>TARA_R110002003_G_scaffold388_14_pt1 | contig 27191 bp, 29 predicted proteins | sample TARA_R110002003 | Tara Oceans TARA_R110002003 (sample SAMEA4396441) | marine metagenome | biome: Westerlies Biome; feature: [SRF] surface water layer (ENVO:00010504); material: water (ENVO:00002006), including particulate matter (ENVO:01000060) such as... | depth 5 m
CATCGTTTGGCGGATTTTCTAGAAGCGATGATACACTCCGCAATCGGCTGATGGAACTGATGGACGTCGAATCAACCATGACGAGGGAGGAAAAAGGCCTGTCGAGACTCACTGGCGATTTTTGTCTCTCAGATAGCTTACGGATTTTTGAAGACAATCTCTGCTACATCATTCGCAAGCAATATAACGAGGCAGCGATTGCATCTGAACAGCCAAGATTTAGCCTGGTGCTTGTGCGAGACCCCAAGACGGCGCAATACTACATGCTCTTCGACTACTTCGGCAAATTAATCCAGGGTCACATGAGTATCAAGCGTGCGGAGGCCCTGAAAGGTTTGAGAGATATGATAGAAGGCCTTCTCCTGAATTTCTAAGTATTCGACATCCCGAAAGTGTCGGCCGTAAGTATGTCGTGCCGTTGTAAGTAGTGGAGTTAAAGGTCATGGAGCCAGGTTACCAAATGCTAAATGAGAGTTGTTCCGGTGATACGTGTTTCATTTTCGCAACATGAAGGGGGACACCGAAATTAGCTTTTGAGTGCTCTTCTATGTGTGTATGAAACGACGGTGTTCATAAGGAGAACTTGTGTCCAACGCCAAATCGATCCTATCTCTTTGAATCGTGTTCGAGACATATTTGATCTTGAACGAAAGAATATGGGTCCGAATACTTGTTCAATGAGTAAAGTCATCGGCCCAATGAGCAGAGAGAGCAACTGACAAGCGTGCAGTTCACGCATAGCAAGCAACATGTGTCAAACACGATTAAGCACTATCTCCCGGGTTTTGAGGAGATCGTGGTAAGAATTCCACCTGTGCCAGACAGACATTATATACACTAGCATCATGAGGATCGAAGACATGGAGACATGAGCGATGCGATGCTGCTTCGGTTTCACGACAGCCGCGCCGGACTCGAAAGGTAGCACTTGATAGATTGGAAGAAACGGTTGACCTTGACAAGATGACGTATTGAGGGTCGATAATGTCTTGGAACTCAAGACCAAGCGAAAGGGTCGAAGAAGGCGGTGTCCTAATTCCAGCGAGCCGACTGAGCATATGCATGGTGTGTCAGTTCGCTTGGAGGTTGTCAGCGCCCAGGTTGTCAAACCCGGTCACTAACCGTATCCGGCCTAGAGCGCCCCACTGTCCTTGCCTCAGCTCACACGCCCTGAACTTCAGCCTGCTCGAAACCTCATCACTATAAACGTCAAAGAAACCGTAAAGATGTCAAGTAGTCTTGTTTCGGGCTTCTTTCGTTGCGACCATGCCAATGACACACACCGACAACACTCAGCCAGATTGGTGTTTGCCCGAGCTCGATGACTGGCTTCCTATCCAGTCCAACAGCTTTGAGGATCTGTTCCATTCCGAACCTGATGTAACTATTAATGCGACGGTTGGTCAGTTCAACAGCCATGATGCGCTGCCTGGCTTTTATTCAGGGCCTCAACTCAGCGCGAACGATGGTCTGGTACAGGCTGATGCCTGGCCGCTCATCGATTCCTTGCACGGCGGCCAGAATCAATATGCCGACGCAGCTGGTGCATCTCCAACCAATCGGGATCCGTTCAGTAGGAGGTACAATGCTGCTGGCCTGGAGCTTCACACCGATCACATTCAACCTTTCGCGGACACTCTTCACACTGAAGCATCTGCGCCAACTCAAACCTTTGATGAAGCGATGTTGAGCAGCCGCCATGCTGCAAACACGATACACGGACTGGTGACTTGTAGCCATATCGATCGAAGGTCTGACTGTGGCTCCCGTTGTCACATATCTGAAAGCGCCTACAGCCTTTCGCTTGGATTCAACCTTGGACAAGATCTGAGTCCGCTCACGGCAAAGAAGACCACGGAAGACTCAGCGCCTTCCAAAGCCCAGAATGGAGAGAAAGCGAAAGCAACCAGGCATCGAACTAACATCTCCGCTCCTGCGAAGACTATCCTAGACGCTGCGTTCCAGGAAAACGCCTATCCTAGCCAAGACGAAGTATCCTTGCTCGTGAAAGAAACAGGCCTTGAATCACGAGTGGTGAAAAACTGGTTCACAAATGCTAGATCTCGTAAGAAGGTCCCTGACTGTGAGTTACCTGCATCACATTGTCACCAGAAAGGCTGACATTCGCGAAGCACTTCTCATCACGCATGATAGGCGCCGCAGACATAGCTATACTAAGAACGGGGAAACTAACCACGAATTGCCTCGGATGACTTCACTTTCAGTCAACAATCTGGAAGCGCTGGAAAGAGCGTCTGCCGTCGGTAGTATTACCTCTCTGCAGAGGTACCTCAGTACCTCATTTGCCGAAGATGGCATCTCTCTCGCGTCCCTTGAAGCCTTGGAGAAACACAAGTGCGAGACTTGTGGGCAACATTTTGTCGATGATTGGTGGTTGAACACACATTCGTCAGTCTCCTTGACCTTTCGTCATGGTGTTAAATCAGGGAATTTTCATAAGAAGTCAATGGAGTTGTCGTACTAATCCTTCACAGATGTCCACAGCCTGCAAAACAAACGGATGCCTTACCGCCAAACTCGTACTGCGGGGAAAGCGAACTTCCTTACAAAACCGAGGCGATGATTGGTTTCGAGCCACGCACAGCTACGCGGACGAGACCCATGTTCACTTTGGGTGGCAGTTCGACGGAGTCAAACTCAAGTTACCTCAGCTTTGTATCCAGAGGATCGCGACAAGGTCGTCGTCGGTGGGCCCAACGCACCGCGTTTCCATATCCCTCACCCACAAAGCATAGATCTAGCTCAGGCACTTCAGAGCGTCAGACATCACGACCAAATCGCGAAAAGGGAAGTATGTTCTGTACATGGTCGGGATGCACTGCCAAATTCCGAACGCGCTACGACTGGGCACGTCATGAAGAGGCCGTACACTATTATCCGTATCATTGGGTATGTTGCCTGGAAGAAGCAAATCCAACCGTGCTAGCAACATGCTTCGTATGCGATGCAGAAAATGTCACCCTCGAGCATATCGCGTATGTCCACTTTGGGAAGTGCGTCACTCAGAACAGGGCTGATCGAACATTTTTCCGATCCGATCAGCTTTCCCAGCATATTAAAGGGGTCCATCTGGCTGCAAAAACAAAATGTCGGCTCCCCAAAGATGTTTTGGATGCTTGGAGAATCGACAATCCATCGTTGTTGCCTAGCGCTTTGTTCTGTGGTTTCTGCTGGACGACATTCTCTACATGGGCAGAACGACAAGATCACGTCTTTGGTCATTTCCAAAAGGGTGCGACTAAATGCGATTGGAATAGTGACGACGGAGTCATCTCATCCGACAGCGATGATGACGATTTGGTCGACGAAATCGAGGACGAAAGCGATGATGACGAGGACTGGGAAGATGATTGCGAGGAAAGTTTCGACGACGATCAACGCTGTGATACAGATGCAGACGTCTTTAGCCGACCCATTCAGACGGAAGTCCACACGCGTCGCTCCCTACTCTCAATGATGCAAGCCTATTCCGGCACACACACCACATCGTAGATTGCACCTCAGTCTGATATTACCCCAGCGGAAAGGCAGTGATGATGCACCAGAGAAGGAACAGCAATTAAGTTGACTGTGTCCTGACAGCTACTGAAATCGAATACAAGGTGTTGGCTAACAGTCTGGTTCCTGTCGAACCGACCTATACAAAAGTGTGTGTCGGGCGATGACAAGAAAGATTATCCCAAGATCGATGGACGTTGAATGCTCCAGAATCGACGTCAGGTGAGGATCAAGGTAAGCATTAAACAATCAGACGCGACTACCCCGCTCCTTACACAATTTGAAATAGGCCAACCACTAACTGGGATCTAAGCACCCGGCATCAGTGAACAGCGTCTCAGCCAATGGTTTGACAGCGCTACATGTCTGCATCATTAGCATGAAGTCTGAACATTCAGGTCCTCAGTACATCATCGATGCATCTAGGCGATGTTCGTCTGGGCGCCATTGAGCATGAAGGTGGATATGCGGATCGAGAAGTGACGTGTGATGTCGATGCTAACCGGCGGATACGCAGGCTTCGCGCTGTCGGCCGCGCTTGCGCAGACACTTGCGCCGACGGACGCGCAGGTGGTGAATTTACTCGGCTTTTCATGTGCTTGCGAAACTGCTTGCATTATCCGGCGTATGTGGGCAATGTTGCGGTGGTGAGGACGGTGGCGCATGGTAGTGCGACGACGGCGCTGGTTGATGTTTGTTGGAGACTGGCGGCTGGGAATCAACGGAGAAGAAGTTGGGTGGTGGGGAGGGGGTTGAGATGGGGTGGGTATGTGGGAAGGCGAAGATGGGTCGGGTGGGAGAGGTGGAGGAGAATGGGGATTGGAGGTTGTGGGGCAGCATTTTGGCTTTGATGGAATTTGGGGCGAATGGGAAGGGGTGAGTGGCTGCTTGTACGTCGGATAAGTTGTGTACTCTTGGTACGTCTCCGGGAGGTGTAATCGTCTACACACGGATTGCCCTCACATGATGTGCTGACAGACAGCTTCCTGAAAGCGCCGAGACTCCTGTCTACCTAGCTTGTATTAATGGTTCAGATCGAACAGTACATTAATCAAACTCAACCTACTCTATCTCAGCATCTACAACTTCAACTCCACCACCTTCCCACCCTGTTCTCCACTCTTCAACGCACTCTCAATGATCTCCAAATCCCGCAACGCCTCCTCGGGGCTCTGTTCGACCTTCCACTTCCCACTCTCCAGACTCTCCGCCCACGCCTTGACCTCCTGCTTAACCCCATTTCCCTCATCCTTAAACTCCTTCTCCTCCACCACCTTCCCATCCTTCGTAACCGTCACCTTTCCCCGCGAAACATGCACGCTCCCCTTCTCACACGCAACAAGGTACTCGGACCCCGTATCCGTGGTGCCAAATGAGATACTCAGCGTGCCAGATGCAGCATTCGAGAGCAGGAGCGTGGCGTTCAACGTGTCGACGGGCGGGAGATGTTCCTGCAACTGTGCCGTAAACGCGCTCAGACTCGTAATCTTCGCGCCCGCACCCGCAAGTAGTAGTCTCGTCGCAGCGACAAAATGCACACCGCCGTCCAGCAGAAACCCGCCTTGGTACTCGGGCGTCTTGCGCCACGAAGTCTCGTAGTACTTTCCGCCCGGTGCTACGTACGCAGCGACGCGTGCGCGGAAAGTCAGGACGCGACCGAGAGTGGAGAGGACTTCAGCGCCGTAGACGAAGGAGTCGAGGAAGCGGAAGTTTTCGGCAACGGTGTAAGTTGCGCTGGTGTTTGAGGGGTCCTTCGTCCATTTGAGCAGGTCTTGCGCGGTGGCGATGTCTTTGGCGATAGGCTTTTCTGCGAGCACGTGTTTTCCTGCTGCGAGGGCTTTTTTGATATAGCCTGGCTGAGCGGGGATGGGAAGACTGGTGGTAGGTTAGATGCATTGGTTTGATGGGCAGCTGCATGATCACTTACGCGATAACAACGCCTTTGATGTCGTCTCGCTTCAGTAAGTCGTCGAACGTCTTGCCTTCCGAGTCGTCGCTGTAAAGGTCGATGTCGGATAGGTTCTCTGAGAGCGTCTTGGCAGACTTCAGTGACCGCGAGTACACGGCTTTGAGACTGAGTAGGGGAGTGGCTTGGATGGCGGGAAGGTGTTCTTCTTTGGCGAAGATGCCGCTGCCGATGATTGCGATGCCTGAAGCCATGATTTGTGAGTACGTCGACGACTTTGTGCAGTTCTTGGAAAATTATAAATGTTCGGAGAAAGTTTCCAGATGCATCGTACTGTTATACACACGCCCGGAGCACAAGGACCGCGGCTAAAGAGGCAATTGTGCTAAGAAAACGTGAGATGGAAGCCAATCGCGTGCGTGTTTCGAGAATTATTGACCCGTTGGCGGGGTACACGACTGCCCCTCCACGCTGATGACGTCGGGAGCGATGCCGAATGAGGCAAGCATAGCAGTTCTGCCGCGGGACCACGACCATGAAATTTCGAAAAAGGGCGGTCACCAGCTGTTGAATGCATTGCTTGATAATCAATTTTCATATTTCTAGATCGACGGCAATGGCCACCGACGACAGTAAATAGCTCAAAGGTTGGGTATCTTGAAGGTCTATCCAGAAAATATTACATGGCAGATGAGCTCGAAACAAATCATACGGCGCTGCTTGAGGCGAGTGGCCCACCGCTGCCACCATTAACTTTTCCAATCATCGCTTCACCATGTGCTGGTGAAGAGTCGACATCTTGCAAGCCAAGCTTCTTCAAATCCACTGCCAATGGATCTGTCTCCTCCGTGCTCTGAGTAGGCCCCTGGTAACCCGGCGGTGGTAATGCCCAGTCTGGCAGTCCTGTTTCGTAGTCCCACTTGCCCTCCTCACATCGGTATCTCCGGGCATGAAGATATATGCCGAGCTCGTGCGTCCCCGGGTCGCTGTACAAAGGCGTGTCACAGACCTCACAGGTCTCTCCAGTCATTCGTTCAGCCTTCCGCTTGTTGTACGCTTCGACCATCTCGTCATGGTAGGCGACCGCATCAGCTATGTCCTCCTTGCCCATGCGCGAAAGCCGCGACATGATGTCTTCATCGTTCTCAGCCTCGGAATGGCCGCGGCCAAGCGAGGGACCGAAGACACGTTGATTCGCGTAAATGGGATCGTTGGAGATGGGGTGCCCGAGGAATTGGAGGTGGACGCGCAATTGGTGGGTTCGGCCCGTCACAGGGAAGCATCGGACGATGGAGTAGCCACGCATCTTTTTCCATGGCTGAGCCTCAGCAGTCGAGTCGCCGTTCTGCTCGTCTTGTGTCGCCTGGTCCTCTTTCGGCGGGTAGTACGCAAGCCGCTTGAAGACAGTCAACGCCTCCTTCCCGTTCGCGCGCACGCGGTTGAGGCCGAGCTTCGGACTGATCTGCAGGATGGGCTTCTCGCAGACGACCTCTCCTTCGGGGAACTCGCCCACAACACGTGTGATATATTCCTTCTTGACCGTCCTTCCCCGGATCTGTGCGCTCATGTCTTCTGCTGCCTGTCTGTGCTTCCCGATGAACATGATGCCGCTCGTCAGCCGGTCTAGCCTGTTGCAAGGCAGCGGGTTCCACCCATAGCCCCGGTCTGCTCTCATGATCTCTATGATTGAGTTGAAATTGTAGCGTCCGGCGGGGTGCACTGGCATGCCTGCAGGCTTATTGATGACAATGAGGCCGTCATCCTCGTGGACTATGCCGATCGGAGTCGCTGTACATGGAGGCTCGTGTCGGTGCAGCGTGTGGGATATGATGTCGCCATTCTTTATGATTGTTTTGGTGCTCGGCACTGGCTGCCCGTTCACTACCACGCGTCCGTCTATGATGGCTTGCTCATAGTACTCGGTGGGTCGGTCGCGAAACTCGCTTGCGAAGATGTCGAGGATTTCCCTGCCCCGCCATCGCTGCTTACAGTATGTGTTGTAGGTGAAGTGGTACGGCTTCACCTTGCGCAGGCCATCTTCAAGATAGTATGGCGGCGGCCACGGGTCGCAGGGCGTAATGGCAACGGCTGGCGGGTCCTTCCATGGAAATGTGTCGTCTGGTAGCGGAGGGTATTTGTCGCGCGGCGAAGAGGGCACCAGGGCCATTGAGGGTGTCCTCAAGATAGGCAGGCGCCCCTTGGAAGCGAGGTACGCGAGGATTCGGGGAGAGGGCGCCAATGCGACGGAGAATGGCGGGGCTGAGGGGTGAGGTGCGCGTGGAAAAAGTTGGGCATGTCTGCGCGAGCCGAGGTGGAACAGCGTTGTGGCTGGGGAGCTTTAGCCGGCGAGGCTTCATCACCACGAGGACGCGCCCGACATCTCTCTTCACCGCCGTCTATGCTTGCGATATGGACGCCTTGAAAGCGCGCCGGAGAAGCGACTACGGGTTTGAGCTGGAGTACCGGACGAGATGGTAGCTCCTGCCGTCATAAAGCTGCTGCGTCGACTAGTCTAACCTCAAGCAGGAGCGACAATGACATGTACCACCACTTGAATAACTCCATCTACTATTTTCTGTATGTCTCTACCCCATCGTCGTCGCCTGTCGCTTACAAAGAGACTCCAGCTTCGACTCCGTGGTCAACACTTACCTGATCAAGCACTGCGCCCTGCACCCGCCCACTTCGTCGCAGATCGGCCTAGTCGTACACTCGCACTGCGATTACTTCGCGCCCATTGAGTTCCCCGCAGTTGTTGATCTGGCGCTGCGAGTCAACAAGCTCGGCAAGAGCTCCGTCACATACGAGATTGGCGTCTTTGAGCGAGGCCAGTCTGAAGTGAAGGCCGTTGGAGAGTTCATCCATGTTTTTGTTGACCGTGAGAGTCGCCGACCTGGCAAGGCCGGCATGGCCGACGAGTTGAAGACCGGGCTTGAACGCCTCTTTATCGATAAGGCGAAGTTATGAGGATAACCTAGAGTCTGTAGAGGGATTACATTCTTGCGGACAGACGCTAGCCGTGGGATGCTCCTGAGGGCCTTGTTCGAAGTGCGTTACGGTACCAGCACAACAACACACTGTACTTCTGGAACCGCCCCTTGGCACTTTCTATTGTCAGTCCTCATCAACAACAACGTAGACACAGGCGTACCGTAGCTGCTATGCTGCCACTCGGGAACTACATCGCTTTCAGACCGTCCAAGCGACCCCGGACCACAGCGCGGGGTCCTGCTCATTAGGAGGAGCGAAGTTTCCCTTGTCCTCGTTCAATTCTGTTCGTCTTTCGGTAAACGTTCTAGATGTCTTATGGCTAGTACCACTGCCAGCTTCGCCGAACACAGCATTTTGGACGCCCCACGACTAGCCTTCGTTACGTCTTCAATCCGCCATGCGGCAGATCGGGGATTGTGGTCCAGCAACAATAGGATGGAAAGAAGACGCAATGACCATTATGGAATGTGGGTTGGGCTCTACTGATACTTTGAATATTCAGCTGCGAAGTCTTCAATCTAGCCCAGAAGCTGCAGAATGAGCTCAGCGTCGCCAACGACAAACCACGCCAGGCGCCACACAACTAAACTATGATAAGCTACTTGCCGAGCAGCTTGAAAGCTTGTATCTCCACCGTCTTCTCGTCTAAGTCATCCAACCATAACGGAGTCATTGTTCAGCTCTAGGCCTTTGATGTGCCGGATTGGGATGTACATCAAGCAGCACAAAGCCGTGATTACCAAAAAGATCTGGGGTACTCTCCGGACCAGGGAGACCGTCATTCTCGGCTTCTACCGTTCTACCGGCCGACATACTCTCTTAGGCGCAGCCGCACCAGCGTTAGCACACCGTTACCCCCTGCCGATCGCTCAATCGACGACCGCCCCGCCATCTTGTAGCGCCATCGGGCAATATCACGCTGACCCCGCGGGCGCACTGGCGATGACAACTATCTGGTCATTTCCATTTCAGCCTCGCTTTGCAGGTCTCTCGGGGTCTTCCAACCAGTTCAAAGAAATGCTGCGAGACAAATCCCTGCTCCCTTTCAATGGCCGACGAGCAATTACTTGTCAAGGAGAATACAAGGCACGTTGCGAGACTATGTAGACAACCTGAACATCCAGCCCAGGTCCCCCATACTATCTCTCGACTGACCTGTGTAGCTAAGTGGTGAACCGCAACGCCTTGTAAGATTCCCTAGCCAAGGTCCATCCAGGATATCCGGTCATCCTGGGCTGTAGCGTATCAATTCAATCCACTCCGATGCAATTCTAGAATCAGTTGGTAGCATCTTTTCGCCTACATACTCAAGATCCACACTGTTAAAGGAAGCTTCCAGAAACTGTGAACCAAGAGGAAAGGGCTGGTTCTCCCTTTACTCTTTCGCGCTACTCTCCAACTAGACACCGTCTTGTCGCTTAACCCGGACTGCACTCATGTTGAGGCTTCTCTACAAAAAGCCACAACAAGAACAACTCTCTTCCCGACCAAGGTCTCGCCCTAAGCCACCAAAACTCCGGCGGGCAATGCTGTTTATAAGAAGTGTACAAGAAGCACGGAATCTGTGTTACTTCCTGGGGTAGTATTATCAAGCAACTTCGTTTCCACGTTACTATCTTTTGCCAAGGGGTATATCCTGCCCGGACTGGTGGAGCCACAATATCATTACAGTCCATCAATATGCTTGCATCAAGTCTCCTTCTCTTTGCTGCCTCGGCGACCGCCTTCTCAATTCCAGACTTTTCTGCCTTACTGCCGCTCTTCGCTCGACACAATACTCAACTTGATACCCGTGACGGTGGGAGCTGCCCGGCGGTCTGGAACAAGGTCTCAAAGGAGCTGACGTCCAAATTCTTGACTCGCGGCGAATGCAATCCCGACGCCCGTGCTGCCATCCGTCTTATCTTCCACGACTGTGGAGGTGAGTCACCATCCTCCACCTTTCCAAGACCCAGCTGACATATTCAGCCTGGAACAAAGCCCAAGGAGCAACCGGCGGATGTGACGGCAGTCTCATCCTCGCCGGCGAACTAGCACGCGGCGAAAACAAGGGCCTCGCACCCATCGCCGGCTACGTCCACAGCATGGCCCAAAAATGGAACACCAGCGTCGCCGACATGATCGGTGCGTCCAAAAACCCCCCCTTCCCAGATCTCCACACCACATACTAATCCGCCCAGTCTTCGCGGGCAACCACGCCATCGTCACCTGCCCCGGCGGCCCGCAAGTCAAAACCCTCGTCGGCCGCAAAGACTCCACCACGCCCGCCCCCGACGGCCTCCTCCCAGACGTCAACGCCCCCGCCGCAGCCCTCCTCAGGCTCTTCCAGGACAAGGGCTTCAACGAAGTCGATCTCGCCGCCCTGCTGGGCGCACACTCGACGTCCAACCAGTTCAACTTCAACGCCTCCGCGGCCGCAGTCGGGAAGCCGCAGGACTCGACGCCGGGCGTCTGGGACGTCAAGTACTATGGCGAAACGCTCAAGCCGCCGCAGGGCGTCGTCGTGTTCCCGTCCGACGCGAAACTCGCGGCGCATCCGGCTGTGGGGAAGGAGTTCAGGGGCTTTGTGGACAATCAGGGAAAGTGGAATGGGAAGTTCGCGGATGCGATGGGCCGCATGGCGTTGTTGGGGAGTGCTGGCGGGAAGGGGCTGGTGGATTGTACGGGGGCGTTGCCGCGGGCGACGAATGCGAAGAGGGAGATGAGGGGGATGCCGGTGTTTAAGGCTAGATGTTGATTTTGTGAGGAAGAATGGTGTTGGTGGTTTTGAGGTTGGAGCGCGTGGGAGGATTGGTCTGGCTTTAGGACTGAGCGGCTTTCTTTGATGGTGTAGTTGGGCTACGCGCTGCGACTAATGGGGGAGGGGTTGGTGTAGGCGGTGGGGGCTTTGAGGGTAACTTGGATAGGTATAATGGAGAGAGGACGCGGCTAGCAATATAATAGAGACTTGGGAAGTAGCAGTTCGCAGGAGCCTATAATGGAATCAGCGTAAGAGTATTTGGTAGAACTAATAGAGGAAAACTCTTAGAGAATTGTATCATCCATCTTCTAATAGGCGCTTACTTATTCTGGTCAAAGCATGCTGCGTAGGGGTGAGACAAAGAGGGAGCGCTGGACCAGGGTGCCGGAATTACCCTCACTGTGTGTGAATCCGCGCCTCCAAGGGAGCTTAGTCGTGCAGACCAGTGCTTTCGAGATGAAAAGGGTATCAACAATATTTGCAAAGATTTCCATTACAATTCACAAATTGCCCTGACTGATCTTCAACCAAGCAGGTTCCTCGTGCTCGAAAGCCTTATGCGCTGGAACCGGGATATTCTCAAACAGGCCAGCCTTCAAGAACATCTTGGGCGAGTCCTCTGATATCAGCGATGCTACGGGGCTACCGGCTGCTGTTAGACTATCCGCTAATGAGACAAGTAGCAAAAATACACACCAGCCACAGTTACCGCAGAATTGCCGGATGATGGTGTTCCCGCTCTTCGTATCGCTGTCTTTGTACGTTTTCAACTGCCCATTCGGATCGTCGATCTTGACTTCCGTCTTGTCGAAGACGTAGAGAAAGGATCCAATACTTGAGCCAGCGCGGCGGCAATTAGCGCTATGCTTGTTAGCTCTAACGTGTTCCCCTGATCTGCGTGGATGGTTGCGTGCCAGTAGCAGACGACGGACTGTTTCGGCAGTTCCGCAAGGGAGACCTTGATGCTGGAGCAGTTGCAACGTCCTTCGGCCATAGCTGTCGATTTCTTCGTCGGAGACCGTCCTGGTGATTGTCTTGGGTGCTCTTGCGAGCGGGAGTCGAGCGATTAGCACGTCGGCACACTTCTTATAGCCGATGGTAGTGGGGTAGCGGAATGGGTAACGTCAGCGAAAGACAGGTTACCTCACGGGAGTAGCGGAGAGGACGACAGCAGGCACATACGTTGGAGCGGATGATGATGCTTAGGTCTGGGAGCAGAATGATGACAGTGTGCTTGGGTTCCGGTCCGTTGTCCTTGCCTCGGCAGTTGTCAGGCGCGACTCGCCCCAGCAAATCGACTGTGGGAGTTGTGGGATTCTTCGGACGCCAACACTGGAGGATTTGTACACCCTGTGTTTTAAAAGATAGATTCCAAAGCACACGGGCACTTCAGCTAATCGCATCCCCATGGCAGATCGACTTTTCGCTGACGGGAATGTTCCAGGTGTTGAAGTCGCTGTCGTCAGATCAACGAGGGCTAGATGTTTAGACCAATACACTTGGTGGATATTTTTGGAGTGAAGGCGCTTCTGGATGTCTAAGGGACGTTTTTCTGACTGCACTGAGGCATGTGTCATTGCTCTAATTTGTAGTCGCTTATGTTTGTCGTCTCTTCATGCGGACCTATCATGTTCCAAATCAGGACGAGATGGGACCAATGCTTCACATCAACACCTTCTAATATTGGGAATAGTCATATGAAAGAGAGTGGTGTTGAAATGAGCTCGAGAGTTATCTATCAAGACCGCAAGCGGCTTAGCGTGCTTTCAGGGTACTCGCATGAGGCGTGCGGCAACATTCCGCGTGTTTATTTGCGCGCAACCTACACACCACCAAAGCACACCAATTTCGAGTAGGGAACGTTCTGATAGTTGCTTCCCGCCGACAAGTAAACTCCTACTACTACCACAATGGTATCTTCCTCCTAGTCTATCCCATACGCAATCCTGACCTAGTGCAGACACGCGACTCGACCGCAAACTACCTGCACATGCACCATTCCCACCACGCTGACCTCCTCGAGTCCTTCACAAATCCCACCTCCTCCCAGCTCGCGCCTGAAGACATCTACATCCCACCGCACCTCCAGCCCGTCAATCCAGAGGACGAAGATGACGTAGTGCCCGACCAACACGCAGCGTTCGGCATACAACGCGCGACACAGACCAAGAAGGAGCCTACATGGCGGGACCTTGGCCTTGAGGAGCTGATGCGAAGAGGCCCTGGTGGAGGCGTAGGAAGTGGTGCGAGTGCAAGGGCAAGTGGCGGCGCTGGTGTGAGTGCCGGAGGCGTTGCTGTTGCTGCACACGAGGAGCCCGTGATGCTAGCACTCAGAAGGCAGCCGGGCGCCAGCGGATCTGGCGTGAGAGTCAACGGAGGCGAGACGCATTCTGTGGGCGGTGGTGCTGGCAATGGATTGCCACGTTGAGCGCAGCATCAGGAATCTCTGGTGCACGTTAGAAGGCTACATCGTTGGTCGGCTACGCCCTGGCAGAACGAATCTAGCAAGAGGTTTATGAGCACGTGATACTGTAAGAAGACGACGGGAAATCCGAAATTGGGTCCATGTTCCTGTAGCGCACAGTGTCGCGAGCGAGGCGCATAGCAGAAGAAGGCACGACCAATAGCGCCAAGTGAGGGGCATCTCATTGGACTTTGCAATCCTCGTCCTCTCAAACCCCACGCCGAGGCCCTTATTGCACGCTTTTGAACAACAACGAGGAAGAGGATACACCATGTCGAAACTGCCCAGAACTTACCTAGACCTGGTCGTTGCATGTGACAAGTGAGTAGCCGCCGTGGACGGACTCCGTCTTGGTCAGGCACTCGCTAATCACATCAGCTTTCCATATTCACCAAACGCTGCCAGTGAATACTACCATCTATTCATATCAGACGATGATTGTACGCACGGGTATATGCACCCTGCGATCGTTGAAAAGATGCCGTGGCATGATGGCTTTTCGGTAGATCATCAAACACGCACCGTTCGTGCCAATCTACCGGAATGCAGCGTTGCCTTTCAACAATTGGTGGACGCCATCATCGACCAAAATATCTTCCAGATCGTTGGTGGACGTCACAGCGAGTACTTCAGCGTGCCCGGTGCGCTTCAGCCCTTGCAGATTGAGCGGTTCGCCGTCGGCTTGTTTGGAACCACTTCACGCGGCGCTCATTTGACCGCCTACACCGCAACAGCGGAAGGTGAGATGAGGATTTGGGTCCCTCGGAGAAGCAGCGCACTCAAGACCTACCCCGGCATGCTGGACACGACCGTGGCAGGCGGCGTACGAGCCCAAGAGTCGCCTTTTGAGACGATTGTGCATGAAGCAGACGAAGAAGCATCGCTGCCCGAAGCCCTCGTTCGACACAGAGCGAAGTCGTGCGGCGTTCTCACGTACATCCATCAGACAGACGACAGCTTCTTTGCTGAGCAGGGCCTCGTGATGCCGGACATGGTACATGTGTACGATCTCGAGCTTAAAGCTGATGTAGTGCCGACGCCAAAGGACGATGAGGTTAAGGAGTTCTATTGTATGAGCGTGCCGGACATCCAAGCCAGCCTCAAAGTCGGCGCATTCAAACCCAATTCAGCCGTGGTCATGATTGAATTTTTCATCAGACATGGCATAATAAATCCAGAGAACGAAGAGGACTTCACAGATATCTGCATGCGAATGCACCGGCGTCTGCCATTTCCAGTTTCTACAAGGCGTTGAACACTCCCAGTGCAGTGAGCGGATTGCGCGACCCGAGCAACTTGATCGCCATTGGTGAAGCAGTCTTGTCGCACGATGTTGCCTGACCGCGCGCACTCGACAAGGCCCAAGGTTACGCATCGACCCGTTGTTCATCCACATTACGAATTTGAAACAAACTCAACGCCAAGACGCGTACGCAAAGCTTAGCTCTGCATAACATCCGACGGTATTCGAAACACCGACAGGCGTCAGTCCAGACCACGACCACATCTCTGACTGGATTTCACAAGCCTGTTCGCAATGGAAGTCTTGCACACATGTCTGTCTCTCGAAGAGAAGTGGAGCCTTTCATCGCTGACAGGCGGCAAGTGCCCGCGCTGGACCCACTACATGCATTTTGTTGCTCCAGCAGCTAGCGCGAGATTGTTTGACTTCCTCTCGGGTTTCTGCAGACGTTTCACAGCAGTCAAGCCGCGTGGGTGCATACGAATGCATCTACTCGGGATCTATATCTGAGGAACTGTGAAGCATAGATACAATTAGCAACGCAACAACCACTTGAAAGCATTGCAGGTCATCTTTCACTTCGGCTTCAGTACACTTCATCAAACTACCGGCAGGACCGTTTCTCTTCTTTTATTTACTTCTCGAAATTCTTCAATTCCAACAGCACAATATGCACTCACTCAGTGTCCTTCTGTTCGCATTTGTGGCGACTTCTTACGCGTTTCCCAGCCTCGGCTTCACCGCGCTCGAAATCCGTAAAGACCGCAATGGTACGCACTCGAACGGCGGTGATCCCACCAAGCAGGCCTGCAAGCAGATCTCAAAGCTCACCCATCTCACCGAACTTGCTGCCAACCAAACCAAACTCGATGAGCTTGTTGCAAAAGGCAAGATGAATGCTACCGAAGTCGACCAGCTGAAGACCAAAGCTGCCGAAGCCACCACCAAATTGCAAACTATGGAATCCAACACGACGCTGACTAGCGAATGTGCCGTCATCAACGCCGAGCAGCAGACTGTGCAAGAGTGTAAGCAGATGAAGAAACTGCAGAAACTAGCAAATCTGGCGAGTAATACCACGGCGCTGGATGCCATGGTCGCAAAGAAGGAGCTCAACAGTACCGAGGTCGACAAGCTGAAGGAGAAGATCCAGAGCGCTCAGACGAAGCTGCAAAGCCTGTCATCGAACACCACATTGACGGACTTTTGTGCGCAGAGGCAGGAAGGTAAAGGAACTGCGAATGCCGATGGTGAGTTACTACTACCTAGCGCTACTGGAAGGCCATGTGCTAACAACGATGCAGGTACTTCAAGCTCTGCTGGGGCTGCCGGGAGTGCGACCGCGGATCAGTCTTCGAGCAACAGTGCGGGTAGCATGGGCATGACCATCGCGACGCTGCCATACGTTCTCTTGCCGGCTGTTGCAGCTACTATCGTCTTGCTTCTCTAAACGGCCATTCTCGAACTGCTTGATCTCCCTTCGTCGCGGTGGCTTGTTTCGCGCACTGCCCAGAACACAGTCGTTCCGTCATCAAAACGCGCAGCATAAGCGCTACACTTGTCACTTCTATCAGGCCCAGTCTCTTGTTCAATCAAAATCCAGTCTCTAGTGTGCACATATACATCAAGCGCCCTGTGCCGCATTGTGATCGTGGCACAGCCGAGCATCCGTGGATAACGGTACGCGAAGGCTGAAGCCGAGACCAGCGAACATCCGTCTCTGTAGCGGAGAGAATCCCGATCAATCACAGCGAAGTGTTACTTTTGCTATCCAATCAACCGCTGTTGCAATCCATCTTGCCCGAGTTAACAGGCTTGTGGAAGCTTCCGTGTTCTTGAATCGGGCCTTATAACCCCAGAGCTCACCCCTCAATTTCCCCGCATTTCAGCTGCGGAACAAATCGCAACACTGACCTTGCGCGTACGATTCACGCAGGAGCACTTGCGACGCTGTGCATGACACAACTTCCATCATGTCTTACGAGGATATGCATCCCGAAGTCATGGTCTGGGGCACTTTCAAGCATTAAGCTGCTGCAGTCTCGTGCTTCGGATCGTGGAGTAGGTCGTCGATCCGGGGTATTGGAGCGGTCTGGCCTCTATAGTCTGGGGTGTTCTCGCTTACCACGTTGCGAGGTAGACAGATGCATTGGCGATGCATGCAGTAGCTGCACAGTATAAGGGCCGTCGTCTCTTCCCCTGTTATCCCATCTTCAGGTCTTCAAGGCTCCACTCATTGTCCTCTCACAACCCATCATTCTAATCATCCCATCCTGTTCCACTCCAATGAGTCACGAAGCGAAGATGCCGTCGGAGAAGATCGATGTGGCGTCGTCGACCGAACACTCTGAGCATGTCGAAGCTGTCAAACAGGTCCACACTGATGGCACCGTCGACATGGTCGACACCCACGCCATTGGTGGGGAGCTTGCAGAGATGCCGGCAGGGTACTTCCGCAGCATTCAATTCATCGGCACCGTTGTCGCTGTATGTACCGGCAGCATTTGTGCATATCTTGGATGGGTATTGCCCGCAAACACACTGTAAGGCCACCCTGGTACAGCGATATTCCTGGATCACAATACTAACACGACCCAAGGATGTTAATCAATCAAGACATCGGCCCGTCACCAAATCTGGGCTGGGTAGGAACAGTCTGGATCCTCGGATCTGCAGTCGGCTTCCTCCTTGTTGGCCGTCTGTCTGACATCTTCGGGCGAAAGTGGATGGTAATCGGCACGACAGTTCTCAGTATCGTAGGTAACATCGTCGGCGGCACGGCACACAGTATCGAAACCCTCATTGCAGCCAATGCGTGCAATGGTGTTGCAGCAGCCGGCCAACTGTCCTTCGGAATCGTCCTCGGTGAGCTGGTACCAAACAAGCAACGTGGTCCGATTGTCACCCTTGTGTTCATGTCCAGCTTGCCATTCGCAGTTTTTGGTCCCATCATTGCTCGCAAGTTTATCGACAACACGGCTCAAGGATGGCGCTGGAGTTACTACCTTGGCATCATTTTCGGTGTGATAACCATCGTGCTGTACCAGTTTCTGTACCACCCGCCAACATACAAGCAACTTCACGTCCACGGCAAGACTAAGTGGCAAGCGTTTAAAGAACTCGACTTCATCGGCATTTTCCTCTTCATCGCTGGCTGCGTCCTCTTCCTCATCGGTCTCAGCTGGGGTGGTCAAGTATATCCATGGGTAAGTGCACAGGTCCTGTGCACGATCATCATCGGCATTCTGACATTGGTTGGCTTTGGACTCTACGGTAGGCTTCACCTTCGCCCTCACATATACCCAAGCAACTACTAACATATTACCAGAACAATATCTCTGCCACACCATCCCCCTCATGCCACCCCGACTGTTCAAAAATATCGGCTTCGTTGCCATCGTCATCGCCGCCGCCATCGGCGCCATGGTCTACTACTCCATGACCATCGTCTGGCCCACTCTCATCACCACCGTTTACACCCCCGACGTCATCGCCGTAGGGTGGCAATCCAGCGTCGTCGGCGGCGGCATCCTACTCGGTCAATTAGTGGGTGGCTTCGCGCTCTCGTACCTACCCAAGGTCAAATTGCAATGCATCATCCTCTCTGTGCTCAGCACCGCATTTGTCGGTAGCTTGGCAGCTCTTGGGCCAGACACACATACCTTCGTCATCACGATGGGCGTCCTGGGTTGTTTCGTCATCGGCTGGATTGACAACATCACCTTCCCTGGCGTCACGCTTGTCATCGAACCCCAGGACATCGGCCTCGCAACCGGCGTCCTAGGCTCCATCCGTGCCCTCGGCGGCGCAGTCGCACAAGCCCTGTACGTCTCCATCCTGACCAACAAAGCCGGGCAATTCATCCCGGCCATGGTCACGCCCGCAGCCACCGGTGCCGGACTGCCCGCTTCCTCCCTCCCAGCTTTGTTCCAGGGCCTCACGTTGGGAAACTTCACGGCTGTGCCCGGTATCAACACCGACATCATTGCTGCAACGGGCATCGCTGTCAGAGATGCGTATGTTCGCACCTTCCACTACGTCTTCTACGCGACGATTCCGTTCTCGGTGCTGCTGATCGTCGCGTGCTGCTTCATCCCGGATATGGACAAGTTTTTGCATAATAATGTGGCTAAGAGGCTGCAAAATATGGGGAAGTTGGACGGGGTGGCGCATGTCGATGGCGCGGAGAAGGTGTGATGGGCTGCCAGAGGGCGGTGGAGCAAATTTATCTGTATCGCGAGCCTAATGAAAGACGAATCGAAGAATTTAATATTGTCTTCGGACTCCTTTTCGACCTTGCCCTGCGAGAGGTGAAGGCAAAGATATCAAGCACTGGCAAACCTTCTGCCTTTGACCTAGACACTATCAAACCAAACACTTCTGCCTTGATAAAAAGCCTAGAACGAGTCCACTTACTACTGCCTGACATCCAGCCCACTGGAGACGGCATAGCTGGAGAGGAGTGGCTTGACGTCCTGGTCGATTTTGGATCCATGGCAGAAGGCTACCTAGGTAACCCGCTTCATGGCCATGCCGTCAGAGTCAAGCAAGAGACTGTATGGTGCATACATCTTGACGCATCTAGACTGAAAGATCATGAGAAACGTGCATCGCTAAACAACAGTTCTACACTCGTGACCGAGATGAAGGGCATCATCGTACGCTTTCTGAGGAGTACCAGCGGCTTTTCATTATGAGGCTGGCATTATCCAATCCTGTGGTAGCCCTGAGAATGCGGGGCAACGATACGAAGTGCCATCCAGCTGCCAAGGCATACAAGACTTGCGCGTATTGGTTGTGCGCTCAGGTAGGCATGTCGCCGTCACAATTACATGCGTTGTTCATTTATTACATATGAACCGTATTCATAAGTTTCCATCGATATCCTGTTACACGTTCCTCCCTTACATTATCAATAGCTGATCCAATTCGGTCTGTTCAGCGCACCCTTAGTGTTGCGCCACCTGGAGAGGCTATGATTTCGTGGCGCGGTTTTCGAGCGAACCATGACAGTCACCTTAAGCTTCCCACACTGTCTATTTTCGACTACCGATATTCACGTGCCATCGTATCCGGCGCCCACGACACGACTTTCGGCTAGTCGCCAGCTTGTCGCGCAGGCGCAGACCTTTGCCGCAGCTCTTGTGCTATACTAGGCGAGACATCACCTGAAAGAACACGAGAACAATGTTGCGCAGCGATCAGCTATATCGAGGCACTGGAGTACGATGGCCAGAGGCCCTGCATCGACTTGGCCTACTCGAATTGTCGTTCTGCTGATTTGTCTCTCGTGGTTGGAACACGAACGCCGCAATACGAACATCGTGAACACGGTCATTGTTATGACCATGAGAATCATCTCGGGAAGACCACCCTCTCAGCTCAGCCCATTCTAAAATAGTTCTCTTGCTTCTACAACTCCAACGCTCATGTATAATAAGAGCGCGACGATCGCTGCTCAGGTTGATGTAGCCATCGAGCACAACACCTGTTTTTCTGCAAGCACACATTAACCACATCAACCCGAGCAACAATGAAGCTCCTCAACCTCTCCCTTCTTTCGCTCATCGCAGTCTCCTCTGCAACGACGCCACCGGCGCCGCAATGCGAGACGTGCCAGGTCGCACCTGACAAAAACCGATGCGACATAACCACATCGTGTACCTTCGTATGGGGACATACCGATGCAAACACACCAGCACCCAACTATTGCGCATGCCGTCATGGCTACCGTATGTTCAACCTCCAGTTCAAGTATTCCAGTCGAGCTATCTATACTGAATCAATCAGGCGCCACAGGCTATGAGGCCGGGAACTCGGAAGTCCAGTGGCGGCTTCCATGGTATGGCGGTAACGGTGGCCCTAGCCAACAGGGCAGGGTCTTCGTGAAACCCGGTGTGGAGTGCAATACGCTTTGTAATGAGTGGTATCTGGGAAAAGATGGATGCAAGGAAGTTGTGGAGAGGCCTGCTTGCTTGTAGAGCATGCAGGTGGCAACCCGGGCAACTACGTGGGGAAGGACATCCTGAATCCCATATATCGTCGCGTTTATGTACTGTTCTTCTGCCAAATGAATTGGACTTGCCCGGTCATTATCATTGGTGCGTCTGCTCACTGTTACTCCGCAAAAGGCGTCGATGACATGCGACCCTACTTCTCGGCTAGTGAAACGTGACTCAGCTAGCTTCCGTCGGTCGCTTCTCCGTGTACCAAATGTCAAGAATCCATTCTCTTTGTCTTTCTTCATCAATTTCACAACAATTCGGCATGGATAACGGTCATTTTCGGTTTCCGAACGAGTCAGACGGTGCGTTCTCGTCGACTCTCCCGAATGATCCATTCGGCTTGAACGAGCCCTTCCAAGATGGCAGTTTCGATCACTTGTCGGCAGCCTTAAGCACCGCGCAAAGCGAGAACCTTGACCACGGGACCTATGTAGGAGCTAGACCTTTCTTCGAAGATCTTTCGAACAACTCTACTGCCGTCTCGTCGCCTCTAACCCCTGGCACTCCACTATCTCGCCCGAAGCTTGGCAGCCGCTTCTCGAGAGAAGTCATCCGGACGCTGAAAACTTGGCTGGCTGCACATCAAGATCATCCTTACCCAAAAGAAGACGATATGACCGCACTACAACACAGGACCGGCCTGAACCATGCACAGTTAACAAACTGGTTTGCCAACGCTCGAAGACGCGGCAAAGCGCAGGCCCCGCGACCACCAGTGTCGCAGGGTCAAAGTTCCTCAGCATCACCCCTTGATATCATCCAGAGGCCTGGTACACCAGCAGTACAACAAGATGCTCGGATCAAAAACCCGTTGCAGCGATGGGTAGATTCGCCTCCTGAACATGAGCCTGCGGATGTAGGTGATATTGCTCGCGCCATGGCATCCGGTTCAAGAGAGGTATCCTGTAAGATTCATCAGGCTGCACTTCTGTAATTTTGACAGTTTGGCAACCGCGCTGACACTTGCAAGATCAATCGGCGGTGGAAGGCTTCAATTATGCAAGCAATGAGCCGTGGCGTTCGCCCTATGCATCGGCGAGCAGTGCCGGAACATCGCATTCCAGTGAATTCTCTAATCGTCAATCTTCGGGATCACAATCTTCAGTTAGGTTGCGGCGACCTACGCGTAGGAAGCGTTTAAGCCGACGTCGACGCATCGACACCAATCTACGCCACGAACTACATGAACCTTACCAATGCACATTCTGCACAGAATCCTTCAAAACAAAACATGATTGGCAGCGTCATGAGAAATCCCTGCATCTGCCACTTGAACAGTGGGTGTGTGCTCGACACGGGCCACGTGCGCCAAAGACAAGTACTACCGAATTGTGCTGCGTCTTTTGCGGGGCAATTGCACCTGATGATACACACATTGAAGCCCACCACTACTCATCCTGCCAGGATCGGACCTTGGAAGAGCGCACGTTCCATAGGAAGGATCATCTGGTGCAACATTTGCGCTTGGTGCACGACGCCAAATTCGAAAGCTGGTCAATGAAACAATGGATGGTGCCAATGCCGAACATCAGGTCGCGTTGTGGGTTTTGCTCACTTGATATGACGACTTGGGCGGAAAGAACAGATCATTTGGCCGAACACTTCAAGGTTGGGGCGACGATTGCTGAGTGGAAGGGCGACTGGGGCTTTGATGCCGAGATCGTCGCCCAAGTTGAGAACGCTGTCCCGCCATGTCAGACTTGCAATCAATGCATTTCCGCAAGCTCCACTCACTAACATATACAGATCTTATTGAATTAGAGCGCATCTCACTTGTGCCAACCAGAGCTAGCGACCCACCATGGGGTTCTCCTCCCAACGCATACGAGCTGCTCAAAGCAGAAATCGACTTCTTCATCCAAAATTATATTGACAGGCATGGGAAGCTTCCCACCAACGATGCCATCCAGCTGGAGGCTTGTCGTGTGATCTTTGCAGCCGAAGCGCGACCGATTGCAGACGAGCATGACAATCCCCATATACACGGTGAATCGTGGCTTCGTGATCTGGTTATGTGCTCGCCGGATCTGACGAGGCAGGCAAAATTCGGGCCGATCCGTACATCCATTGAGAGCAGGCATTCGCCACTGAAAATCAACGGTGAGAACGGCCCGGAAAGATTCTACACATGCGTGCACTAATTCGGTCCGTCAACGTCACAGGCAAAGATTATTTGTTCGAGCAGTGCCCCTTGGAGAATCAACTCCGCGCGTTTGTTGTGGAGCAGCACATGCTTGGCGCGTCAGTCAGTGATGGTCAACTCCAGAACTACATGTGCGATATTGTGCGGGCAATGGAAAGGTCATCCGTGACACCATCCGACACCTTTGCAAACTGGATAGTTAAGGGCATCTACTCCGGCTCCGGATGGCTCTTGAGCTTCAAGCAGAGGGCGGGCATTCATGAGCCAATTGACGCTTCCGAAAGTGGACCCTGCGCAGACGCAATGCATGAATGGCCTACGTCGGTACAATACCCGACCACATCTTCTGCGGAGAAAGAGACAATAGTTCCTATTGGCGATGCATCCACAATTCATGAACCACTCAACGATCTTGGGGATGCAACAACTGAGGCAATGTTAGCAACGGCTGGGTTTAACATGTACGTGCCGCCCAAAGGCTTACTACCAGACGACTTCAACTTCTTTCGGATTTTCGAAAGCGATATCAAACGATGGGTTGCAGCAACAATGTCCCCAAGGAATCCAAATTGCCATGTGCCTTCTGATGAAGAAATTCAACATCAAGCACGATGGATTATGTATGGTGGTGATGACGCTTGGAATCAAACGCCTGCGGACTTCCCGGAGTGGTTGTGGCGATTCAAGAGAGACGTGGGTATCCTCGAAGACAACCACGCGACAAACCCCACAAACTTTGACACGACATGACTGATGATTGTTACGCGGACGTCCGACAGATTGTTGTTGGTACACGTTACATCTACTGCATCAAGAGGTCCGAACATCGTCTTGCGTGGCATTCGTCTCTCAGATGCACGCGGATTTAACAAGCTCTCCGGTTAAGCTACATAGCAAGCATGTTCGAGGATGAGATGCAGAAATCAAAGTAACGGACATTCGGCCTAACAATGGCTGATATCGCTGCATCGGATTCAGACAGCCGATCCCGTAGCACCCTACTCGTTCCTCAGTCTATGTGACAGGTCTCCATTCTCCTCCTTCGCTTTCTCTTCGGGGCGGGGTTTGAAACGATCCAACTTCTCGTCTGCCCAGTGCGGGCGCGAGTCGAACGCGAACTGCAGGATCTCCGGGCGCTGATAATGCCCTGCAGCATCGACCCACACCTTGACACTCCCGAGGTGCGAAAAGTCTATCTCGCCTTGCACGAGCTTCTCTTCGCCTCCGGTGTGGGGTCCAGCAATGAAGGAGCAGAAGGGATGTATAACCGCCGACCAGCCACCTCCAGCCTTGACAAGATCCTGTTTTCCTAGGTGCTCTTCCATCCAGTCTAGGCAGACCTGATCGACGTAGAGTCCTGCAGTAATGACGAAGACCTGGGCTGTAAGTGCGTGCATCTTCATCAGAGCCTCGATCTGCGCATCTGCGACTTCCTCGAAGCCAGACATCGTTGACAGAGCGGGCCATGCACCGGCGTGAATGTGCTCATTCTGCGCGATCAGAGCTTGGCGTGCACCGTTCATGGTATGCTCCCAGCACGCGAGGCCACCAAGGTTGTAGCCCAAAGAGAGAGGCCAATTGCGCAGAGTGCTTCCGTTACCCTGAGCCCAAACAAAACGCTCGCAGTAAGTTGGCTGAAGCTTGCGATGGACACCCAGGATAGTGCCATCGCTATCGATGATGACTTGGCTGTTGAAGAGCGTGTGGCCATTCGCAATTCGCTCGGAGATGCCAAGATTGATGGCCACTCCCGTGCGCCGACAGGCGTCTTGGATGGCACTGACATCTTCGCCGTTGGGCTCGACAACAACGCTCTCCTCGGCATACTTTGCTAGGACGCCAACCTGTTTCAAAGGTGGGTAGCATTCGCAAAAATACTGCGGCAATGATCAGCAAAGGATTCCGGTTGACTTGCTGTGCGCATGGCACAAACGTGGAGGCCACAGACAGGGTAACCGGGGATGAATGTTTCGGGAAACACGAGCAGCTTGACATCATCCGCGGCAGCTTGTTCAATAAGCCTGACAGTCTTCTTGATCGTCGCAGCTTTGTCCATGAACACGGGCGCTGCGTGCGCCGCAGCCACCTTGAACTTTGTTACTTTGGTTGGCGCCATTGTGTCGTGATTTTCGATCTTGTGCAGTACTGATTCCTGAAAGCTGGAAGGGTGGACGGACCCAGAGTGGTGGAAGGACGGCATAAAATACCCTGGAGCTGTGAGGGGTACCTGCAGGGACAGCTTCCGCGTTGCATCACATTTGGCCTAGTGACCGAAGATAACCAACGCAACTCCGCACACATGCACCACCCGAGGGCGCGAGCGTTCCGCATGGGCATACCCGCAACTCAAACGCCATTTGGCGGTGAGTTGTCACTTTGAGTGGCTGATGAGCATCGTTTGCGCCTAGTGCGGCAACCTCAATACGAACGTCAAATCTCTGAGCAGGCAACCCCCAGTCTGTCACACCATTTGTCGGCGAATTTACGTGGGGCGTCGCCCACAACGGCAAAACGTGCTGCACGCACTTCCAAGAACGGTAGGGATGGGGTCATAATAGGGCCGTGTGCGATCCTTCGGAGAAGTCTTCCGTAGCCGCATGGCTCGTGGGTGGTTGGAGCAATACTCGAGGGCTTCGTACCGTGCAACAAGCAAGTTTGCTGTTGTCGCAGTATGAATCCACCTCAAATACAGGATCCCGCAGCGCTTGTTCAGTGCTCGGTACACCATGGCAGTCAACTATTTTGCCAACCCTCCACCGGGGCTTGATCTGACCGAGTCACGTACTGCTACGAACAATGCTATCGGTATTGTGCTGTTTGTCCTTTCGCTCGTGTTTGTTGCATTGCGACTGGTAAGCAAAGTGGGTGAATATGTCATTTGAGCAACATTGACCTTCCCCCACTTAGATCACACGGCTAAGACTAAAGAATGAACCGCTTGGAATGGACGACTACTTGATGTTTGTCGGTCTAGCGTTGAACGCGGGGAACTTAGCGTGTTGCATATCTGGAGGCTTCTTCGGACTCGGGAAACACATCTGGTCCTTGGGTCCATTCGAGATGCGACAGATCACGATTGTATGCCTCCGCCGGTTGGATCGCATCTCAATGGAACTGACATAGAGCCAGATCACCTTTGCATATGTTTTCATCTATGCGTGGAGTATATGCATCATCAAGTTCTCAATTCTCGCATTATATCGACGTATCTTCGGTCTTACATGGCTTGGCTACTTTTGCCTAGGCCTCACCACCGGGTATCTTATCACCTTCCACATCGTTTTGCCTCTTTACGCGAAGCCAATCTCTTTCTACTGGGATCAATGGTACGGAGCAGACGGCGTGCTGCTGGTAGATGAGGCAAAGGTAAGAGTCGCGACAAGTACGATGAAGCAAACTAATTGAATGGCAGTTTTACCTGGTCACGGGCATCATCAATCTGTTTGGTGACGTCCTGATCTTGATTGTCCCGGTTCAGAGTGTGGTCAAGCTGCAGATGGGTAAGACGCAGAAGATCGCGATCTGCCTCATGTTCCTACTTGGTAGCTTGTGAGTACCCTCCCGCTGTCACACTTCCAGCCTTATCGGCCGCCACTAACGAACCCAGCGTTTGCTTCGCATCCCTCTACCGCATCGTAACCATCAGCCACCTCGTCAAAACCACCGACATCAGTTGGGCCAAGAGCGACGTCTTCATCTGGAGCTCCGTCGAGCCCTCGGTCGGCATCATATCCGGCTGCCTGCCCACCCTTCGCCCCCTGCTCAAATACATCCTCGAAGTATGGTTCAAACACGTACCGTCGACCAATAAATCCACCGCAAACAGCTCCCGCTCCTACCCGCTCGGCCCCCTCGAGACCATCTCCAAAAAGCGCACACGCAAGATCAAGAAGAAGGACGACCTCGAAGGCACAAACATGACCAACTTCACGCAGCTCGAGGATGACGTCGACGTAGATGAACATGGCGCGGTGATTGGCGATAAGAGGGACCATCGCGTGACGATTACAACGACGAGGAAAGATCAAGATGACTCGGGCAATTGGCGGCCGGATGAGGATGAGATGTGTTTGACGACGACGAAGATACATCGCAGTGAGAGCGAGCATAGTGGGACGGGAGAGCATAGGTCGGTGGAGAGTTTGGAACGGGATGGCATTACCATGACGAGGAAGTTTGA
>TARA_R110002003_G_scaffold235_4_pt1 | contig 27160 bp, 33 predicted proteins | sample TARA_R110002003 | Tara Oceans TARA_R110002003 (sample SAMEA4396441) | marine metagenome | biome: Westerlies Biome; feature: [SRF] surface water layer (ENVO:00010504); material: water (ENVO:00002006), including particulate matter (ENVO:01000060) such as... | depth 5 m
ATCGATGGCATGGACTGGACACAGGCGCAGAAGATACAAGAGGCTGCTGGTGAGAATACGCTGACAAGGCGAAATAAGGTGAAGAAGGCTGATGTGGTGCCGGTACAGGCTGAGAAAGCTGATGTGGTAACAGTGGACTCGTTTTGGGCGAAGACCAGGTTGCACAATGGACCGGGACTAGAAGATAGGCGCAGGCCGAAGGTCAAGTTGCCGCGGAAGAATGGCGATGGACGGGTAGTTCTGATGGCGGTCGAGGATGTTGGATTGGTGAAGACGAAGTGTTGGCGGAATGAATTGTTGGTGCAGTCTAAGGCGGTCACAAGTCACTTGTTCTCCAAGGAGGGCGGTGAGGTTGTGCTTCGTCTTTCGCCGCACTGAACACGCACGTCTCCTGGCGCAGTTACCAACATAGTTTCTAAGTTAAAGTAATGAATTTGTCTCAATGTATCCTTCGGATTCCTCCCTCTCAGGCATGTTAACATGTGCCTCGGATGGTATGCAAGTGTGATGAATGTCGTAGAATTTGACAGCCGATCAGTTTATCGCTCGAAGTAATTTTGCATATCGTTCTTGTCGCTGTGCTAGCTGTCATTGCAGTGGCGCATGTAGGTTCTACTGGCGAACATCGGCTGACTGCTCATCAGAGTGGATTCTGTGATGCGGTTCTCACCGTGGCGCAGGGCACGCTGCGGCCACGAGCTGCGGATGAATCGGGCTAGCGTGGCGAATGGCCAAAGGTGGAGTAGAGTGGAGTCGTTCCTGCCCCGATTGGATGACGTCTCCCAGAGGCTGGGGTGTCTGGGCGAGCGAGTCTCAATTACCATCAACGTTTAATTTCCCAGGCCTGCCCCATCACAACAATCTTGCTGTCGCGCCAACGAAAAGGATCCATCGCTATCTCACCCCCATCGCTAGCCCGGATCCAACGCCCAGCATCATCCCGCTGCGCTCTGTCAGCGCCGCTTTCCGTAGCTTCCGCGTCTGCCTGCAAGATCCACTGCGGCGATCCGAAACCATCGTTCAAGCCCCGTCACTCCACCGCGCGAAATACCCGTCATGTCGCAAAACTACCAGCAATACGGCGGTAACCCATATGGTCAGGCCGAGGCTGGGTATGGCCAGTCGAACCCCTACGGCGGCGGTGGTGGCTATGGCTCGTCCAACCCGTATGGCGGAGGTGTAAGCAATTGCGATTGCGTTGCCGAGCGACTTGACTGACGCGCTTCACAGTACGACGAGCAGCTTAACCCACCGCCTGCGCTCCAGCAAGCCGACTCGAACTACTCGCAGCCGTCGCAATATTCGCAAACACATGGCACCGGCGCCGGCTTGCTGAGCGGTCCCAACACCAATACCAACGTGCCACACACTGATGTGCCTTTGCAGCAAGCATACGGCCAGGAGCAGCATGGCACCAAACCATTGAGCCGAGAAGAGTACTTGCAGCGCATCGAGGGCACGAAACAGCGCATCGGGCAGCTCACATCGGACATTCAGTCCATCGCGACCATCCATCAGCGCATGCTTTCGTCGCCCGACAATCGCTCATCGTCTGAGCTTGAGAGCGTCGTCACGCAAACACAGATCAGGAACACGCAGATCAAGGATGAGATCAAATTCTTGGAGAAGGATGCGGCGCGGGACCCGAACAACTCCTTCAAGAAGAACCAAGTGAACACGCTGAAGAACACTTTCAAGAAGCAACTTGAAGACTTCCAGGCGGAGGAGGCGGACTACTCGAAGCGGTACCGCGAGGCGATTGGTCGTCAATACCGTATCATCAACCCTGAGGCGACCGATGCTGAGGTCAACGAAGCAGCGAATGCTGATTGGGGCGAGGAAGGTATTTTCACACAAGCTGTAAGTATATCGTACCCCTAGTGGACACCAGCTAGGCCTCAACGCCCAAGCTGTGAACCGTCTCTGCGCAAAAGATTTCGAGACACGAGCAATTGCTAACTCCATCATAGCTTAAGAGCAACCGCAGCGGTCAGGCTTCTAGCGTCCTCGGTGCCGTCCGCGCCCGCCACAATGATATTCAGCGCATTGAGAAGACCATGAGCGAGCTCGCATTGCTCTTCCAGCAACTCAATGAGCAGGTCGTCTACCAGGAACGACAGGTTGAACAGGTTGAGAACCAGACTGTTCAAGTAATCGACGATTCCACACAAGCGAACAAGCAGCTAGACTCTGGCATAGCATCGGCTCGACGCGCACGAAAGCTCAAGTGGTGGACGCTTGCCGTTGTTGTCTTGATCGTCCTCATTCTCGCGCTTGTCCTTGGTATCTACTTCGGTACACAGGCTGGTAAGAAGTAGAAATAGTGTTTCGACACGATGGGCACAATTGATGATGCAAAATTTGGGTTGATGATTGAAGACATAAAGAGGTGGATGCGAGTCTCACGAGGCTGGCATGACAGAGTGTGGTCGGGAAGGATGTAGCAGGCTCATTTCATTGCTAAGTAAATTAATGGGGGCTGTGTTGGACAGCTCGTGTGAATAGGGTAATGAAGGATGGAAATAATAATCTGACGCTAGCATTGTACGAATGGTGCAACTCGTGAAAAGCTCATCCCCAACAGACTAGCGACTATTGATGACTGGATCGGTTGATTAACTCGTATGCCATACGAGCAGCGCTTTGAGTTGAAACTCCGCGACCAGATCCAGGAATCTCAATATGTCTGTCAACAATAAACAAGAATTGCAAAGGATCGACCTATTCCGGTCACCAAGAAAGGGACAATCCCAGCTGCAGGAGCCCTCCCATGATGCGGTCATATCCCATTCTTAGCAGTCTCGGCACCCCAGCGGCGAACACAGTCGCGCTGCAAGGGTGATTTGATACAGATCGTCCATGCGGTTGACAGGATGTCGTAAAAGGTGCACCACAACGCGCGTTTCAGATGCATCTGAAGCAGACCAAAGAAGCACGATCGCCGCGCGGCCGCGTCCTGCTCGGCCTTTGCTTGGTGGCTGTCAAGACTCTGCTTGGGCCCGCTTGTTTGCCCCTTGGCTATGCTTTGCAACATGGAGTGGCCGCCGATCCCTGTTGAGGAAGGCGCGCCGGCCAATCAGGCAGGAGCACGGCGTGCGGCTGCCAGTCTTTAGAACGCGCGACTTCCCCAACCTTGTTTCCGCTCCTGAATCTTCCTCACACCTTCGTTGCCGTGTGTCTTTGTGCCCTTTCACTAGGTCTTCTAATCGCACCTTCATACACTCGTTACTTCGGGCACCACGCCTGCTTTCCACCTTCTAATACAATCGCTCTCCAGCTTTCTTGAGTCTACATAAGCTGCCCCTGCCCGCCAATCAACCCGTAAATATCCTCAATCAATCAACCGACCGTCACGATGAAGACCGCTGCGATCGCCGCCGTGCTCGTGGCCTCTGTTGCTGCCTCTCCTGCCGCGATTGAGAAACGTGCATCCATCTCACCCGTCACTGTCAAAGGAAATGGTTTGTCCCCAACAAATCGAGCTGAAGATTGAGCCTTTGGCTAATGACCTGCAGCTTTCTTCGCTGGCGATAAGCGTTTCTACATCCGCGGTGTCGACTACCAGCCTGGTACGCGAGTCATGCATGCGATTGACAACTGACACTGACAATGGACAGGCGGTGCTTCGAATGCTAAGGACCCGATTGCCGATGCCACTGGTTGCAAGCGCGACATTGAGAAGTTCAAGAGCCTTGGCATCAACACTGTTCGTGTGTACACCATTGACAACACTGCCAACCACGACGAGTGCATGAACGCATTGGTATGCTGACCCGCGTTTGCAACTGAAGAATGAAGATTAATGCTTCCAGGCCGCTGCTGGCATCTACCTTGCTCTCGACATCAATACTCCCAAGTACTCGATTAACCGAGCCAACCCTCAGCCATCGTATAACAAGGTCTACCTTCAGAGCATTTTCGCAACGGTCGAGCAGTTCGCCAAGTACGACAACACGCTCCTCTTCTTCTCCGCCAATGAGGTTATCAACGATGATGCCACCACAAACTGCGCTCCCTACGTCAAGGCTGTCACTCGCGATATCAAGTCCTACATTAATGCTCGTGGACTCCGCAAGATCCCTGTCGGTTACTCTGCCGCTGATGTCGAGTCGAACCGCTATGAAATGGCTGCGTACATGAACTGCGGGACTGATGCCGTCCGCAGCGACTTCTTCGCTTTCAACGACTATTCTTGGTGCGATCCCTCTTCGTTCACCACATCCGGTTGGGACCAGAAGGTGCAGAAGTTCAACAACTACAGCATCCCTATCTTGTAAGTTAGAAAGCCAGCTTTGGACAATGTCCATTCTAACCATGATTAGCCTCTCCGAATTCGGTTGCAACAAGAATACTCGCGAGTTCAACGAGGTCGCATCCCTTTACAGCACCGACATGACCTCTGTATACTCTGGCGGCCTGGTCTACGAGTACTCCCAGGAGGACTCCAACTATGGTCTCGTCAACATCAATGGTAACAGCGTCAGCGAGCGTACGGATTTCACAACTCTAAAGAACGCTTTTGCGAAGACCCCCGCCCCTAGCGGTGACGGTGGTTACAAGTCGAGCGGTTCGGCTTCGGAGTGCCCATCCAAGTCCAGCACCTGGAATGTCACCATCAGCGCCGACCAACTTCCTTCGTTTCCCAGCGGCGCCGATGAGTTGCTCAAGAAGGGCGCTGGTACCGGTCCTGGTCTCAGCGGCTCCGGTAGCCAGGATGCTGGTCCTGCCACGACCAGTTTGGCTGGTGAGGCTGATGGTGCTGTCACTTCTGGAGGCGCAGCTCCGTCTAGCAGCAAGGGCGCCGCTGCATCTCTCCGTCCTGGCGAGTTCGCCCTGGCTCCTCTCGTCTGCGGCGCCGTCGTTCTCATTTCTGCGATGCTTGGTGGTGCTCTTGTGCTGTAAACCATGGCTACGATGGGCACAAATTACGATGGTATTAGCTGGAGATGTAATGCAAGACCCAGTGCGGGCAACATTTTCTGGGCTGGTATATTAGGGCATCTTCACAGGAGTCGTTGGCTAATCGGAAGCCAACTCGGCGTTATCCATCTCTTCGACCAACTATAGATTGCTGTATATAGTACAAATTCATTTGCAGCTTCATATCAACAGCAGCCTCGACGTTCGAATTGTCGCTGATGTCACTTGACATACTTCGAACATTTCTCATTGCGCTTATCGATAAGGACAAGTGGGAATTTGGGACTGCGACCGAACAGGTTCGCATGCACTACTCACATAGTCGCATTCTGTTCTGTGATACCCGATACGTACAATCTTTCTTCGAACGATGCCACGCGATCCCCTCATCGGTCTGGTCGGCAAGCCCTCGTCAGGGAAGAGCACAACGCTCAACAGGTGCGCAATGCCCCACCATCCACATCCAGAGGGCGTTCTCTAAGATATACACGACGGCAGCTTAACAGACGCCACTTCAAAAGTCGGTCCGTAAAAGTCACGATGAGCATGGGAAGACATACAGGCTGATTCGAGAGTAGGCAACTTTCCGTAAGTGTTTTCCCTCGAAGTCTTACTCCCAATTACATGCGCTCCGAACCGCATTATCACATCGACCTGCACATTTGCTATCTTTCCATACCTGATATTGATTCGCGTCCAACAGCTTCACAACAATCGACCCCCAGCGTGCCGTCGGCTACCTCCAAATCGAATGCGCTTGCGCGCGTATGAACCTCTCAGATCGCTGCAAACCCAACTACGGCTCCTGCATTGGCGGCCGACGCTCCGTCCCCATTGAACTCCTCGATGTTGCCGGTCTCGTTCCCGGCGCGCATATGGGCAAAGGCCTGGGCAATCGTTTCCTCGACGACTTGCGCCACGCCGACGCGCTCGTGCACGTCGTCGATGTCTCGGGCACGACGGACGCAGAGGGCAAGGCGACACGCGGCTACGACCCAAGTCAGGACATCGTGTGGTTGAGGAGCGAGATTGTGCGGTGGATACAAGGCAACCTGATGGAAAAATGGGGCAGCATCAAAAGAAGACATGTAGCCGTCAAAGCCACCGCCGTCGAAACACTCCAAAACCAATTCTCGGGCTACGGCTCCACAAGCGCAGTTGTCGCGCGGTGTCTCGACCGGTTGAACCTTAAAATCCCACTGCAGGACTGGGACGAAGCGACGATTGAGCGCGTGGTGAATGCCTTTACCGACGAAAAGTTCCCGACCGTCATCGCGCTGAACAAAATCGACCACCCAGACGCAGACAAGAACATTGCCAAGATTGCCAAAATGCAGGACCCCAAGAGCATAGTGCTGTGTTCGGCCATCAGCGAGGTGTTTCTGCGGAAGTTGGCTAAACAGGGCTTCGTCAAGTACACAGAGGGCAGCGAGTTCGTGGATACAAGAGAAGACCTCATCGAACAAGGCGACCCCGACGGCGGCGGCCTCAAACCCCTCGACGAGAAACTCACCACGCGCATCGAGAATCTCAAAGATATGGTTCTCTACCGCTTCGGCAGCACAGGCGTAGTGCAGGTCCTGTCACGCGCCGCCGAATTGCTGGGCCTCGTGCCCGTCTTCCCCGTCCGGAATATCCACACTTTCACATCCGGCAGCGCGAGTTCGACGGCCGTGTTCAGGGACTGCGTGTTAGTGAGCAAGGGCAGCACGGTGGGCGATGTGTACAGGAAGGTTATGGGGGACGCGCCCATGGCGTATGTGGAGACGGAGGGCGGGCGGAGGGTTGCCGAGGATGATGTGGTGGTCAAGGGGAAGAATGATGTGAGTTTACAATATGCGGGCATTTGGTCCAGCGGGTTTACTAACGTGGTGTAGATATTGAGCTTCAAGGTTGGGAGGGCGTAGCTTGGTCCTGCTTTGATGGCGATTATTATCGGAATAGGGAAGGAGTCGCTGGGTGTAGGATATAGTGGTTTGCAAGGTTGGTGGAGAGGGCGCCAGAGGCGGTGAGGTTGGCTACACGGGCATCAACGAAGCCATCAACCCCTGCCTGAGAGAAGAGCTTGTCGCAATGGGAAGAAGGTGGAACTATGCGGGTCGCTACAGCTCTGTGCATGGACAAAAGGTCTCCATGCCGTTCGGAAGTCTACCCGCTATGAGCGGTACGTAGACACAGTAACTCAACGGGAACAGCATTAATATTCACGACACTTTGCAAGAACATCACCGACCCGCATATACGTTGCTCCAAACGTGCACAGTGAAATTGCCCTACTAGAAACTTTACTCCCCACCTCGTACCGGCATCCTCTCCACGCCCCTAACCCACCTCCTTCTCCTCCACTCCCCCTTGCGACTCGGCCTACTCTTCTCCCACAAGCCTCTCAGTATCTCCTTCTCCTGCTCGCCAATATCCCTACTTCCCTTGCTACTCTTCTTGTTCAGTTTGTCCCTTTGTATTCTCCGCTCGGCCTCGCTCTCCAGCGCCTCATAGTGCAGGTCCGTGACCCATCGCTCGCCCTCGATTTCCACCTCGACGCCCGTGACGCAGCGGTCCTCGACCCATTCGCGGGACAGCAGGTCGAGGGTCCACTTCTTGTCGGACCAGCGCCAGCCGCGCGGCGGGAGCACGTCTTCGAAGAACGGCGTGCCGCGCGGTCGATCGCCCGAGATGCGGGCGGGGGACAGGGGCGAGTAGGGCGACGGGCTGAAGATGAAGCCCTCGTACTCGCCGTGTTGGTCGTGCAGAGCGCGGTGTTGCAGTTCGAAGATTTCGACTTCGCGCGTTTCGGGGCTGGATGTCAGTTCGATGTCGGATTTGGAGAGCGTGAGGAGGAGCGAGCGACCTTCGTGCTCGGTGTCGCTGAGCAGTTTCTCGTTTTCGGGCGTCGCGAGGAGGTCCTGGATGGTTGGGTGGCCGAGGGCGGTCAGGGTGTAGCCGACGAGAAGGAAGATGAAGCGCCAGGGGAGAAGGTGGGCGGATATGAAGAGCATGCAGGAGAGGAGGAGAAGTAGGATGTAGAGCATGGAGCTGAGGTTCTCGTTTGAGAAATTTGTCAAAGGAGTGAGGAACGCAAGGACGGCATCGTGCAGGCGGGAAAAGTCCTCCATGCAGTTTTGTAAATCGCGCATGTTGCGGAAGAAGTCTTTTGAGAATTCTGGCGCGGGTTTGATCGTTCGTGCACCAGCTAGAGGTGGGCCGGACAGACTGCCCTGCCAGAGATCTGCGTCGCCGACGTGGATGTCTGGTTCAGGATGTCTTGTCAAGAAGCTTGGGACCATGACGAAGAAGAGACAGCTTGCTAGTGGCAGGACTGGAATTAAGTATGGGTCAACGCATACAAAGGTCCACACGAACAAGAAGGATAGGGTTTGTGTTGGCTGTGTCCAGGTGAAGAGACGAATCAGTCGATTTTGAAGGATGAAAGCGACGCCTATACGGGAGTTGAAGCGCCGGAAGTTGGATGACATGGTGGGAATGGAGAAGTTAGGACGTGCTACATATGCTCTTGAGCGACGGTCTTTGACCCGTGCCGCAGACGACGAGGATACATCGTTGGCGTCTGGGGATGAGGAGTCGGAGAGGTCTTCTGTTGGAAGGACTTGTGAGAGGAGGCTGTTCCCGTGTCAGCGGATATGTTATTATGTCCGATCATCCACTGAAACTGCCATACACGATTGATTTCGGTATACCTCGGGGCTATACGTACAGGTTGAGCATTTTGTCTCCCATACGATGCGATGAATCGCGTCCGCTCTTGTCGCCCAATGATTCAAGCTTGTCCTTGAGCTTGCTGGCAGATATGCGATGACTGGCGCCATGTTCGGTGCTAGGGGTTGCTGCAGTTGGGGTGCCACCGTCTGCAGGATGTATCTGGACGACTGGAATCGGGGTGTCACGGTTGGCAAGTGACTCTGCTCCATCCGAACCCATCTTGGTGGTTTGGTCTGAGCGACCGGAGTTGTTCAATGGCACGAGGCCCTGCTCTTTCTGCCTTGTGACAACACGCTGGATGTCTTCTATGATCTCTTGACGTTGACTCAGCAGTGGTGGTTTGGAGATGTCGTGGCACGAGTGAAGGAGGTTCTACTTTCGGCAAGAATGCACCGCCTCTTTCATCGAAGGAAGTTGCGGCTCGGCGGGTCGCACGTGGCTGGAGTTAGGCGTCAATGTTCTGTCCCTCAGCTCCCATCAAAGTCGACCGAAGTCCAGCTCGTTAAGTTCATGGATGAGTGGGACACTGGTCTGCGGCTACAAGGCTCAGGCAAGGTCCAACATGTGATCGCTAATGACGGCATGGAGCACGAGGGTGTGGCGTCGCCCGCTCGCGGCACTTGCTTCCTTGCAAGCGCAAGCGCAGGGCCACGCGAGCCCTGCATGTTTTCAGAAAGTATGGGCGACATATTCGAGAATACATATTTGCACAAGATATGCTCGACAAGACTCGCCCCAATGCGCCCTAGGCTGTTCACAATGCGTTCAAAGCGGCATCCAACTTCGCTATCAGTCACCACCAGTCTCGCTTGAAGATATGAGCCTTGCCTGCTTAAGCGACATCAGGGCCCAATGCATGTTAGATATGCAAAGGCGCCATGCTCGCAGCAGCCGCATGCCTTGCCGTAGACCGTTGGAGAGTGAAACGCGCGAGATGCGGAGAGCGCACAAGCCAGTCCCGGCAGAGGGTTGCACCGCCGTCATGTCACGGAGGTCAGGATGGCAGCTGTACTTTGAAGGGTCCAAGGCATGCAGGTGGGAGGGTCAAGATGCACATGCTGAAAGCCGTTGCAAGGGGCTGCTAGCTTCATGCTCCGGCGTTGTGCAGTTGACCTGAGCGGATGGGCGGTCGCACGGCGAGGGTCTGCTGTACCTCGATGCAGGGCGAGCTCTGAGCCGCAGCGCGGCAGAGGCATTTGACAGCATGCTCAACAATGCCTGACTGGAGCTTCTGGCTGGACATTGCGCCGGTTTCCTAGGCGATGTTTTGGTGATGGGGTCGCTGCGAGATGCAGCCATGATTCGCGGGTGCAGTGCACTTTAACAGGGGCCGGACCTAGTGGCATTTCGGCGGGCCCTTGTACCTTTGCAACGACCTCAGCAACCATCTCTTGACCTTCTTTTGCAACGCAGCACAACACGCCTTGCGGGCGCCGACGCGTTACCTTGGCGCTCCTACTCTGATACACCCGCTGCAACCCGCATCGACGCCTTTGCCGCCCTCACCGCCGCCATACAGCCCGCATCGCTATGTCCACATAGCCTCGAGCGGAGCCCAAGCTCGACGCTTGGAGGTTGTCTGCGCGCTCTGGAGGCACGAAACATCGCGGCTGTCGTTGGCTGCAGCACTGGCCCTGACCGAGTGTCGTGGGGGCGTTGATCATGTCCGCACCTGTGCGCACAGCAACCCGCACAATGGATACCATAGATGTGCCCGTACGGTCTGGGTCGAACGTGTCGGGCGAGGAGTCGAGCGGATCGTCAGGTATGCTGCAGAGTGTTGGATGCAATAGCCACTCAGTGCTAGTCTGACGGCCTTCTACAGAGGACAAAAGAGTCCGCAAATTCCAGAAGACGACCGAGTCGAGCAGCCGATTGCGCAAGGCAAGCGCCTCCAATGCCATGTCTGCATCGCGCCCGCCGCCCGCCGCCAACAACTCGGCGCTGAGGGGCAGAAACAAAGTGCCGCTGGGCCCGCGGGAGCGACCGCAGGACTTCTCCAAGCCCAGGTAGGTTGCGCTTGTGTGGCGACGCAGGGAACTAGAGTGGAGGGTGCTAATGCGTGCATGCAGAATCGCAAGCGGGACCAGCGTGGCTTCCACCGAGAGCCGCTCTTTCCTGCCCACCCTCGCGAATGAGGCCACCACGCGCTCAGGCCCGTCGAACCCACGCTTCAGCTTCTCCAAGCAGCCTGAGCCCGCGAAAGAGCCAGTGGAACCCACCGAAACATACGACTTCCTCCCCTCGGTCAATTTCGACGACTTCGCAAACAGCCTCTCCTATGAGCCCAATCTGAGTGACTTTCCCGCGCCCGGGAGCTTCAAGAGCACTGTGCCTGTCAGCAACAGCACACCCAACATGCAGTCATTCACCGGTGCAACTCCTCCCGCGGCCGATTCACGGCCGACACGCAGCAACTCCTTCATCCGCCGCTTCAGCCAGTCAACGACGAGAAAGCCCAGCGGCGCATCGACCGCTTCAACTAGCACCGCCGCGTCCGACCCATCGTCCATGCCACCGCCCGCCACGAACATGGCCATACGCACACGGCGGCAGAGCCAATTTTCTCCACAGGCACCACCAAACCCGGCAGCACGTGCGCCACGAAAGAGCATGGGCCCAGGGATGCTGCCAACGAACAGCTTCGATGGCATGTCCAGGCTGGCGGGTGACAACACGATGCCTTCACTGGTTGGCCGATCTCCCTCACTGAACAGAGGCACCCGTAGAGAGACGCTTGCCGCGAACCCCAACATCTCGAACACTGCGACTGGTGTGCCCAAATTGCCGAGTGCAGCGCGAACCGCCAAAGCAAAATCTCTCCAGCCTCCTTCAAGACAGCACACCGGACATCTGACTGCATCCATGTCGACCCCAGACCCTGGATCAGTGCCTCTGAATCTCGCCCGATCGCCCGGCAAGTCCCCGGCACAGCGGACACAGACCCCTTCCTCATCGGCAAGTAAGCGACAATCGACTGCACACCATATATCTGGACTTGGTGCGAGAACCATCAGTCCCACGGATGCTCGGCGGCTGAAGAGGCTGTCTATGAACCCAAACGCGCCTGGTGGCCCAGTAGCCCCACCTACTCCGCAGGGCGACTTGTCCTTTGACGAACGTGCCTTCAGCCAGTCACCGGCTGTACTATTTGGCAGCAGCGTCACACCTTCGTCTGCACGTGCAACCCCCGAACAGAACCGAAAGTCGTACGCCTCAGGAATCTCGTTGTCCTCAGTCTCGAGCGTGAACTCGCTGAAGGTTGGTGGCTCCGCTCTGCCTCTGCGCACCAACTCGACATTGTCGAGTTCCCGCTTGCCTACACCGAAGCCAAGAAACGTACACAGCTCCGCCGGTGGTGAAGAGGAAGAAGAAGTTCCTCCTGTCCCAGCGATTCCCAAGGCATACGAGTCTCCGAAAGATCCGGAACGCAGCAGCTTCGCATTCTCTACATCGTCTTTCAAAATTGGCATGCATCCCCCACCCCCTTCAGCACCACCAGCCGTACCCAGCAACAGTCATCCCCATGAGATACGGCAGATGGAGACCCCTGGGACCGGGTCATTGAGAAATGAGATGTCGAAGCAGAGCACAGGGTCCATCAGGCACAGACGCGGGCTCACGGTGGGCTCTGGATCCGAGCCTGACAGAACTCCGGTTCAACAGTCCACTAAAAAGAACCTACAGCCGATCAGACTCCCACCATTAAATCTATTACCGCTTGGGACCCCTTTCAACAATCGCATCTCGACATTCCCTGCTCCTTCTGCCGAGGTCGACGAGCGCGCCCTTACACCTCCGCCGAGGCGCTCCGTCAACAAAACCCCTAGTACGCCCATGACGGCGTCCAAGGCTAGCTTCTTCGCCAAAAGTGGTCAGCACGATAACTACGACTACGACAAACACCTTCGTAGCAGCAGTTCTGCGTATAACCTGCGTGCAGCAGAGCCATTCGGCGGCCCGCCCGCTATTGGCACCATGCCCATTCCGACGCTGAACCCAACACGACAGACCACCACGCCATTTGCATCGAATTCTCTGCCGAAGGGCAGCGGTGAGTTCACTCGGCTCCAGTCACGGCCAAGTGGTGAATACTATACCGGCGCCAAGGATGTCGAGATGCAGAGCATGAAACCTGCTGGATCACGCCCCTTGCAGAAGAAAGACACTTCCGACTCCGCACACACCTCTACCTCAACCGAGCCTGAGACGCCATCTTCCGGTTCTTCGCTGAGACGCAAATTGAGCTTGAGTGGCTGGCGGCGAGCATCATCCAAGGCTGCCTCGCACCCATCACAGAACCCGCAGGCTCGTAGAGCCGCACCAAAGACCGAAGAATCAGGGCCACAACCGCCAAGGCACGGTGACATGCCTCCACCTCGTTTGCCTGCCTCTGCCACATGGAGTGGTGCTATTGGCACCAGTCCAACGCCAGCGTCGAACCGTACTCGCCCTTCACTCGACTTCAGTCGCCGTAAGACTTCAACTTCTACTGCCACCATCGCCAGTGACACTGAGCTCGACAAACCCAATGTACGCAAGCCTACTGTCACTGCAGGTATGCGTACATTATCTGGTTACAATGACTCTGCTGGAGCGCAAGCAACAACCAAATCAAGCTCTTCGATCTTGACTCCTATGCAGCGAATGCTCGGCTCGAAGAGCTCTTCAAACATGTTAAAATCGCGGAACCTTGACCCGAACCTCGACAGAGATGATATGCTAGCAGACGAGGAAATGAAGAAACTTGCTTCGAAGCGCAAAGACTTCGAGCACGCAGCACGCGACGTGGATGAGTTGCGAAAGCGCGCTAAAGCTCAAGAGCGCGTTACTGCAGCACAAGCCTTGCAGATGGTCAACCTGAACATCTTTGAGAGGGGCGAGATCATCGACTACAAGGAGATTTACTTTTGCGGGACGAAGACCGCAAAGAAGCATGTCGGTGATCTCAATGCTCAGACGGCCAACTTCGGATACGATGACGATCGGGGAGACTACAACATTGTCTTCGGAGATCATCTTGCATATCGGTATGAGGTTGTGGATTTACTCGGAAAGGGCAGCTTCGGACAGGTCGTACGATGTGTTGATCATAAAACTGGCGGACTCGTTGCCATCAAGATCATCCGTAACAAGAAGAGATTTCATCAGCAAGCATTGGTTGAAGTCAATATCCTCCAAAAGCTACGCGAATGGGTGAGTCGCTGATGTCGCTCTACATCTAACACAACGCTAATTTCTTCCAGGACCCTGAAAACAAGCACAGCATGATCAACTTCACACAAAGCTTCTACTTCCGAGGCCATCTCTGCATTTCGACCGAACTTCTCGGCATGAATCTGTACGAGTTCATTAAGGCACATGAGTTCAAGGGCTTCTCGCTACGCCTCATTCGCCGATTTTGCAAACAGATGCTTGCATCATTGGTGTTGTTGAAGACACAGCGGGTCATCCATTGCGACTTGAAACCTGAAAACATACTGCTTGCTCACCCACTACACTCGGAAATCAAGGTCATCGACTTCGGATCCAGCTGTTTCGAAAACGAAAAAGTTTACACATATATCCAGTCACGTTTTTACCGCTCGCCCGAAGTCATCTTGGGCATGAGCTATGGCTTGCCGATCGACATGTGGAGTTTGGGCTGTATCCTGGCAGAGCTACTCACGGGCTACCCCATTTTCCCCGGGGAGAACGAGCAAGAACAGCTTGCATGTATCATGGAGATCTTCGGCCCGCCGGAGAAGCACCTGATCGAGAAGAGCAGCAGAAAGAAGCTGTTTTTCGACTCACTTGGCAAACCCAGAGTCACAGTCTCTACCAAAGGGCGCCGGCGCCGACCGAGCTCGAAGACACTGCAACAAGCTCTCAAATGTGATGACGAGGCTTTCCTCGACTTCATCGCGCGATGCCTTCGGTGGGATCCTGAACGGCGAATGAAGCCCGATGAGGCTGTGCAGCATGCATTCATCACAGGATTACGCCAGAGCGCTCGACAGCGGCATCCACTCAATGGCACTTCAAATATCTCATCTCCGGTGAAGCGACTTGCGCCATCGCAGACCCCGCAATCGCGCGTGAGGCCATTGCCAGAACCGCCCACGACCAGCTTCAAGAACGGCGCTGCTGTCAACACCAATCGGGAAGTCTCGACGAGCAGCTCGCCTGTAAAAGGTGCTGCCCCGCAACGACGACACTCTACTGTACAAGGCGGGCCTTCCGGAGGAGCGGGTGTTGGCGTCAAGCGTGCCGCCAACGGAGCCCCGCTGAACGCTTCCAGCAGCCTTCCGCGAGTCGCTCAGCGCAGTGTGTCCGGTAAGCCGGACCTTGCATCGGCGGCAGCTATCGCCAGCCTATCAACCAAGCGCTAAGGCGCCAACATAGATCACGAATGGGCAATCTGAGCATATCATGGGGTTTATACATCAGCATCTAATACTTGTTCTCGTCTGAGCGATGGACGATTGTGGTGGTAACGAATCAGCATGGGATGCATTCATACTTTGTTAGCGACGCTTATACCCCGAAAAGCAACATGATGCTGGCGTATCTTAGTTTGTATGTGGAATGAATATTGGATAGGCCGGGTCGATGGCGACATATTGTAACGACATGCATATGGGCGTCTTCTCCATCTGCTTAAATCCTTGTCTCTGGTCTTTTGATGAGTGAGAGGTCGTTTTGACCTTTGGAGCAATGTCGCACAACATGATCATTACAATTGTCGTACGTTGGTGTCGTGATGTGCTGCATCGGGAGGACGGCGAAATCTAGAGTGATCGACCGATTTCGGTAACCCGCCGTTGCCGAGCAAATGCAGGGTCCCCCCTACTAGAAACAGGGTTCTCGAACTCCTTGCGCGCCGACGGGCTGCACCACCCGTTCTCACCCATGTGGGGAAATAGTAGAATCATTGACTTCCGCGTAAAATGATTGCTAATGTCGTCTGGAATTCATCACCGATGGAATCACTAATCTCTAACGCCTATAACCGATGCCGGTACCGTCCGCGAAGATTTTCGCTCACATGGTACTGTCCCATACATTACATCCTTGTGACACAGCGACACGGCCGCGGATACCTCTGATGGATATTATCAAGTGATTGACTCGAACTTGCCATCTAGCTTTTCGTCTTCTTGTACATCACTTACAGCCGAAACTCGAACTCGTTATTGCCTCCGCTACTACTGTTCCGCGTCTCGCCTGGTACCTCCGTCTCCGCTACCGCAAGGTTTGGAGCGCAAACGTTCCTTTTGTCCCGCGCAACCCACGAACATAATCCTAGCTTTCGACCCGTTCCTCCTTGACAAGGACTTGGATTACGAAGACACACGGATCGCCCCTCACAATTTGCGGATCGGCTCGAGCTCTTTGTCTCCAACGTCTGCGCTCTCTGCCACACACTCGACATCACGCGACCAAGCTCACGATCACCTAATTCACGACTTCTTGGCCCACATCACCTTTACTGCCCCAGGGTGACCCTTCCTACCACTCATCCACAGCAGCTCAGATATCTACTCGGACTAGTAGCGTCGCCACTTCCCGACCACAATCACAATGCTTCCGCCACTACCTCGCTTAAGTGACTACGATGTCTCACCTCAGAACGGCTTCCTGCCTGACGAGATACCGCTCGACATTCTGCCCGATGCATACTACCAACCATGGGAGACCATTGTCCGTAACTTCCAGAGCTTGATCCTCGCAAAGCGGTTGCGTCGCATTGTTGATGCCCTCCCGATCCTTGACACCGACTTGCTACTTACGGAAGCTGAATGGCGCCGAGCATATTCGATCCTTGGATTCATTGCACATGGATATATTTGGGGTGGAGACAGTCCTGCTGATGTAAGTTTGACGAGTTGCACCATCACTTGAGCCGCAAAGCTGATATCATTTCAGATCGTCCCACCTCCCATCTCGATACCCTTCCTGCAGGCCTGTCAACACCTCGAGCTTCCGCCAGTCGCCACATATGCGGGCGTCTGTTTGTGGAACTGGCGACCGCTGTTCAACAACGAACCAATGGATTCGTTGGACAACCTTGCCACTCACATGACCTTCACTGGCGCACTGGACGAGTCATGGTTCTACTTGGTGTCGGTTGCCATCGAGGCACGAGCTGGTCCGATCGTGCCCTTGATGATCGAAGCCATTGCAGCAGTTCGACGGCGAGATACTAACACCGTGGTGCAAGCGCTGCAATCATTTGCGGAAAGACTGGATGAGCTCGGTGGCTTGCTAGAGCGCATGTATGAGAGCTGCGACCCGCACGTCTTTTATCACCGCATTCGGCCTTTCCTCGCCGGAAGTAAGAACATGGCAGATGCTGGTCTACCGGAGGGCGTCATGTTTGATGACGGAACTGGCCAGCAGCCCTACGTTCAGTTCAGTGGAGGCAGCAACGCACAAAGCTCGATTATTCAGTTCTTCGACGTGGTCCTAGGAGTCGAGCATCGTCCGACTGGCGAGAAGCGATCAGATGCTCCTCACTCCGACAGCGGAGCCGTCCATTCACCGCCGCACGGCTTCATCCAGGACATGCGGCGATACATGCCTGGTCCCCACCGGCGTTTTCTCGAGCACATGGAGCAAGTAACCAACATTAGGGAGTTCGTCAACTCGAACCGCAGCCATCGTGCTCTGACGACAGCCTACGACGCCTGCCTAGCTATGCTTCGATCACTACGCGATAAGCACATTCAGCTCGTCTCACGCTATATCATTATCAAGTCTCGCGAAACTCGATCCCACTCGCGCTCCATCTCTCCGCAACAGGCCAAGACACAACGCGTCAACCTAGCAAATACTATCGCGCGAACTGGCAGCAAGAAGCTTCGAGGTACGGGTGGTACTGCACTTATTCCCTTCCTGAAGCAAGCACGCGACGAGACGGGCGAGCCGGCTATTGATGCATGGGCGAGACGACTCCTCAACAACGGACCCGGCGAGATTGGTGCGCCGTTCGGTGTCGAAGATGGAGTCGTGCGAATGGGTAAGGTCAAAGAGGGTCTTGATGGGGAGGTAGAAATCGTCGGGCTTGCTGGGACATGGAGCGTGGACGACAGTGAGGGCGGTATTTGCCATTGGTGAGAAACCAATCCGCTGCCGACTCGCCTTTTTTGCATTCTCTGCGGTGTAGCATGGCGGTGGCAGTCTTTCCTACCTCTCATACGGCATACCTTACGAAAAGTTTCTTTCGATTTCATAAGGCATAGCATCTCATTTCGATACCCACATACATTCCATTCAAACACATCCAGGTGTTACCCCATGACTTCTCCACTTCCTCAGTGCCACAGACAAATCTCAATCAGCTTCGGTGGCCCGGTTTGCGTTGAATCCTTGTTGACAGCACTCTGAACGCGCACTTCTGGGCCTCTGAGTTGCTACGGGCGCCTTTAGCTCGTGGTTTCACTCTATAGTAGCATGGTTCACATCACAATGTTATTCTCGTAACGTGACTGTACGGTTGAGTCGTTACTATGCGACATAGTGGTTGAGCGCGCGGCTTGTGGTGCTCGCCATCTCGAATATTGCGTCATGGAAAATGCGTAAAACGTGCTAAGGTCATTTGCCCATCCTAAGTGAAACAAGACGAATACTCTTGTGGAACAGCGACCACATCTGGCGACGCCACTTCCGTCAGGCCACCAAGTTGGACACAGGCAGCATCGAATTTGCGCGATGGAGCGACACACATCACGATGGCCAGACGCGTGGCTTCCAGAAGCGGGAATGACGTCATTTCACATGCTCGCGATTGCACGAACGGGGCGCGACAATCAAAGCATATAAACCCCACCTGAACCTCCAGCGGGATTTCGATCAAGCCAAAAGACTCTCTACAACTCACGGATTCAAGCAACGTTCAACTTCGAACCCAAATCTCGACAAATCAACAAACGCGACCATGTCTTCCAACAAAGACCAAACTTCTACCCTCCAGGGCTACGTCGATCAGGCCACCGGCGCTGTCCAGAGCGCACTGGGCTCATTGACCGGCAGCACGTCTGATCAGGTACGATAGTCTTTCTTCTGTCTCCTAAGTCTCAAGCTAAACTCTCTCTAGGTCCAAGGCGAGAACAAGAAAGACGTCGCAGCCGCCGAAAAGGATCTCTCCCACGCAACTGCCAAAGCCGGACCCTTCTCCGTCTCCTCCTCTGGTGGCGTCGCCAAGGACAACGCCGACCGCACAGCAGGCTCATGGAACCAGAACGTCGGTGCTGCAAAAGAAGCCCTCGGTGGCTTCGTGGGCGCTGAGGGCTTGAAGCAAGAAGGCATCCAACAAAACCAGGAGGGCAAGGCCCAGGAAGCTCAGGGACAGGTTAGCGACCTTGGCAAGGGCATTCAGGATCGTGTTGGAGGAACGATTGGTGGTGCTGTCGCTGGTTTGACGGGTAACCAGGCGCAGAAGGCGGAAGCGCAGAAGCAGCACGACGAGGGCAAGGCGAGGCAGCGTGGTGTTGAGGCTGATCTGCAGAAACAAGCGCCTCAGTAGAAGCATGCAACACTGGTTGGAGTTAGGGAGGACGTCAGTTTTTGGGCAGACGGGAAGCATTGGGAGGCTATGATGGGCATGGATGATATCCCTTTCCTTGGTATTAGACACAACATAGACGAATGAATGAACAAACATCACTATCTTGAGGAAGTCATTGGAAATCATGAAGACGCATCCCGACTCGCCTATATGATTTTGTGGATCGAGATCGAGCAACTGGTCGTTTTTTCTATCTGCAAGAATACACGTCAAATCGATCAAATCAAGCCTCGCACTTGCTTTCCGTGCCTTCTTACCCGCAACGCTCCACATACAGCCACAGTCATCTAAAAATACCATATTCTGCCGCAAGGCAAGGCTTGACTTCAACCGCCGTCGCTATGATGTATGGATCGGCAGCAGCTTGCGAAGACCAGCCACACGAGCCACAAGGTGTGGCGTCATCTGGCAGGTGCTACCCAGCCGAGCCTTCCGAACGCGTTGCACCCGCCGCCAAAGAACCGGGCAGACACGCCTTCCAAGGTCGCCAGCCCTGACGAGTCGCTTGCGTGTGACGCATGCCGCTGCAATCTTGGAGGGCAGAGTACAGCAAGGAGGGAACTTGGCTGGGAGAGGTCTGGATTCCGTGAGCGCGAAGCTTGGTCAGAGCATCAGGTGTGGCGCTTGGAGGACGCCGGCTATGCGGCATCCCTGTCGCTTGTTTTGCGTGAGGTTGGGGTGAGTTGCGGCCTACGTCATGGGCTGCAGCTGCGTCGGGTCATGAGCTTGCTGCCATAAATACTACACCGCCGCTGCTGCTTCTTTGTTTGCTAGACAGAAACTCACCTCATAACCACTTGCATCTTTTACTTGATCACTCAAGTCACATCGAGCTACTGCGAAATCACAACTCTTCACGACCGAACAGTCACAACACCTTCATCATGCCTTTCACCGCAAGGTACGTCAATCAAACCTCACCAGACTCGGGAAAGCACTGCTAACATGACCCAGCGACATCTGCAAGATCATCCTCGCCATCATCCTCCCTCCTCTAGGTGTCTTCCTCGAGCGTGGCTGCAATGCCGACTTCCTCATCAACATCCTCTTGACCGTCCTTGGTTACATTCCGGTTAGTTCCGCTCTCGTCCACACCTCCACACATCATCTGACAATGTGACCAGGGTATTATCCACGCCTTGTACATCATATTCAAGTTCTAGCGGCGGCGCACACTGAACGGAACAACGACGAAGACATAACGACCGTGTCTTTCCACGATACCCATTCCATATTTCCTTGCTGCTGCGCCTAAAGCTTATGGCACCCGATACTTCCGGCTGACGTCTTGGCTTTGGCTTGATCCACGGTGGTTGAAAGGCGTCTTGGTTCTTGCATGATGCTGCGGAGTCGAGCATGCGTTCGATGGGCGTAGCTTGATAGTTTAATCAAATAATGTACTACCACAAACGGTTCTTTGTGATGTGACGTGATACTATTTCCGCCCTCCTTCATGCGTTTAAATGCGTCACACCCACGAAAATATATGAACTGCTTCAAACTCAGCGTGCTCGTGCCATTTCAAGGTTGTGAGAGCTGTTGATATTCAGTGGTCATGCTTGGCATCTTTCGCGTGCACCTCAGCCTTCATTTTTCACGGGCAGCATTCACGACCGTGACACCTCACACCATCCCAAACTCCATGGCGCTCTTCCATCGCAAAACATTCTTTCCTACCTGCCGCGATCACTCAACTCGTAAAGCGCGCCTCAAATACCGCCCAAGATGAACCTCACAGCCACTCTCACCGTCGGCGAAATCTCCACACTGGACCGCCCGCACGAGCGCATACAAGACGCCTCACAGAGGTTCGAAAGCACGATTGCGAACAGTCACTATGCCGAAGAGGGCGCTTTTGAGAAGAGCATCCGGATTAAGAATACTCTGGACTTGTTCGAGGACCGCTCGCGCACAGAGCCCGACTGGCGCGTGTGCGCGACCCTCATCAACTGCGAGTACCAGCTCTGGCGCTTGCACGCGGATATACCGCCGCAACACAATCCATTCATGAGCCACTGGGTAGAGGCTATAGAACGCCTGGATAGCCATGGTACATCGGCACCGGCTATCAGTCATGGAAGGAACGATATCACGACGGAGAGCATCGATATGGCCAGGACGTCGTGGATCAAGACGCTACTCATTGGTAGCGATGTGGATCGCTACCTAACTGCAGCGCCTTATGAAGTCGTTAGGGAGCTGCTGGATCGTGGTAGATCTGTGGCCTTCGACCTGCAGGTCTACGTACGGATGCTCGAGGACGAAGGCATCTATGAAAAGACACCCGAACCTGAAGGCGCTGCGTCCTCGTCTCGCCATTCGGACGCGGGTATCAGGACCAGCGCAGATCCTAAGAAGGCAAGGGGACTGGAACATTCCTATGAAGACGAAATACAGCAGCAGAAGGATAACATCCTCAAGCATATTCGGGAACAGCCAGAGATAGCGATCTTCGAGTTGACGCACCTACCAATCAACATCACCTACCTCGACTTCCTCACCACTCTGCTCGCCGACCATGTACTCGAGAAACATTCCATCGATTCAGCACACATCATTACGCAGTATATACAGCACGCGCTTCGTACGGTCGAACGCATGGACAAGCCGCCTTCGCCGCATCAGGTAGCCGCTGATGATTGGAGTGAGAACCAATCCGAGGCACGGGAAGAATTGGAGTACGGCAAGGAAGCGCAGAGCCGTCACATACTGCTTCTGTTGCTGTTCATTAAGAGCCTGATACGCAAAGGCTTGGTAGAGCTGGATGTGTTGTACTTTGAGATTGCAGAGATAACTGTGAGGTATGTGTGGATCAGGGAAGTTAGGGAGTTTAGGACTTGGGCGGAAGAGGGTATTGGGAACGATGGCGCAGGACGATGAAAGTGTAGTCGGTGGCACACTGAAGGATCAGACGAAGGCCTTTCGGATCTTCCAGCTCCGTAACGTGGTCTGTTGAGAGTGTCACAAGCTCTCGGTCTATGAGATGGCCCATTCACAGTGGCCACAGACCGATGTCCGGATCGCAGCGCCATGGACTTTTCGGGAACAGTACATTTGAAAGCATGTCACGAGCATCGGTTTTGGGTGGCTCGGAGGTCCCACAAGAGTGTTCCGAACATCATCGCGCTAAACACCACACATCTCAAACCGAAGAGTTTCACGCACCGCTACTGAAACGATCGGCGAATCTCCGGACAGCGACCTCCTTACACCACAAAGCAAGCCACTCGAAGTAATAAAATTCTAGCCGGAATCATACTTTGCAGCTTTACTCGAAGAAGCGCTTCTCCAAACTCGATTGCAATGGTTGTTACGAGGGAAAACAACATCATGTCGCCATGACCACCACCACGTTTCCGCATCGTGAGGTCAAACACGGGCCCTCTAGAACCGTTTCGAATCGCCAAGTATAGCAGCACTTGGCTTTTGAGACGTTTACTTGGCTCCACTGCCTCAGATCCCAAACATCAATGCATATTCCGATTACCTCGACATCTTTTCTCCGAAGCGTCAAGCTCTTCGCCACCAGATGCGTCCAACCCGAAGAGCTGGAGTTGAACATCCCGATGTGGGTATCCCTGCGGTGATGATGGATAAACTACCATTGCGGCGATTGCCCGACTAGCATCGTCTCAGCACCGCCTACCTCGTCGTGTCATGTTGACCTTCGTCGCCATCTTCACGTCTGATGACCCGTGTAGGCTGGGCGACTAGGGGCAACTAGCCTTGTCTTTCGGAGAGAAGCACAAGCAAATGCTTGTGTCGTGCTAAGCTTTCCAAGGCCTAACGGTTGTCCGGACGTGATATATAATGTAGTATGCCCATCGTCCGAGAACAATCATCATCATCACTTAAGCACTTCCAGCTTCTTCTCTTTCCTCTTCCTTCTAGCTTCTAATACTTTCTCTTGCGCCGGCCGCTTGTTCAATCACTGTCATTCAGATCTTCTTACGATTCTTCACCACTACTTAATAATCAGTACCACAAACTTCAGTCAACATGCGTTACTCACTCGCCTTCATCGCTGCCATTGCAGCAACCGTTCAAGCCCACGGTGTCATCACTGAAATCCAGGGCGCCAACGGCGTAAACATGCCTGGTCTCTCTGGTACGCATCTTCTCCCCATTGTTGTCTATACGACCTAACACAACCACAGTCCAAGACGGCACACCCCGCGACTGCGCCAGTCCTGGCTGCGGCTCTGAAGCCGACACCTCCATCATCCGCACCCGCGAGATGGGCGGCAAAGCCTCTGCTCTCGGACGCACCTCGGGTGGTGGCCCAGTCGATGCCGCAAAGGCCATCTCCACCTTCATGGGAGGCGCCGGCGGTGCTACCGCTGCCACCGGAGCTACAGGCGCAACGTCTGCCACCGGCGCCAAAGCCTCAAAGGCCAACAAGCGCGGCCTCCTCGACGCCCTCACCGGCGGCGCAGGCGGCAAGCAAGCCGGTGGAGCCACGGGCGCAGGCACCAAGACGCCCAAGGGCACGGCAGAGAACGGCGTTGCCGCCGCCGCCGGCACAGGCGCGTCGTCTGGCCTCCCCACCGCCGCAGACGACGGCACCATCACCATGACATTCCACCAAGTCAACCAGGACGGCGCGGGTCCGTTGACGGCACAGATCGACCCTACCTCGGGCGGCACCGATCCCGCAGCCTTCCAGGACGCCACCGTCATGCGGAACGTGCCTGGCATCGGCATTGGCGGGCTGAGCGCAGCCAGCACCGAGGACTTCCCCGTCAAGGTGCAGATGCCGGCGGGCATGACGTGCCAGGGCACCGTCGGCGGCGCGACCAACGTCTGCGTCGTGCGCATGCAGAACTCGGCGCTGGCGGGGCCGTTTGGTGGCTCGGCGGCCTTCACGCAGACGGCGGCGGCGAAGAAGCGCGCTGTCGAGTATAATCTGCGCAAGAGGCATATGGCGAGGGGGATTTTGGGCAAGCCTGAGTAAGCGTTCTTTTTACTTCTCCGTCGGGCAAAGTGGGTGGGAGAGGGGGATTGGGATGGTAATGGCTGTATATAAGTGTTGGTGCTGAGGCATTGTGGTTGCTGGGCAATCCAGGGGAGGTGGTAGGGTTCTTGAAGCGCGGTTGTTTGATATCCTCACTTATACGCTCTTTTCTGAGCTTTGGGTTTCTTGCTAGGAAGGTGGGTGGAGTGTAATTGGTAGACAACTTGTACATAGCGTAGTGAATTGAGAGAGTCTGGAACTGGTCAACATGTCTATTATGTCGTGATGAGGAGATTGAAATGTGTAGCTTGATTGAAATAATGACTGAGTTGCGGACTTTCCGGTGCGTGGAATACGTGAAGACGGGCTGGGAACATGGGGCGAATGAGACCGGACAAAGCGCCCACAGGAAGACTGACTAAAGAGCGGAGGGAGTCATAGAATGAATGCAAACAATGCGAAAAGATAGAGAGTACTCGAACAACAGCCCAAAGGAAAAATGTACGAAAAACAAAGAACAACTACGAAAGTTTTGATCCACCGACCGTCCTGCACTTGACTTCCGATCGACTCACATCCAGAACATGGAGTCGTTCAACTTCGCATGCCACGGGCCATGCGACTGCTCCCCTTGATACATAGGTCCGAACTGGCAGTTTCTCCAAGCGTCCGCAACGGCAGTTTCCCATTCCTCCAATATCCTATTGTACGCCTCGATCCTAGCCTTTCTTTCCTCTTTTGTTTCGTTCTTTTCTCCGCGCGGTCTCTGAGGTCGACGACCGGGGCCGTCTGCAATCTCCTCGACGTTAATGCGCTTGACATACAGCCGGGCCCGTTCACAGAGTTGGTCGGCATAGTATGCGGGCGGGGCATATCCGACGGGCAGAGTGCAGCGCACGTAGGTGTAGCAGAGAGCGTTGGTGAACGTCTGGATCTGGTTCGCGGTGAAGTCCATGTCGTTGCGGATGACGAAGTAGTATGTTGGTCTGGCGGTGCCTTGGATTGCGTGGTGTGATTGCAGGAAGAAGTCGAAAAAGCAGGGATGGGTGACCATCGAGTCAACACAGGTTCCTGGCTGACAATTCTCCCGGTTGTCATCGGTCCGTGGGTAGAAGCGAGTATGGTGGCGCTTAGTGACAACAACAGCGGTGATTTGGAGCTTCTCGGCGGCCGAGACACCAGCTGCGGCCATGTCGGAATTCAGTTCCTCCTTTAGCGCGGCGTAGGCTGACTCAAGCTTGTTGACCTCGTTGCCGAGAACCTTGCTGTACATGGAATCTCCGACGCCGTCCCGGTAGTAGATAGCCTTGGAGGGTAGGCGGCCCTGCTTCTTGTACCAGGCACGAAGGCGCTCCTTAAACATGGACTCCGAGTCGGAGATGATCTAAGTAACAGTTAGCAATAACTTGTAATAGCATTCGCAAGGTAATCTACCTCCTTTCCACTGGCTTGGTAGCGAACAGACCCGAGATACCTGGCCAGGTGCTTATCCACACTTCCGACAATACTGGCAATAGATGGCGATGCGCTGCCTTTCAAGGGATGAGTAACGTCAGAGCCTAGGATGATGGTATCAATTAGGGGTTCCGGAGATGGTTGAGTGACGACTTCATCCTCTCCAACTCCAGTTGTCTGAGGGGCCTCGGCGGGCTCCGCGTAAAGAAGGCCCTTGATGTCGGCTGCGAAGTCGACGCTGTGATTTGTGACCAAGCTTTAGATTCAGCTTCATACTGACGTTGGCCATGTACTGATCGAGTCGGCTCATCAACTTGTTGACGCCAGCGATGTCTGGCATATTATCCAGTGTTGCTTCTCGCAATGCTGGTGACGTGCCGCGTCCAGTGGTTTGACCGAAACCTCGACCACGTCCTCGCCCGCCACGTCCACCGCCACGTCCACCGCCTCGTCCGCCTCGTCCACCTCCAAATGCATTGTCCAGGTCTTCTTGGAAAAGCCAACGCTTGGCGTCTCCAGGAGGTGTGAACCCTTCGTCTTCGAGTTTCTGTAACAGGTATTTGCTCTTAAGTAGCGTCTCGCGGTACCTGGGGTTGGGCAAGCGGTCCTGTTTGTAGGCGGCCTCCGCAGATAGACAAAGTGTATGCATGCCGTAATTTTGCTCGGAGACACGCTTGAAGTCCGCGAAAAGCTCTGCAGTGCCACTCTTCGCTGGACTAAGGAGTACGGCTAGAGTTGGTCGGGGCTGCTGAGTCGAGCTTAGCGCCTTCGAAATGATCGCGTCGAAATCGGACTCATAGTTCTTGTCGGTCTGAATAACATAAGGCTCCACGATGGGGTTGAAGTCGTCCCGCCTGAGGCTTTTATCTGCTCCTGAGCCACCATATTTGATTATTTCTGCTCCCAGCGTCTTCACACAATTTTCGGCAAGTGTCTGCTTCGTCTGGTTGTTGTACGATTCACCATTCTCTTTCGTCGGAACGAGAATCAGGATATTTCGTGACATATCCTGTATTCCACGCTCGAGAAATTCTTTATGCTGCAACGTCCATTGAGGCCTTCTGCTGTTGTTGTTCAGGGGGCTGTATGAACCATTCTCGTACACAACTTGGGGATTCTGGATTTGGCGTGCTGGAACCATCACCATACTAGGGTCCAACGCAATACCAGCCGAAGACTAGACTCAAGTCAGCAAGCAACTAGTCATCAAGGTCGTACTTAGCGCAACTTACGAGGATCGAAGATTGTGGATCCAACCGGAGAAGCTGAAGACCATACGTGGCTATCTTCTCACGGCTTGGCTTGGGCATTTCCCTCGCATTGTTGATCATTGCAACAACGACAAAAGCGGGAGCTTTGCCTTTCAGCGGTTGTTGCGAGACAATCGTCAAAGTCTCAGCGGGAAAGTGACGAGCGTTATTGCCAGTCCCAAACTTGATGCAAGGGCAGCGAGAACTCGCGATTTGTTGCAATTTGGTATTGTCGATCACATCAGCTGGTCCGTGTCAGCTGTCCACGTAGTCATAACGGTGTTTGGGTTCAACTCACCTCGTTCTGCTCTCAAG
>TARA_R110002003_G_scaffold2616_3_pt1 | contig 27158 bp, 22 predicted proteins | sample TARA_R110002003 | Tara Oceans TARA_R110002003 (sample SAMEA4396441) | marine metagenome | biome: Westerlies Biome; feature: [SRF] surface water layer (ENVO:00010504); material: water (ENVO:00002006), including particulate matter (ENVO:01000060) such as... | depth 5 m
CAAAGGATAATCTGCGCCGATACCGACGCCTTTTATTTGTACAGTGTTAGCCGGAAAGGGAGCAAGTATATGCGCGTGCACTTGACGTACCCATGACGGCTCGCCATGTAATGAGCCAACCTCCGACTGCCATGCTGTTCTTTTCGCCATTTGAGCTCATCAGCAAAAACATCGTGCCGACAATGATGATGACCAATTCCAGCCCATACATCTTTCGTCTGCCAAGAATATCCGCGGCAAAGCCAAAGCCAATCTGGCCGACCATAGTGCCTACCAGCGTCGAGCACATCATGGCGGTCTTGATGGATGACGGCACTGAAGGTATTCTGTCGGGATCATGGCTTGGCCAAAAAACATAACCCAGCATTGGAGTGACAACATTCAATGCAAACAGACCAAAGGCATCCGTCAAAAAGCCAATGCCCGCGACTACGACGACCCAGATTTGGAATGGTGCTTGGTCGATGGTTTGCAATGTCCATCGCCGTCGCTTGGCCTCCTACTTCCAGTCAGCCAGATGTCGACCAGGGAAGCGTTGATTACAATCAGACAAATCAAAGGAAAACATACGGGAATGCCATCGCCTCCAGCAACGAGATTCTCTACGCCCATGCGGTGACCGTGCAAAGGTCGTGCGACCCACTTTCGAAGACCCATGGTGGAGGTAAGACGGACCGGGGCGTCGGTATATGTTTAAGCAGGGTTGCGCCGGGGAAATCACACTAAACGGGTAGACTACTTGACAACTTCTTGTGTCTGATGTCGCGCAAGCTCATAGCCTGGGTATCGTAGTTCATATCCTCAGGGCACAATGCTTCAGCCTCCACCACTTCGGGACCGCGAAATGGGTCGTGCCAGGACCGTTGCACTGCCTCATACGAAAGGGCAAACCGGTGAACTAGCTCGCCTATGCAGGGTTCATAGCCTCCACATTGCGCTTCGGCGCGCTCGTGTTATTCAGATTGCCCTGGCGCATGTATACTGCTGTGGCGTTTTCGTACGCTGGAAAGGTATCCGTAGCCTCATATCAGGCTGACCTGCTGTCACAAGCTCTATGTCGGTGTGTACAGTCGCTGGCAAGCTATGTTTCCTTGCAAGAGAAATGTGTAGCCTTCGGTGCGCCGAAAGTCTGATTCGCAGTCGCCATCATCCGCGCGAGGAAGGCCTTGTTGGGGCTCAGGCAAGCTTGCATAAGTGTCAAGTATCATTCGACGAAGCGTTGTAAGTCCTGCTCATTTCCACGAAGAAGTGGTGGAAGTGGATGTTAGCCGGTAGCTCCCCCACGTGGTGGCTGTTGACGATCTTATTGCATCGTCTAAAAGCACCTTGCCCCAATGGGGAGTTTTGCCGCACAGCCACATATCTCCATACGAGCAATCTTGAACTTGGACTCGTTCGAACGTGCAGCTGATACCGATGAGGGTTGACGTGGGCCTGGTCCACGACATGGACTGCCTCGCAAGGTGTGCTGCGCCCCGCATGACGGCGGTCTGCCCTGGGGACAGCCCTGCAAGGACCCGGAGCCTTGGAGGGTGCTCAGACGACCATCCCCGCAACTTCTGTTCTCCCTGCTGTGAGCTTGGTGCTCAGACAACGTTGCTCTTCGTTCTTTGTCTGCGCTTTCAAGGTTGCATGGGAACTCGTTCCACACTCAAAGCTGCGCTTTAGCGCGGCGCAAGCCAGCTGCTATGTCGTTCGGGTTCAGCCCGTCCGATATCGTGAAATTAGCAGAAATCTCGACGCGTGTTTACATCGCGTTCAAAGGTATGTCTCTGCCGATCAGACCCAAAACTCTCCTGGTCGCGCTGATCAACGGGCAGATGCCAACGAGAACTCTGAGGCGCAGGTGGAAGCACTTGTTCGTGAGTTTCAAGCCTTCACACAGTGTCTTCTCGAGTTGGACGAGCTCATGAAGGAATTTGGGAAGCCATTGCCCTTCCCAGTGGAGAACTTCAAGAAGACGCTGGCGAAATGCGAGGCAAGCCTCAAGCCCTACAAAGAGAATCTTGTAGACAAGAAAATGGGCTTCTCAAAAATGGTGTGGACGATCAAGTACATCGGGAAGGAGAATGAGCTGGAAAGTCTTCGGAGGCAGATCACCGGCCACTTCCAAGCCTTGAACATGTGCCTTTCGGCCTTCCATTTGTAAGTAGCTGTTCAAGATTGTGATCGGCGACTTACAGGGAACAGGCGACACAGCTTGGAAACCACCAAAAGAGAGCAGCGTCTGTTGCTTGAGCCTCGTCATAGGGCTATGAGCCTCGGTAGCCAATGGTACACAAGCAACGAGCTTGATCCTTCTTCACCGACCGCTCCACTTGCTCTACCATCTTCGGAAGATGCACATCCCCTGTACAGAGATTGGGAGATATTCAACCGCTGCCTCGAGCCTGGAGACGAGCATGTAGGTTCTGGACACATTAGCCGTGAGACGGTGGACAATATGACTACCGCTGCCAGGACGAGGGATGCGCAAACGGCAGCCGTATTGCATCGCCTGCGATGCGAGGTCGAAGATGCTCTTGTGTTCGTCGAGAACCGCGAGAAGAGGTCGGCTGCAGAAAAGCGCACCCATCTTGCACCAAGCGATGCTATGAAGCAGCAAGTTCGGGAGATGCAGCCCGTTCCTAGGCCGCGTACCTATACGGTCGACACCGAGAATTCCATCGAATTCGCACCCTTTGGTGCGCATACGAACATGAGCAACTCGACGACAACGATTCGCCCAGGCCCCAGTACGCCATCACCGAGAGCGTCGCCAAGTAGTAGTCCACGAATCGAGCAAGAATTCTTTGGTTCGGGTGACTGGACTCACTCGCCAACCTCCGCATCGTTGTCCATCGGACCTTGGCGATCGTCTGTGTCCACAACTCGGAGCAGCATCAGCGTTTCTCCAGATCCAAACTTGTCGCCAGCTACGGGTCTTGGCATTGAGACAGCGGAAACCACCCCCGAGGACGCTTTCTCGCACACCCTCCATACCGTGCTGTCTTCCGCATCACTGGCAACCTTCGCTTTGGGCGAGGGCGCACTACAATGGACTAGCCTCTGTCGGAAGGTCCAAGTCGAACGTGAATCAATAGAGCGTCTCGGCGGTAGAGAGAAGCCTGTGTTTGAGTCTCAGGAATGCGATATGCATTGGAAGTACCGTGAAGACGCAGGCATGTCCTTGCGCGCTTCTTACCGTTCAAAAAAGGACGGAAAGGCCAGAGTATGGACTATACAAGACTTCCCAGCTACTGGACCATCAATACCGAGAACGACGACGATTGATGGTGACATCTCGCTCGACTTCCCCCGAAATTCATATGGTAGGTTGGATAAGCAGTGGAAAGATATCAGATATACCTTCACCAGCTCCGAAGCATCGGCTGTATTCCAGACGCTGCTCTATACAGACAACGGAAAGGATGCGGCGGACCTATTGTTCGATCGACCTGTTCGCAAAATCTCTTCTGATAAGAATCGACCCGAGTGTCGTGGCCGGAATTTGCGACTGTGGCGGCGTTCCGAAATGCGCCTTGAAATGACTGGACCTATAAAGTATGATGTTCTAGTCCTTCTATTCTTCACAAGCGTCCTGGAAGAGAAGGGCCATTGGGTGGAAGAGCCGCACTATGCATTCGAATGGATCCCAGAATCCACGTATGCCCGACAAAGCGACGAGTTGAGGCTGGTCTACTCGAAAGATCCTGCAAAATGGACACCAGATAAACTGTTCCAGAGACGAAAGTCTTCACAAAGCTCAGCAAACGGTGGTGCAATGCCAACCAGCCCAGGCGGTACACACCGGAGGGACTCGATGGAGCTTCCAGGCATAACACGGACCGGTACAGGCGAATCAACAGCTTCGTCCGTCACGTCCGTGAAGTCGTCGCATTCTAACTGGCGCGGAAAAAGGACACCTTTGAGGGCGGGGAGGCTGAATGCCTTTGGTTATGCAAGGTTGGATATTGAATTCCAAAGTGTCAGTGATCGCAGCGCGTTCTTAGAGGTATGGAGAAAGTACGCGAAGCCACTAGGAACTCCGTCGTGACATCGAAGATAGAAAATAGCAGGAGAGGCGGTATGATCAGCAACATTGTGGCATACATGTAAGATAGCGTCGTTGTGTTGTAATGAGAAGGGTTTGGTGAAGTCGCTGTGCAAGTTCCGCCTGCCTCGAGGCTAGCGGCGCTAACCCACATCTAGCCCTAGCGTGGTACGTCCAGGTCCACGATTCCTCGACGACTTGCGTCGCGTGGATTGAGCTACGGGAAGCAAGACGGTGTATGCCTCTAGCAAACAAACAAATCTTTGTGCTTAGGAAAGATATTCCCGGTGCAAGCTATTTACCGGTACTTCGCGCCTTTCTTCTGCAACGCGATGTTATCCTCCGCGAACGTGCAGTGCCTATTGACTCCTCTAATCTCTTCAGAGCTCTACGTTATACCCCACTGCACTCTCGATTACATCTAGCACACTACCCTCATCATCCCCCTCCAGCCTACATCTCACATCTCACACCTCTACACTCCTACCCCTCTGCCCACTCTCCTCCTCCCCTCTTCCCAGTCCCAGTCCCACTACCACCTAAACAACCGATCTCAACCCTCAACCATCACCCTCCTCCCCTCCCCTCCCCTCCCGCCCTCCCTCCTCTACTACTCTCCTCCCCCCTCCGCGCCTCCACTTCCGCTCCTAACATATACTTACATATACTAGCGTAACGTACTGTAGCGCTACCTAACCTAACCTAACTTAACCCAATCCAGGCTAGAACACGAAAGTCAGGAAGTCGGGAGGGGATGGGACACGCGATGTGGTGTAAACGTACCTAGCTAGGCAGGACTAAGTATCGGCTCTAACGCACATACAGAGTGCAGTGTAGTGTAGGGAGCAACAACGGGTTCGCGTTGAGGTATGCATGTTTGACTGGCTGGTGCGTGCGTGTGTGCGTGCGTGATAGACGGTGTGGGATCAGTGTAATTCGGTGCGGTGCGGTGCGGTGCGGTGCGGTGCGGAAGTAGATTTTCTCAGAGCTTTCGTTTAGATATTGTAGAGTAGAAGTAGACGTACAGTAAGTCGCAATAGGCGGATTTGGATATAAGTTGGTGTGGGACAAGCACGAGTGCGCACGGGAAGGATTCAGGCATACATGTAGCACGTGGGTTAGGGAAGGGAGGGAAGAGGAGAGGAGAGTAGACTATTTCAGTATATTTGTTGTATCAAAAATTGTTGGGTAGAATATGCCAGAAATTCGGAACTCAAGATCGCCACGTAACGAAGACCAAACACCAAGGACGAGAGGAAAGGAAAAACGTTCGCGCACGCCATGCCACCATTCATTTACTCATCTCGTCATCAGGTCGCGACGCGTCGTCATCAACCACACATACCGCATCAACCACCCTCCTCGCCCCCGTACCAACATGAAGAGAACAGAAAAAAACGAAACTAGACAAAAGAAACAACGCCAACGCCAAACGCAACAGGGGGTAGTCCAAAGTTCCAAAGCCAACGCAGCGCTACAAGATCGGATCAAGCTATGAATGCGAGCCGCTAAGATGACAATGGTATCTCAACTTTTCCTTCTTCTTCTTTTTTGGTCCTCCGGCCCAAAAACACCAAGCAGATGGCCCAACGCGAAAGACGAAGACGAGTTCAACTTGGCGCCGTTGGCCGGAACACCTGCGGCGATGGGGTACAAGGGTAAGGATGTCGAATGGGGAGATGAGAGAGAAGAAATGGTGGTTGAAAAGACAAAAGAATATCTTGGAATTGAGAGCAACAAGAAAAGCACTGAACCAGCCATGAGTGTTGAAGGCGGAGTACGGCGGGAAAGGCGAGTACGAGCGAGGGCAGGAAGGTGAGTACGAGCTCGTTGCAGACATGCGTGACGGGTCACCCATGACTGACAGCTCGGTACCGCTTGACAACTTGTGCATCGTAGGCTCCATTCCACATCTCGTCCAGTACTGCAAAAGTCACGTCAGCGAGGAGCTTGAAAAGCAGATAAATATGCTATATCAGGGCTCGTGCTGCGCTTTGTTGTGCTTGATAGAGTTCACTTCTTCGTCTTCTTGGCGGTTCCAGCAGCCCACCGGAAGAAAGGTGGTGGAGCGGACTTCTTGCGAGAAGGTTTATGGCTGCTGCTGCCTCCTGGCATCACAACGACAGCGGGTGGCGGTGGAGGCGGCGGCGCCATTCCCCCAGCGCCTGGAGGCGGAGGAGGTGGAGGGGGCATTGGGGGCACTTGGATGACATGCGAAGGGTGGGCTTCACGCTTCAGCTTGACCTTGTCTTTCTTGCTCTTGCTCTTTCCAATTGGCAAGTGGTGAGCGAGGAAGTGTGCGGCATCTGGTGGTGGTGGTGGCGGAGGGGGAAAGTCCTTGGGTGGCTCCGGGGGTGGTGGTGGAGGTTCTGGCATGGGCCACATGTGCATCGTAATAGCCCAGTCAGGCTGGATCATGGTCTCCCACACTTGCGGCAGAATGATCTCGCCATCTGGTCCGACAAGATCATAGTGGCCTTCGTGTACGTGTGGGCCAATAACGTCGACGTGAAGGAAGGCCTGCTTGATGAGTTCTTCCATGCCCTGCAATCGTTAGAAAATTACTCCATCACGGTGAGAGCTGACACGTACCTTCCATGTTTTACACAAATGCCAGGGGAAGCTGAACTTGCGGCCAACGGCGTCCTTGAACTTGATTGGCGCTTTGGGAGCATCCGAGGGCTTGAGTTTCGCAGCCTCTTCTTCGGCAGCCTTCTTCGCCTTCTCGAGCTCCTCCGCGGCAGTTTTAGCCTCGGCGAGTGCCTTTTCGTGCGCCTTCTTTGTCTCTTCTGCCTCAGCTGCTGCCTTCTTCTCGGCTTCCTCTCGGGCTTTCTGCGCAGCGTCGAGCAGCTCCTTGGCTTTCTCTGCTGCAGCCTTCTTCTCTGCGGCGTTCTTTGCTGCCTTCTCGTCCGCTTCCTTCTTCTCAGCAGCACGAGCGGCTTCTGCGGCAGCCTCTCGCTTGAGCTGCTCGTCTTTCTGGGCTAGGATGAGCTTCTCGAGCTTAGCAAGTTTGTCTTCGTCACCCTTCTTCTTCGCCTCGGCTGCCGCTTTGGCTGCGTCTTCAGCCGCCTGCGCCTTGGCCTTTTCCTTTGCAGCCTTTGCTTCCTGCTGAGCAATCAAGATGCTCTCGAGACGGTCGAACTTGGCATTCTCCTGTGCCTTCCTCGCGGCCTCTGCGGCCTTTTCGTCCTCCTCCGCCTTCCCCAGCAACAGCCTTTCAAGCTTACTGAGCATGCCATCCTCTTTCGCTGTATCTGGTGGCGGTGGTGGGGGCGGCGGCGGGGGCATGAACTGCGGGGGTACTTGCACCATCTGTTGCTGTGGTGGTGCTGACTGCGGCGGCGGTGGAGGTGGAGGTGGTGGAGGCGGATGTTGATGTTCTTCTTCATGGTGTGGCTTCGGCGTAGGTCGCTTGGAGGGAGGGTGCTGCGGCGGAGGCGATGGATGTGGTGGGTAGCCATGCTGCGGTGGGTACATGCCCATGGGCGGCATGCCAGGGTGGCCGTAAGGAGAGCCGTAGGGCGGGTAGTAGCCCATTGGCGGCGCTCCATACGGCATCATGGCACCCTCGGGCGGGGCCTGCATGGAGTTGCGGTTGCTTCGTCCACCGCGAGCACCATGTTGAGGAGCGTGTCCCGGGTACTCGCCAAAGTAGCCTGCACGATCGCCGCCTCCAGGAGGACCTGTGAAAGGATTGGCGCCATTGGGTGCGAAGGGGTTCTGGTGGCCGTACTGCGCATACGGATCGTGGCCGTGGAAGCCATTGGGGACGAGTTGGCCGGCGGGCGAGGCTGCACCGAACGAGTGGAAGCGGGGGTCAGACATCAGGCTCGGGGCATAGCCGTTGGGCGGGTGCTGTGGGATGTGGCCCCAACCAGGGCTCGGATGGTGTGGAGGAACGGGAGCGCCCCTGCCCGACTGTGCGTAGCCGGGGTAGTCGTCCTCCTCGAGGCTGTCCTGGTGGGTAGACTGGGGACGGGGGCGCGACCGCCGGGTCGCGCGGTGTTCGCGATCCAGCGTGGTTCTGCTGCGACTCCTCGGGCGCGAGGGCGGGTCGATGACGGGGACGGCGTGGCGCGACGTTGCGCGGGGCGCAGCCTTGTGATTGAGTCCGGAGGCAGTGTGCGCGTGGACGGTGCGGTGCTTCACGTGCGGGCGCGAGGCCGAGTCGGAGGGGTTGATCTCGTGGTTGTCGATGAGGTCCCAGCCTTCGGGCTCGTCTTCGTCGTCGTCGTCGTCGTAGTCGTCGTCGTCGGTCTCGTCCGAGGTGTATTCCTCCTGGCTGCCCGACAGGCCCACCTGGACACCAGACGAGTCCTCGTCGCTGTAGTACTCGGCGCCCGTGTGGTTGTTGACAGTGATTCCTTTCCTGAGTCTGATGGTGATGTCAGTGTCGCCCGGTGCATCGCGGGACGGCGAGATGGAGACGCTGGAGGGGACGGTGGAGGCAGAGCGAGAAGTGACAGACGTCGCGCGCGAGGACGAGCCCGACAGCGCGTGACGGGGGGCAGGGCGGCGCGAATGCGACCGCCGTGAAACTGAAGAGCAACGGGAACTGGAACTGGGGACGACGGCGCGACGATGGGGGAGGGCTATGACTAACGGCATGAGGGCTGGCTGTCGCGGCGATACCGTACTCGGGCCCCTTGTTCCAGAGAACGGCGCCGAGTGCGGTACTGAGAGGGCGTGCGGGAGCGAAAGCGACGAGAGTAGGCAGGCTCAGGTGCAGTCCGGGCCTGAAGCTGCTGAGTGGTCGAGTAGTGGGGGCGCCTTTTGGGCTGACCGGTCTAGCAGCTGCTGCTGGCGGGGCAATGAGCGCGCAGCGGGCGGGAGCTAGGCGTGTTTACCAACACAGCTGCCCTTGGAGGGGACGCACTGGAGAAAGGGGGCGGTCGTGGTGTTTTGCGGCGGGCAGAACGGAGCGTGGTAGGGCTGAGGCCTGATTTGCCTGACGGTGCGGCAGAATGGGATAGAATGTCTCGAGTGTGTCGGCTGAAGCAGGCACTGGGCGTTGGCTGGTCTGAACTCAACTCCCTTACTTCAACTTCGTACTGCTGCTCGGCTGGCTAGCCGCACACGGGATGGGACGACAACAATCTGCAATCGATAAGAAGGCGGCGATGCGTCGATGATGGGCAGCCGGCAGGATGACGGCAGCGGGCTGCGTGGGTGTGGCAGGCTGTCAAGTGATGTCTGCTGTCTGCAAGAAAGAATTGGACCGCTGCAGGGATGCAATTGGTGGTACCGGCACACCCAAGAAGCGTGCAGATGCAGTGCAGCAGGCGACGACGAGGGCGACGCAAGATGACGGTCTGGACGCTTGTTGCTTGTGCGGCAGCGGGGCCTTATTTACTGCGTCTGGTTGCCGCGGTGTTGCGATGGGCAGATAAAATATGGATAGGTATGGTTATGGATGGTTTTCGCACTGGAATGTGCAGTGAAACTTCAAGGCCTGCGCCGAACTCTCCGAATCAGATAACAATGCGATGGGTTCAGAGTGGCTGATTCGGACATAGTACTGCTGGACGAGATGCAGAAAAAAGCCGGAGCGGAGTCGAGTGGAAAAGCGAGTCACTGTATGTAGGAAGCTGCAGCAGAAGTCTGGTTAGATGCAGGAGCGAATCTAGATACTGCAAGTCGGCCTCTCGTCACCCAATTTTCGTCTCTTTATTTAATCGCATTCACCGGTCCCAAGTTCTCGTCTTCAGAGTCATAGAGTAACCAGCGCACACATGCACGCTGCTCCAAGCGCGACAGAGCCTCGACGACCAAGCACCAAAAATGCATCCCGACTGCCCAACGTATCCAAATTTGGAATAGCGGACACGTGTATCCACATGCATTGGACAATGCCTCAGGAACCACATCAACCCTAGTTCAAAAAAACTACCCGACTCGCCTCATCGTCACTTTTCAAATGCGGCTGAAAACCCATGGCCTCACAGTAATCATAGTTAGCAGTGAAAAACGATGATGAGGAGTTGAATTTGTCCCACCTCCCACCCCACCAACACCATCACCAAAAGCGAAGCCCATTCCAAAACGCACACAATTCCTCTACCACATCCCACCTCAACCCCTCACCTTGAACACCACCCTCAACCGATCCCACAAATCTCAACTCCTCGCACGCCTCACTCCCTCACTCCCAAGCCCCTCTGACTCCTCCCTCCATTACATCACCACCCAAACCCAAACCCAAACCCAAAATTACCACCACCGACCATAGCCCAACACACGTGTCCCACCCCCATTCCTCGCCTTCCCTCACCCCCCGAGCCCAACGATCTGCACGCGGCGCCTCGCGGGACGCCGCCCGCCAGCCATGCAGCCCAACGCGGCGCGCCGCCGAACCAGGACAGCGTGCCACGTGTGCTGGTGGGTCGCGGGGTGGCTGATTGGACTGGACTAGACAAGTTGGGAGGGGCGGGGGTGGAAGGTGCGAGGGAGGTGGGAGATACGGGTGCGGGTGCACGATTATGATGTGTAGTGCGGTGTTGTTGAATTTGGGTTGGTTTGGCTTGGGTTGGTTTAGCAAACGCGGCTGGTTTGGATGCATGCTGGGAGTTGGTGATTGGGAGTAGGTGTGTAGTGAGTTGTGTTGGCAGCGCATTCGCATTACATTGTCCGGTGAGCACAGTATGCACGTCTAGTCATCACGTCTGCAACTACACCAGGAGGTGCTCAGTGCATCATCATATACATTGCGTCTCGCCTGTATATAATCAAACGCGCTGCACACCTTCAGCGCCGGGGTATATGAGCAACCAAAACCAACAAAAATATACTTGTATATACGCACAGCACAGCTAACTGACGTCGCTGCTGAAACCCAGCACCTCGACCAGCACATTCGCAAACGTGCTCAGCGTCCACAGGATGACGAGACCCCATCCAATCGTCTTGTCCATCTTCCACCGTCTCATCGGTACAGCGACCAGCAGGCCCGCCAATGTGAAGAGCAGCGTTGCGCCCGAGATGACCAACGTGGTGCTGACGGCGATGTGGTACGGGCTGAAATGCAGCGGCACGTCTGGGTGTTTCTCGTGGCGGTGTTCGCCCTTTGTGATGGTCATGTAGCAGCCGCTCAGGCCGATGCCGAGCAGGATGTTGAGCATTGGGCCGCCGAAGCATGCTGAGAGTGCCATGATCGGGAAGCCGAGACGGGCCACGGTGATGTCTGCGACGAGATCGCCTAGTGAGTTGCCGACTGCGAAGATGGTCAGGCCGAGAATGGCGTCGCTCATGTTGAGGATGACGCCCAGTGTTCGAAGCACTCCGACAACTTCGTTAGCAATGGTACTGATCCAAGCAATGGCGACAGCGAAGCCGAGGAAGCAAAGCAGTGAACGCCATTTCGGAGGCCGGTTTGGCGTGGTGGTGATGAGAATGAAGGCAAGCATGCATAGGGACGCGACAAGTGAGTAAAGTGTGTGTCGTAGGAGGGCTCGTGGATCGTCGGGTGAGAGATTCGCCCACACAATGAGTACCACGAAGAGCGGTGCAGTGAACATCTGGAGGATGACAAGCCATCTGTTCCACTGCTTGGGCTCGGATACTGGAGGTATTGGGAGTGCGGGCAGTTGCTCCGGCGACTGGGCGACATTGTCCTCGCTCGTGATGAAAACCTGGGGAGGGTTGCTGGTCGTTGTGCTGAAAGAGGCGCCATTTCTTCTATGGTCAGGGGTGAAGGGACCCTTCATACTCATGGATGTTCGCGGAGTAGCCATGCTCTCTGGTGGTAACACTATGCTTCGGCCATGCGAGTCGAAACTGCGATCGAGGGGCGTTAGTGGCGGTGGTAGACCAAAGTCCATTGAAAGCTCGGCATGGCCACCTTCATCCTCGTCCTTCTGTGGCTCGACGACCGGAAGCGTAATGGTAAGCAAGAATACTGGCAGACCAGCAACAACGCCTAACATCTTCTCCCAGATATTCTTCTCGCTCCAATTGGTCAGTGTAGGGAACAATGTCCCGAAAAGGATGTGCGGTGGCGGAAGGACTCTCAAAGGCCACCATCTTGGTGTCTTGACTGTTTCGTGCACAGCGAACAGGTCCTTTGGAAATAATGACTCCTCGGGCGATGCACTTGGCGAGCGAGGATGTATACTCGGCGGCCTCGCGGTGCTCTGCGCTGAAAAGGGGTATTCTGTATAGTCTGGGAAGGGAATTGGTGGGGGGGAAGCAGGGACGGATAGTGTGAGGTTTGGCGGAGCAGGCCGTTCGCCTGGCGCGAGCACTGGCGACGAATTTGGGCTTACCGAAGATGTGTTAGAGCGGGTGGGAGATAGACCATGGCTGTCGGTGCGTGGAGGAGCCAGTCGATTTGGCGAGGGATGTCTGATTGCTGGTGCTCGGCTGGCAGCTCGAGAGGAAAGCTGGGATGGCGGCGGAGACAGGGAAAATGTGGGTGACGGAGGAGGCTGCTCGCCATTTAAAATCTTGCTACGGTCGTCAGGAGTCGCTGGTCCAAAGATGATGTCTGGCACACCGCGCTGCAACGTGTTCGGACGTAGACGGATGTTATCTATGTCGTTGGTCGATACGGCTCTTGCACGGTTGCCCATGGCCTGTTGAATGTCCATATTGGGTCTTGTCACTTGCGGCGATGCATCTGATCGGATGGAAACCACATCGAATGGAGGCCGCGCAGCTGGATCCGAATCTGAGGAGATGTAATCCTGTTGCTGGGCGGTCGTGTATGTTGGGTCGTCCGAGTAGCGTCGCAAACTGAGCGGCAATGACAGGATGTTCTTAGACTTCTGCAGCGACGATAGGACTGCGCGGAACTCAAGTGCGCCTACCAAACTTGGGCGAATGGGCGTGTGAGTGTTACGGCGATTCCCGAGCTGCGGTCTGCTAAGCCGCATGTTGTTCGTCATCTCGCCCATCCATCGCTCTCGCTCTTCTTCGTTATCATCGTCATCTATCGAATCGTCGCCCCCAGCACGCTCGAGGTTCGAGAAGTCTTCGTTAGAAATGGCTCGTCCAGGAGTCCGGGAACCCGAAGTGGCCTCCTCATCGTGATACTCGGGTACTTCCTCCTCTTCGCCTCCGGGTGTGACATAGTGGCTTCGCGCCGCAGCTGCCTTGAGACGGCGCGTCTTTCGTTGGTTGATCCACCAGTGCCAGCCCACAACGAAGGCAACGTAGAACAGATAGAAGCCAACCATGGTGAGCGATTCCCACAGATGGAGCTTGCCGTCGACGATAAAGCCCATACTGAATGCAGCAGCCACGAGGAAGAAAGTGACGTCGCGAACAAAGCTCTTGCGTGCAACCGCAAAGGGGCGAATCAAAGCCATGGAGCCAGACACGACGGCGGTGATGAAGCATGCGGCACCGATAAGCTCACCCACGGCCAAACTCGCAGCGTGCGTCCGGAATGCTGCAAACGTCGAGAAGACGTCTGGGCTGCCATTGCCGAATGCCAGTAGCGTGACACCAGCCAGACTCTCGCTCATGCCCAACATGCGCGCAATTGTGTTCAGATTGACGCAGAAGAAGTCGCTCGCTGCGATTCCGATGGTGCTGAAGAGCATGGCGAGCCACAGGGTCATGATGACGAATGCGACGGGCCTTGCGTTGGGCATGCGGCAGTAGTAGAGCGTGAGGTACGAGATGACGCCGGCCTCCTCGTCGGGGCAGTTCGCGAGCACGAAGGCGCATTGGTCGCCGGCATGGTGGACGAGGCGGCACTACAGACAATCGATTAGATACGGCTGATTCAATAGGTTATTCAGCACACCTCTTCGTCCTGTATGAGCAGGTCTCTCTTTCCCAATGCGCTCCTGCCGGCGCCCGCGTCACGCGATCGGTAGTCTTTGGCAGCCGCGAGCAGTGTGATGAGCGCGATGGCGAGAATCGTGAGGGCAAAGGGCCGCGCCGAGTACTTCTTGCGCCGCCATCGCTGCACAGTGTCAAGGATGGTGTTGTCGTTCATTATCGCAACATCTTCATGCACGCGCGGAGCTGTGCCGTCACGACCACCGAGACTGCAAATGCGCCGGCACTTGTAAGCGTCGAGTGAGGGGGTTTGCGGTGGCTTGACGATGCTGGATATCTTCAGGATTGCGTGGCTCTTGGATACCTCGGGCGCCGGTGGCGTTTAGCAGCGGTAGAGTGCGTATGGCGTGGTGGTGTTATACGCCAACAATGCGCTCGCGTCACAGGAGCGGAGGGTGGAGGGCGGAGTGTTTGACCGGACCTACAGGCAGACGCTGTGAACGACGTACAGGAATTGCGACGCGATAAGAATAACAAAGTCTGCAGAAGGATTCGGGACGGGTCCGCCAGTACAGCGGCGTGTATGGGGTCTTAAGCAATGCCTGCAGACCAGCAACCTTGGAACCTGCAGTAGGAAGCTTGTCGTCAGAGGCAGTGGCGGTGCAGGTGTAGTGGCGAGTGTGTGGCTGGTGCCACTAGCTTGTGTCGGCGCCATCCCACGCGATGCCGATGGTGTTGACAAACAAAGCGACCACGACGACAACCCCAGACGACACCACAATAATGGCCCGCGCAACCAAGTACAGCATCGCCGCCAGCCCGCAGAAGACGCCGATAAAGTGAGATAAATCCAGAATTGTACATTATACATGTTTCGCTGACAGTGCGTGCAGAGTGCCCCTCAACGACGACCGCCAGGAAAAGGCCAACCGCCGCCATGCCCTGCACGAAGCCCAGCGCAACTCGCTACGCGCCTCGGCGACACCCGCCAGACGGCGCATCTCGCTCGCAGCCGGCCAAAATAGCCCTCACACGCCCTCACAGGAGCAGGATGGCATGCCTGATGTGGCCGGCAATGCGGTGACGCCTATGAAGCGCGTCATGCCGCTGCTGGCCAACTTTGAGGAGTGGATGAAGATGGCGACAGACAATGTACGGCACAGGAAGGAACGCACGAGCATTACTAACACGTGCAGAAAATCAACGCCAACAACTCGTGGAACTTCGCGCTCATTGACTACTTCCACGAGATGTCGTTGCTGAAGGAGGGCGATGGCGTCAACTTCCAAAAAGCCAGCTGCACACTCGATGGGTGCGTCAAGATCTACACAAGCCGGGTGGACAGCGTGGCGACAGACACTGGCAAGCTTCTAAGCGGTCTCGCCGAGAACGCCAGCAAGAAGCGGCGCGGCGATGCAGACGAGGGAGCAGACGGCGAGGATGAGGATGGCGAGGATGGCGAAGATGGCCAGAAGAAGCGCAAGAAGCGCGCCGCACGGTCAGCCGAAGCGACCCTCGCAACTTCATTCGCGCAGCTACAGAACAAGAAGATGGAGCTGGAGTTCTCTGTGGATCCACTATTCAAGAAGGCGTCCGCAGACTTCGACGAGGGAGGCGCCAAGGGTTTGCTGCTCAACCATCTGGCCATCGACTCCAAAGGTAGGATCGTCTTCGACAGCAGCGACGACGCGAACGATGCGACAGCCGAAGAGTCTCGCGCCACACCAGCACCCGAGGATGCATCGCAGCGGCAAGGAGAAGACTCGGAGGAACCACAGGCGACGGATGATGGGGACGTCGACATCTCAGGGCTTGCAGCAAAGTACTTCCCTGACCTAGCTCGTCTCGACGAGCAAGACATTTGCCCATCGATGAAGACATTCGATCTGGGAGTTGTCAACGGATCCATGGACTTGCCGTTCTTGAAAGCTCCAGAAGACTGGCGCAATGACGACAAGAAGGACGAGGATGAAGAGGCAGGAAACCGGTCCGGTCTCTTCCTCGATGACGAGAACCCAATGGGCTTCGATGATGACGATGACATCAACATGGGCGGATTTGACTTGCCTCCAGAGACTGGGTTCGGAGAGGGTGGAGAAGTCTGGGCGAGGGAAGCAATCCGCGACCCTCAAGCTCGAGTGCACACCATGGGCCTTGGAGAGGGAGAAGAAGGAGATGTCGACGGCGCAGAAGCAACCATGGCTGCAGATGGTGCACAGTATGGTCTGTCAATGACCCACGGCCGTGACCAGGAGCAAGAAAATATCCTCAGCTACTTCGATCAGGCACTGAAGAAGAATTGGGCTGGTCCCGAGCATTGGCGCATTCGACGCGTGAAGGACGTGGGAAAGGCGGCTCCAGCCACGAAACGCAAAGAGAAAGAGCCATTCGAGATTGACTTTGCTGCGCCTATGACACAGGGGACAGCAGACTTGTTGTATACGCCAGCGACCTCGAACTCTACCATTTCATTACCCAAGGCACAATGGAAGTCGAAGACGCGAAACCTGCTACCAGATGACAAGCACTTCAACTCGAGGCAGCTGTTGAGGCTTTTCTTGAAGCCGAAAGCCCGCATGGGGTCGCGACGAGAGGGCCGACGAGCACACCCACAGACTTCGGAAGCGCCAGCACACGGCGACGTCGATGAAGCCTACTGGGCTAATCGTGATGGCCAAGATGCGCTTGCTGAGGAAGATGGCGCAGTCCAAGGCAACTACGACGCCGATTTCTTCCAGGACGATGGTCTGCCTTTGCCAGGTGGTCCTATGGAAGATGACGATGACTTCGCAGATGCGCGCGACCACTTCTCCCAGCCGCCACAAGACGGGCCAGAAGCCATGCAGCCTCTGGATGGTGTAGTGCCAAGCTCGCAAGAGGATGCATTCGGCGCGCAACTCGTCACACAAAGTCGAAGGTTCAGACCAGAGTACGTGCAGTACGCGCGCGTAGCAAAGAAAGTCGACGTCAAGCGGCTAAAAGACGAGCTCTGGAAAGGAATAGGATTCGAAGAGGCAAGTCACCCCACCCGATAACTATTTCAAAGCTCCAACTAACCGCCCTCTCTAGATCAACGCTCCGCCGCCCAAGGAAGCAGCAGAAGACCCGGCAACCAAGGCCGTCGACGGCTCCCTCACTTTCACCGACGTTGTCAATAACCTGCAAAGCGTGTACCCGAAACAAGCCATGGCGGATATCTCAACGAGCTATTGCTTCATCTGCCTGCTGCACTTGGCGAACGAGAAGGGCCTCGTCATCAATAATCAGGAAAACTTTGAGAATCTGACGATTAGGAAAGACTTCACGGCGGATCTTAGCGTTGGAGGCGAGTAGGGCTGATGCGCGTTCTTCTTCTTGTTGTTTGTGTAATGGGGGTGCGCGGGTTGGGCCTCGGGAGCGGTATACCACATCACATCGGCGTTCGGACAATGGGAAGACCTCATGTGTACTTGAATGACATCGACGTTCTTGCTTTGCATTATGCTCACTCTGCAAAGAAGATGATTATTATCCGTCTTCGTGGGACCGTGTAGGTCTTTGATGAGGTACATTGTACCGTGCTGGGTGGAGAAGTGAGGCACCACGCTGTCCAAAGAGAGAGCCGTGTTGCACATGCTGTTTGGAGACGGCCAAAGGCGGCCATGCTCAAGCTGACTGATAAACTGCACAACGAGACATTTCCATATTGTGTCAGTTACATGGCGGATGACTTCTCCTACGTTTGGCATAGCTAAGTCTTGCCAACATCGCCGGGCTTGCCCCTGCGAAGATGTGCCCCGCGATTCTAACTTAGCGCAAATCATTTCCTCCGAGTGTCCGCATTGCCTGCATCTTTCCTGCTCATCAACTATCCCGAGAGCCGAGCTATGCTGCGTCGTCTCGATAAAGCTTCTGATTGGCGGAAAAATGCACATATCGTCTACCTACTTCGTATCCTAACGCGATGACAAACTTCGCCAAGTTGACGATGCTCGCAGCAACACACACAGCCAGTGGATAATTTTCGTGTTGCGCAACTACGAACGAAGCTTAGCATGTGGACGGAGGTTGAGGTCAAAAGGACCAGAAGAGAGCAACGACTCGAACCGGAAATATTAGCATAGCAGGTAGTGATTCGGAACCGTGGACAAACGCCGGCAACGCCGCAACCTGGAGACAGCCTCAATCTCGACAATGGGCGCCTTCAACAATCCCATATTGCCAGGTTTCAACCCAGACCCATCCGTGGTCCGAGTCGACGAAGACTTCTTCTGCGTCACATCGAGTTTCAAGTATTTCCCCGGCGCACCCATATACCACAGCAAGGATCTCATCAAATGGCGTCTGATCGGCCACGCCTTGACAAGAAAGTCTCAACTCGATATCAGAACTCCTGAACCTGGCGGCGGCGTTTGGGCAACAACAATCCGGCATCACGAGGGCGTCTTCTATATCATTACCAACTCTTTCGACAGGTATCGGCCGCAAGTTGATGACCGTGTGTGGCCGCGAGGCTTCTACGTCAAGACAACAAACATCTGGGATGACAGCACCTGGTCTGACCCTGTGTACTTTGACCAAGTCGGGTTTGACTTCGATCTCTTCTGGGACGACGATGGGACCGTGTACTTGTCTTCGACGTATCGCAAGGTCGATCGCGATCCGCAGTCCAAGTTGAAGGACTTTGCTATTCACGTTTCAACCGTCGACTTGGAAACCGGCACTCTCACGTCCATGCCAAAGATGATCCGGGAGTCCTCATCTGGAGTGGCGGAAGGGTCACATATCTTCAAACTGAATGGGTACTACTATCTATTCACTGCTGAAGGAGGAACTGAGTCCGGGCACTGCGAGTACGTGAGCCGGAGCCGGGAGAGCCCTTTTGGACCATGGGAAATGGCGCCTCACAACCCCCTCTGGCGAAACACGACGAGTGATGAAGTACAGAACACTGGGCATTGCGATATCGTCGATGACACGCACGGCCAATGGTGGGCGTTATGTTTAGGCGTTCGGCCACGAAGAGAAGGCAATGACTGGCGCACCTCGGTCTTTGGACGCGAATCCATGCTGCTACCAGTGCGCTGGCAAGACGATTGGCCCGTATTCAACGACGGCAAACCAGTCACGCTGCATATGAACGGGCCGAGGGCATATGAAGTCGATGAAGACAAGGCGTGGTGCGATGACTTTACCGGTGACAAGCTCGGCCTCGGCTGGTACAGGAAGAGTAAGACCGCTCTATCATTCTGAACGAGCACATACTAATAACCCCACAGACACGCCGGTCAAACAAGACTACTCGTTTCAAACGCGCCCAGGCTCCCTGACGCTCCATGGTGGACCCTACACGCTATCAACGCCGACAGCGCCGACTCTCTTCCTGCGCAAACAGCGCCATTGGCCCGTGGTATGGGCGACGCAGTTGGCTTTCCAGCCTAGCACCCCCCGCGTAGAAGCCGGGACGGTAGTATGGTGGAACTACACCTGCTACGCGAGCATGGGCATTCGCTTACAAAACGATGGCCCTCATTCCAAACGCGTCGTTCGATTCACGCCACCCACAAATGCCGGCGAAGTGGTGCACGCGACAATCCCGGATAACGGCGAAGTTAAGATGACAGTCGACTGCACGGCTACGTGCTATCGCTTTGGCTACCGCGTGGTCGGTGACGCGAATGAGGATTGGACGTGGATAGCAGAGGTGGATACCCAGGTCTTGACACGCAACCCGGAGATCGGACAGCCGTTTACGGGCATGATGCTTGGGCTGTACGCGTTTGGGGAACTGCAACCTGTGCTTGCTCCGGCTCATTTTGCTTTTGCCGCGTTTCGATAGCGATGTAGAGTAGCAGCATGGTCACAGATGTTATAGAGCGCATGTGCACTATATTAGCGTCTACGCGGAGATCTAATCACATGCAAGTGTATACTTCATGCTGCACATTGACGAGCGAATAGCGTGAACTATTTGCTTGCTATTCTTCGCGGACAGGATCCCGTGTAGGATGGCTGGCCTTGGACGTCTGCTTCCGTCTCCTACACCCGAACATCCGCGAGACTGATGACCGATGACTTCTTCGCTTGCATACCACATGATGAATGAGCAGCGTCCAAAAGTTCCTTTCGAATCGATACCCCGATACTTGTGTTGAAATGAATTCAGCCTGATCTGCTCAAGGAACCTTTCCCGTCTCTTGGCATTTGGTTTAATCCCCGCGTTCTCGGTTACTCCACACGCTCGTAACAGGGCGCCTTACTCTGGCATGTTTGTTAACCACGAAATCTTCGGGTGAGTTGCATGCGAGATCGATGTTATTGGTGGGAGTAGTCGTGATCACCTATCGCCAGTGTCGTGGAAGAATTCCTTCCGAGCGTCTTCAGCTTCCATTATGGAGTCCTGTAGAAGTATGTCAGCGTCTTGGTATTATTGCATGTCTCTAAGCTCTGTAGACGTGACTAGCTGCTGGAAGTCAACTTCCGTTCAAAGCAGATAAGAGATGGCGAAGGTGTCGAACACGTACATCATCTGGCAATAGACCTTTCGGTCCCTTCTACGTGTATCAAAATGCATTGGAAGGCAAGCATTTTGCTTCTCGGTGTTTCCAGTGTCGCATCGCAGAACACCACATGCAAGCGCTGCGAAGACGTGGCACATGGCTTCGCGTCACTCAATGGAGGGACAACTGGTGGTAAAGGAGGCCGGATCGTCTTCGCAAATACATGGCAGGAGCTCAAGAGTTATGCATCACAGAACGGATCTCTCATCATTCGAGTAAGCGGCCTCCTCAATGCTGATGAGCAAGGATTCGAAATTCCGATCGCAAGCGACAAGACTATCATCGGAGTCGGGAAAGGGTCAGGTGTTGTCGGAGGCGGCTTCGCAATCAAGGGAACGAAGAACATAATCTTGCGCAATCTCCAAGTCTCGGACACGCGGATAGCGGAAGATTGGCCTGGGAAGACGGAGGATTGGGATGGTATACAGGTCGACACGGGCTCGAACATTTGGATCGATCACATGAAGGTACTTGCGCGTCGAGCACCTGCCGGCTCAATAGACTTATCTAACTTTTCCAGTTCGCTCGAATGAACGATGGTCTCATCGACCTGCGCCGCGACTCCGACTACATCACCGTCTCGAGCTGCATTCTGTCCGAGCACAACAAAGCTCTCGGCATTGGCTGGACCACCAACGTAACAGCTAAAGTCACCATCAACGACAATTTCTTCAACGCAACAAACGCGCGCAATCCGTCCGCTGACAACCTCGACATGTGCCACATGTACAACAACTACTTCCGCAACTGCACCTCCTATGGCACGTATGCACGTGGTAACACGAGCTTGCTCGTCGAGCACTCGTACTACGATAACGTTTTTGATCCGATTGTTGCGGGGCCGAATGCCAGTATCAAAGCGACTTGGGTCAAGTTCAAGAACGGCGGAGGCGAGCGCATGCTGGATGTGAACGCGGACAGAGTCTTCAAGGCGAGTGATTACTATCAGTACACTTTGAGAGATCCGTACGATCTGCCCAACGACATACCGTACTTTGCTGGGCCGCAGGAGGACATTGGCAGCTAGTGTGACAGGAAAATGCGCTCTGCAAGTGATTCCAATGCTGTTCACGTAGCTTCTGCTCAACGAGAGGCTGTTGCACGTTTTGCTCGGAGCTAATCCAGCATTCGGAGTCGGTGACGTCCAGCTTGAAAGATTATTACTTGCACGCTTATATTAGTCCGTTTAATTGTGTCCACATCGCAGTCAGTGTAGGCCACGAGTTTCTCATCACCGAGCGGGGATGTATTGGGTAAGCTCCGGAAGAGTCCGCAGTAGGTAATTGTATTGTGATCGAAGAGTGCTCTATATCATGTAGCTAACGCTCGGCCGAGAGAGACCCGTAGAAGAAGCCCCAGGGTCACAGTTTGCGGTCTATCCTATAGTGAAGACATATATGTTCTTCGTGGATGTGTATCTGCATGGAATCATGGACGGAGAACTCTACGACGAAATTTCGAGGCTTGAGACCATGGTGATCATTTGCAACGACCAAGCGATCGGAAAACGATTAATCCCACAATCTCTTGCTGTCTAATGTTGACCTGTCTTTCCGATCACACCTGATTTGCAAGAGATGGTCGTCACAGTTCAAACTGCGAACGCTAATCAGTCCCGGACCGATGTGAAAAGCGTTACCTGGCTGAAGAAGAAGCAGAGGATGGAGACAATTGCAACAAAACTATACGTGGTGGCGACCTACATCAAACGCGTTAGCTGGCAAGGCTCTTTCATCATGCGATGATATCACACCTTTGTATTGTCGTCCCACAAGTTCGGGCTCTTCAAATGCGTTGTTGCACTCCAAACGTGCAAGAACATGCCCACAATCATACACAACGTCGCGGTCGTCAGAAACATGACCGGCATCTGCCACGTCATGATCTGCATCAAACTCGGCGCCCTACGACCTGTTTTGCTGGAGCGCTTCTTCTCTCCATTCGTCTTCGCGAGTAGCTTGCGGATGTTCTTGAGGCCATCACGATGCGACGAGAGGCGGTGCAGTCGCACAGTCTGGTCGGCAGCTGACAGAATGCTGAACAAGGCGAGAATGATGCCGCAGTACCAGGACGTGCGAACGGACCAAGGCGATTTCTCACCGTTGGGCAGGATGTTTGGCCAGCTTCCAGTCGAAGTGAGAACGCCGGCGAGAAGGGCAGACTAAGAAAAATAAGTCAAGCGTTGGTGTAACCAGTCTCGGAGTACCTACCACAACGCCAACGAAGCTCAATTCACTCAGCTTGTTGTCCCTCCATAACCTGGTCAAGTCGTCCTTCTCTGTCTCGTTCACGGTGTTGAGCAAGATCTCGATGGGGTCGTAGGTAGACGGATCTGGAGCGTAAATGCCCCCACCGAAGAATTGGAACACCCTTAGAACGCTCCGTCGCATATTTTCTGCGATGCTAGATGGGTTCGGTTGCGAAGAACCGCCTAGCATTGGTGTTCGTTCACTGGTGCCGCTTTGCTCGACATCGTGCTGGTAGGCCATTGTTGGGCAGCTCAAAGCGGCGGCTCCGCAAGAGAAACTCGGTGCAAATAAAGAGGGTTTATCTCAAAGCAAGGATAATTTGAAGATGGCAGTGCTGATGTTAATGGCTCGGTGCGTTCAGGCTACAATGTACGCGGGTGACCGATGACGCACCACCAAACCTCCCGAGAGCTGCCAACCAATTATTCCACTCACGCGACACAACACCGCATACCGCGGCACCGACTCCAAAACGCATCAAAACGCTCAGTGAATGAGTTGTTCAAAAAGAAGGCTTGATTTCCGCATGTACAAGACAATGCCGTTGCTCGAAGAGGCTGTATCTCTCCCTACCAGCTGGGACTACCAGTCCTCATCCTCAAACTCGATCCCTTCGCCACCAGCGTACCACCCTCCATGCTTTTTGCTCATATGTCGATATATTTCACGAAAGTCGAACTTTTCTCCACACGCCCAACACCAATCCACGCCACACTTTGGCATCTCACACGTGATGTGGTCGCATCCCGCAATCTTCTGCGTTGGCACTTTGCACCCGGGGCATTCCTTGACGTGACGTTCGAGCTTCTTTCTCGCCCTCTCCGTGTCTTGCAAGCGACGCTGTGCGGCCATGCGTTCTTCAGCGTCAAGACGTGCCGCTCGCTGGAGAGCCTGCCGTGCCTCCTCCTCAGCCCCGCGCGCACGCTCAAGGTCTGACTCTACACACTCCTCACACTTCCAGTGCTCCATTTGAGGCGGTGGGCCTCGAGCGCATTCACGTTGCATGCAGCGTCGTGCTTTACCGCAATCATAGCACCATGCATAGATCCAACGACCTCGGTCCTCAGCGGCCTGTCGCACATCACCAACGGCATGGATACCTTTCCCATACGCAGCAAGGGTACGTGCTGCCGGAGGGCGACGACAGAAGGGGCAGAAAAGCGCTGCGATATTGATGATAGCGCCGCGACTGTTGAGACCGTACCAGCCATTGAGACAATCTTCGCAGATGCATTGATTGCAGCCGCGCCGACGACATGCCGGAAGGAGTCGCGTCTTGGAAAGAGTATTGAAACATAGGCTGCACACTGTCTTCTCAGCCGCGCGACGCTGCACCCAAGACCTGAGCTGTTCAAGGACACGGGCCTGATTGCGTACGCGCTTCCCTCGGAGCGTCAGCACCAGGTCAGGTCTTGCTTCGGGGAGCGCCTCAACCTTGGCAAGAAAGCCTTCGACACCTATTGCAGAGATTGTATGGAAGAGACTGTGCTTAAAGGGCTCTTGGAGTACTCCACCTTCATTGCGAAGTAGCCACTTCTGACCATTCTCCTTACAAAGCTCACCCGCATGCGTGTCGATGGACACAATGGTTTCATGATGCCCCAAGCATGCGACGCAGGCGTACGGCGCGGTACGAGTGTTGCGAAATTCTTTTGGCCAGATGACTTTGCTCAGACACTGCAAACATTCCAAGGTCGGTGCAGGATCATTGCTCCGCTGATCGACTGGTAACTTTGTTTGCATCCGACAGTAATGACACTTCGGACGGACGTTGAGATCGCTCGCATTGTAGCACACATACTGTGCTCGACATGTCCGTACACTGCATTCAACCCAGGTCGCCACCGAGGTTTCGTTGTCATCTTTGGTTACATTTGCATTCATGGCTCTGCCTTTGTGGTCACCGTCGGTCCATTCAAGGGTTAGACAAAGTCCGCACTTGCCGCCTGACTTTTCAGCCATGATCGTTACAGACCGTGGAAATTTGCAGCCGCGACACTCCACAACTGGTCCCACTGGCAGTCTCGTCTTATGTGGAGTCCATCCAATCTCGGCTGCAAGGGTTGTGAGGAGATTGGCTCCAGTATGGTGATAGAAGATTAGTCGGCGGAAGAGGTCACGATCAGCATCGAGAAGAAGTCCATCTCTTCCCGGCGCTTTCTCATCGACTATGACTTGGTTCCGGTACTCTTGGTCTGCGTCGAGTAGTAATCCCAAACAACTAGAATTCCATGTCTCAGGTACCTCAAGGTTGTTCCATTTGTCACGCCAGTACAGCATTGCCGCACAGGCCGGTTTGAACAGCGGCTTGATCCCGATGCGTATTGCCAATGCCGCCAGCACCGTCGCGGGGCGTGCAGAAAGCATAGTGCCTGGAAGCACAAGGTGCAGCAATATCTTCCAGAACATCATGTCGTTCTCCCTGGATGCCAAAATAAGTGGGATTCTAGGCACCACTTCTGTAGTCGTGGCTGCAATGTGGGCCGGAAGGTCCGCGGCTGATTCGACAAAAGTTAGGCGTGTCAAGACCTTTGAAAGGCGATGAAGAATGCGACCGTCGCACGAGCGTCCGATCTCAAGCAATTCGTCGCGACGGAATGCGGTGATGGGTCGGTCGGGGTCATCGTCACTGCCACCTTCCTGATCCTTCGATCTAATCCGCTGAAACGTTATGGTAGGATCTAGAAGGACACATGGGAACCGCTGGTCCACGGGGACGCTCCCAATAGCCTCCATTATCTCTGATGCATAGTTGTAGGACTCCTCAAGCCATCTCTTCATCCGCAGCTTTTCGTCAGCGTCTACAATCCTGTTCACATGCAGACTAAATGACGCAAGCAAACCGTCGCGAGCAGGATTGTCGCGGTCATTGCATACTGCACGCCAAAGAGCGCCAAATACTGGATTTAGCGATACACTGCTGACATCGGCCTGAATGATGGCATTGAGTTGCGTCATCGCAACACTCTTGTACTGTTGGTCTTTCCGGTACCGCTCGGCAAAGTCGACGACCGGGGTCTTTCTCTTCGGGAGGTACTTCTTAAGAACATCGGAGTCGACCTGCACCTCCGCAATATTAGCTGCCATCGCGTTTCTAGCTTTCGTTTCCTCGGCCGCTTTCAGCAGTCGCATGACGGAACTTGCTGGGTTATGCGCCCAGAAGTAGGGGTTTGCGATTGGATCCTTCTCGTTCTTGATTTGTTTGATGTTGTCTCCATTCTTGTAGCGGACGAGGTTTGCGGGCAATCTGATGCTCTCCGCCCCAGATTTTTCTGCACCCATCCACGCCAAAAGCACATCGACAGTGACTTGGGCGATGCTGTGCGGTTTCGCGCTCGTCAAGGAGAGGCACGCGCCTCGAGTGACCGTGCTGAGATATGTATAGTACCCCGAGTTGAAACAACTGCCAATATTCTCGTCAAGAAAACAGAATACATGGGCCTTCTTCGGTCCAGAGTGCAGTTGATTGCAAGCTGCGACCCAATCCAGGAAGCAAGGGCCGTATCCACCGTACGAGTTGGTCACATCCAGAGCAGCCTGTTCGGCATGGTAGTTGCTGCCTCGGTCGCGGTCGGCGACCATCCAACAATGTGGCGGTGCATCTGTGTAGAGCAAGATGATTGTTGCCGCGTCCTCGCGCATCAGGGTGTAAGCTCGCGCAAGACCAGTCTTTGTTGCTTCGGGAAAATCACCGCCGCCAATGGGCTCAAGCCCGGACGCTGCAGCCATGAGTACCTCAGCGGTGACAGCGCCTGCGGTATCCGGTCTCTTGTGATCATACCAGCCACTCCACTCTAGCATGCCGTTCTTGTTGCGATCAGCCTCGCTGTAATCACGATACGCAAGAAGGCCGACGCGCGCAAACGCGTCGGTAAGGTTCGAGATGGCGATGACTTTGGGTAGTGATGTCTTGAGCGACTCGAGATAGCTGTACATGGAATATGTCGCATCCACGAGGATGAGAAGGTCGTAGACCTCGGTTGCGGCCTTTGCGGTTGCCATTGTGTGAGGTTGTGGTGCTAGCGATGTTATTCTGTTCGATCATTACATATACATATGCTCGACTTCGTATTTTGAGGAGTCAATGCGCCCTTCGTATCGCGTCTCAGCCCTCCCGACACGAGCCATTTGCGGTCCATGGCGGCCGTGAGGCTGATGCGGAGTCATGATTCAAGGCATCGACGGCGCCATGGCTAAGAAGCGAGGAGTCAACACGGAGCGACCTAACATGAGAAACAAGTAAAGTAATTGCCGACAGTAGTGCAAATAGTGCAAATGTATTAAAGCAGTTTTTAGCGTCGATATAGTGTACCTAAAAAGACAGAAGTACCCGATACGACGAAGTATAGCGGAGTACGAGCGAAGAATGTCGCGCTGCAGCTAAGAACTCTACTATGCGTATTAGAGTAACGAGCTACTCGGCGTAACAAGCTACCTAACTCTCTAACCTTCTAGTATTATTTACGCGCAATACTAGTTTTTTAAAAGTATAATATATTTTAAGATAACGTATTCTACTAGTAAGTAGTCTAATCTACTAAGTAGCTTAAAACTACTTAGTATAAGTAATAACGTAATCTACTACTAAATCTATTAAACTACTAAATCTAT
>TARA_R110002003_G_scaffold95_6_pt1 | contig 27155 bp, 28 predicted proteins | sample TARA_R110002003 | Tara Oceans TARA_R110002003 (sample SAMEA4396441) | marine metagenome | biome: Westerlies Biome; feature: [SRF] surface water layer (ENVO:00010504); material: water (ENVO:00002006), including particulate matter (ENVO:01000060) such as... | depth 5 m
GACCCTCACGGAGGTGGAAAGCTTGACGAGCAGTAGTATTCTGGACGGACTGGAATGTCTTACTGCGGTGGCCAAAGAAGGGTGTAAGGTCACGCTGGACATTGAGCAGCCGGAAAGGACGATATCAAGCGCCACAGTGCTTGAGTACATTGGCCATAGGCTCTCAGCCATGCAAGATGGCGGCTTCAGGGTGGAGGTCAAGCGTCTGGGCGAATCGGTGGTATGGGAAAGGCTCGTTGGTTGATCGCATGTGTTGTTGTCTAAATTCGACATTCATCTGGTCTTGGCGTCATTCGATTTCTTTCTGTGGTATCTCGTGGATCCTCTCCAAGGAACAAGATCCTCTTCGAGCACAATACTCGTCGTGTTTCGCATCTACCAGGCAAGGGATGATGGTCTATTCGGGGTGTGGTGTGAACATAATGCTTCAACTAATCAGATGTAAGCACGAGAGTCCCTAGCATGATATTTCACGAAGTAGTTAGGCGTGCGAACTGCTTGTTAGATGATCTGACGATAATGCGGAACTCGGAGGATCTGTGCTTTGATTTAGACTATCTCCATCCAGCCTAGTTCGCGCAGCACCCTTGTGGAAGGAACGCCCGGAGACGCGTGGGGGCCTGAACGCGACTTTCGAAACATCAGAATCTCATCCACTATGAAGTTGTCGCCACATATCTCGAGTACGGCCTCACTCCTTGTCAATCTTTGGCCTGTGCCATTGAAGGATCATGGAACCTGTATCGGCATTGTTAGGCGTGGTAAGTGGCTGATCCCTATATCTAAATGGTTACCAACGGGATTGTGACACAAGCTGACGCAGACAGTGTAGATGGCCGCACTGCCTCAATGTATCCAATCAGCGAAAGAGCTTTATGACCTGCGCTCGCGTTACAAAGACGCATCTATACTTATCACCGCAATTTACTCTGAGAGTATGGTTATTGCGGCCTCTCTATCCCAAGTCCAGAATCTACTACAGCACGATGCTTTACAAAGCAAGCCCCAATTGCTCGAAACCTTCGATCGCGCGCTCACGGGATGTCGCGTGGTATACGGGTGCCTCGAAGAGGAAGTGCGCGACCTTGTAGCCAAGGCAGATGCCGACGAGCTCCAGTTCAAAGATCGAGCCAAGTTCTTGTGGAAAGAAGCCACTTTCAAGGAGCTATTGACGCAAATAAGGGGTCAGCAATCAGCTCTGAGTCTGCTTATACAAGGGTTGCAGATGGAGTCGATTGCCGACATTAGGAAACTGGTAGAGGAGAACAGCATCACCCTGGATCAAGTCGTTAAACGATCGAGAACGCTACGGAAGTCACACCCCCGAATTCGCGTACCAGAGTCGCTTTTCAACCACGAAGATCCCGTGGAGGATGCTGCCGAGGCTGAGTCGATCATCAAGTCCACCGATTTCACCTTCGACGATGAAGTGATCAATTCCAGGGCCTACCGTAGGGCGATGGCGTTATACACATCTCAAATTGGGCGGAAGGCACCAGAGGTTACTGAACAGGAGATTGAAGAAGACGAGCCACCCGCTTACGACACTCGCCGCGAAGGTTTAGGCTTCCACGAGAAGTCTGCCACAAATGACGCTGGCGACTTTGGCAACCCGGAAATTGCTACGGCGCCCGGACCGGATAGCATTGAGAAAAACAAACGTGCTGCTCAAGACGTCCCAACTGTTGACGAGCATCAGGATGCGTTTGAGTCGATTGAGAAAGATATTCTCCCATACATGCCTCGTATTACGTCCACGGCGCCACACTTGAGTTCATTACGAGCTAACGCCTCCGACGAGTTGACTACTCGACTCGGCGACAGACAATCACGGTCGCCTTTCCGATCAAATAGCGAGGGCAGTGTATTTCAGTCGAGTGAAGACGCCCCGCCGTTACCACCTCGTCGCCCCAGTGGACCGCAGCTAAAATTAGATCAACGTGTCGCTCCGGTCAGCTCTTCATCTTCGGACGATAGCGCCGAATCATCTTACATTCCCTCAATGTTGTCCAAAGTAACTACGTCTTCCTCTTACACAATCCCGGAACCATGTGCACAGAGTGCTGTCATCTCCAGAAAGCCGTTGCGAAAGCCATTACCGCTCAGACATCAAGCTTCTCAAGATGTGCTCGGCACGATACTCAGAACTGGGTCGATTACAGACTCACCTGTTTCCATACCGCCACTAAGGAGTTCTCAAATGCACAACATCTGGATATCTCTTATTGACGCCGAGCATAAATGCATCGACCGATTGGTGAGATTTCGGAAGATGTTCCATAACAATGTCTTGCAACAGTGGCCACTTCTCGAAAAGCACCTCGAGGCTATCATTATTGGCGAACAGCTCGCAAGCCTCAACAAGGAGATTTTGCTCCAACCTTTTGAGCAGCAAACAGCCGGTGCCGATGACGCAATCTGCGATTCTCTAAGGTTTGAGGTATATACCAGCAAAGCGCATAAGATCTATCGCGAATACTGTCAACGCATGCCACATGCTCGATCATCACTTAGGACTACTCAAAGCATGGATCCTAAGTTTACCCCTTTCGTCAACACAGTTGGGCTGAGCATTGCTTGGTTTGGTAAGAGTTGGGAACATTATCTGGAACTACCAATATCACAGCTGGATCTCTACGCTGAGACATTGCAACGCCTTCTGGAACTCACAGAGACTCTTCCCGAGCCTGCAGCTGTGCAAGAGGCTGCACACCTGAAACGTTCTTTGCGGGCGCTACAATGGCTGCGAACGATGACATCGGCCATTATTGAGGAAGCCCAGAATAGAGAAGATATTCAAAACCTGGAGAAGCGGATACATACTCTAGACTCGGACATATTCTCGCAGCTCCGGTTGCTCGACTCCTCGCGTCGTGTCATACACCAAGGAAGCATGGCGATCAAGTTGAAAGGCCAAGGACCGTGGCACGCTGTTCATGTCATGCTGCTCGACAACTACCTGGTCTGGGGGAAAGTTAAGTCCCAGAAGAAAGGCAAAGGCGACAAAGTCGTCGTCCTGGATGCTCCAATCGCTGTACAAGACCTTAATGTCAACACTTCCTGTGACCAACATCAGTTTCAGAAGGCCACCATGTTCGATGAGATCCCTCGAGGGTCAGTGGTGTACACCATCACAGTCGGCATTCGAACCAAGGAAGTAAAGCCACACATGCTTGGTGCGTTCAGTGTCCAGGAGCTAAAGGGATGGCTGGAGCATTTCACCGCAGCCGCCATTGTGCAGGCACCAAGCACATAGGCAAATTCCTGTGGGCTTTCAACTCCACTATGCTTGCGAGCTCTCCCAATTGACCACGTGATCCATCAGAATGACAACCAAGGGGATTTCATTCCACTGCCCCAGCTGCGCGTGGGACCTGCGCGCAATCAGTCTGCCTGTCACCAGTTCCAGTCGAGCAAAGGCAACCGTTGAGATTGCTTTCCTCTTGCAATGAAATGCCTGCATCGCTCTGCTCAATCGTATTATCACCGTCAGAGTCTCTCCAACGACTGAGCATACACAACCTAAACGCACTTTCTCAACCACACACGTCAACGCCCAGTATCAAAAGGCCACATCCATATCTTCAGCAATCTCTACCTACACGATGGCGTCTGCTCCTCCCACCGGTCACCCACCGATTCCTAAAAGCATTCGGGCTGGTGGGCTGGTGGCAATCGTCACCGTTCATGATGCCCGAAGCCCGGATGCCAATCGAGACACTCCGCATGACAAAATTCCTATGCATGCGGATGGTGCCCGAGCAACACGTCAGACAGTATCTGGCGTCCAAATTTACCTTCGACGGGTCGCTGGCCAACACTGCTTCTGCTTCGGCCGAGTGATGACCAGGGATGAGCGTGTCAAGGCGAAACGCCAGCCACAAGATGTGTATTTGCCAGGCCCAGGTATAGGTCTACGACATCTCACGTTGCTTCCTGTCTGGGATTCGGACTGCTGGCGGTTGCAGTCTTCATCTGAGACTCTGGCTACAGTCAACGGTGTACCCATTCAGAATTACACCTTGCGAACGAAGAAGAATAAGACGAAATACCCCCAGGCTATCCATTTGACGCAGTCACAAGTCAACCATGTTGAGATCAATGGCCTGCATTTTGACATCTGGGTCATGAACAATGTGCAGTCTCTGTATGCCTCCCATGAGTTCATGCCTGCTCCGTTGCAGGGCGTGATCCAAGATGTTGCCAATCGATCCGAGGACTGGGCTCGCGATCGATACTTGATGAAGGAGCAGTTATCTACAAAGTCGCATCGGGTTCTTGAGCGATTCACTGGCGAGACTCAGACCGCCAAGCTATTTCGAGAGGAAGATGGTGGACAGCAGCAGCGAGACCAAGAATTCTTGATGTTCGGCAAGAAAGAGGTTGAGTTGTCCATCGTCCGCTACAGGCAGGCAGTCGATGTCAATGCTATTCCGGCAGTCATCACCACCACGCACGTCGGCTTTGTGACCTACGGTGCAGTGCGGGAGGATATCCTCAAGTCTCATCCGGGTGTCCGCTTCGCAATCGCGGGCAAGATGGCCCGTCGCCTGTTTTCCGCGCTGGCATTCTTGCACTACCATGGCATCGTCCATGGTAACGTCTCGAGTGACAGCGTGCTTCTTCATCTTGTGGGTAACAATGTTGAAGACGTACTCCTAGTGGACTATACCACCGCTCGTCCATTCACGCCAGGTGCGCTCGTACCTCAGAACGATTTGATCGCAGATGGTGAAGCCGCAATGAAACTCATTGAAGACTGTTGCGATCTCTGGGCTCTCCGAAATGGACCGACGCCAGATGCTGACGGCGAGTACCGAATGGAGCAGGCTACCAAGAAGGCGATGGAGGACTACCACGCAGTTCAGCGCTGTGCCACGGACTACTTCGAGCGCAAAGGCAATCCGAAGAGTACCGACAAGGGGAAGAAACTCTCGAAGTTGCTCGAAAAGACAGGATATGCTTGGCAAAGCGCTCGCGCTAATCAAGAGCATAACCTCAGGCGCCGCCAAATCAACTTGGTCACCAAATCGAAGCTCGAGGAAATGAAGTCAGAATGGAGCAAAACTCACGAGCAACCGCGCATCGGTAAGGAACAGTACATGCTTCTGTCGCTCGGACATGCCTACTTGGATAGCCTAGCCGATCCGCTGTACTTCAAGCGGTGGGACATCATGCCTCATCAGATATGCGCCAAGATCAAGGAACACGGTGGTGACCTTGAGCACCCCTGGCAGACATTCCAGGTGAAGACGACCTTCTCACTTCAACATACAGATGCTAGTATCGACGAGCAAGATCTTATAGCTTGGCTTGCTCTATGTGCGGAGGTGCATCCAGAGTGGCGCAAGGCGTTAGAGGCACTATGCGCCCGAAATTTTCATACACGAGGGGTAGCCATTACACGCAAGGAGGTCCACGACTTGTACACCAACCTTCAGGACCTTGGTCAACTACCTGCATCCATGGTCGTCATGTTTGAGTGGATGCGGGACCTGGATAACATGCCAAACCAAGTCGAGGAGACGTACCAAGTTTGGTATCATATACCCTCTCGCATGTTCAACCTTACGCAACTCCAGCGTCTTGCCACCCCAGAGCGTCTTTCAATGGCGATCAATGAAGGAAACATTCGCTGCGACAACTTCGTGGAGGTACGGGGCGAGCCCAAGATCCAGGGCAATTACGCTCCGCTGTCTTTGTTGGCGGACTTCACGCAAGAGCTCGGTCTAGTTCTGGCTGAAGTGCCAAATTTGACGCAGGCCTTGCCGACATTTGACCCATCAGACTTCAGTCAGATATCACAGGGTCGAATCGTTCTCGCCCGCCCCGGCATGCTTGGCTATGGCTCGATGGTGCGCTCAGGCGACCAATGCAACTACCTAAACCCCAAGAACCCGAAAAAGTTCGAAACACCTTCGGGCTTCATCCTCACAAATTTTGGCGACATGAAGGTACTTCCAGAACAGCCAGCTGGAGCTCGCAGCTATGATCGTCCGGTCCATTGGTCCAGTTTCAAGACAGCGGAAGAGATTGAAGCAGCCGCAGATCTAAGCAAGCGCAATATCCTCCCAGTCAAAGCCCCTTCAGCGCTGCTTGTCAGGCCACCAGGCAGTCGTGCTCCATCCTTCGCGCTATCGCCCATCATGGAAGTGGACGAATCTCTGCTGGGCGAGATCCTCAAGGAGCGAGAGCGTATTCGGGCTTTGGCCCGTCCTCCCACAAAGCGTAACACTGACGCAATCTCGTCGAAGCCGTCCACGCCATCGCTAAAGCGAGCTCGCGCTTCTGGCTCAAATGCTGCATCCCCGCGACCAGGAGGACAGGTCCCTGATGTATCCGTGTCGTTCATCCAGCGCATGGAGGAGCAGATGCAGTTGCCACCCAAAGCCGGCCGTCCTGGCTCGGGTCATCCGACCTTGCCAACCACGCCACCTCATGGATTGGCGGATCACTTGACATCCTCCTTTATGAAGCGCAACTCTGCCTTGCTGTCCAGCCCGCCGCGGGATCCTACGAATTTCAATCAGTCTTTCACGGTGGCCGATGACACGGAGACCCTTGACGAGGACTGGGTCAAGGTCAACGGGATGCTGAAACACGTATCGGCTGACGATAACAATGACGAGCCCCCATTACAAGGCATGTTCGGCTTTCGTGTCCATCGCGACGACGACGACGACGAAGACGAAGACGAAGTAGAAGGTACAGAGGTAGATCCGAACAGCTTTGCCCGCAACCCAAACAGCTTTGCTAGCACATCCAGTAGTTCTTTCGGCAAAGGAAAGGGCACAGCTCTTGCGGCATCTCTCAACAAGCCTTCTACGCTCTCGATGACGAAAACGTTCACCTCGCGCTTTGCGCAACAGCATCGGCCTTCGTCCAGATCGTTCGTGGGAGCGTCTCCATCTCATGGAATTCCAACTGCTCCCTTCGAGCATCGCCGCAACAAGCTGTCGAACGTCTCAAATACCTCTGACGATCTTCCACCAACCCAACCATCCAGTCCGGCGCCAAATGTACAAGCTGCGACGTCGTCCGGCTTCTTTGGTACTCCGAGCAGCGCGATATTCGGTGGTATTGGAGGGTTTGGGTCAGCCAATGCACCAAATGCATTCAGTAGTCCTACGTCAAACATGCAATTCAATCCGCCTTCATTCGGTAGAGGTCAACTTGGCGCCATGCCCGGTGCCATTTTCGGCAGCTCAGGCTTTGGCGCCTCGAGCTCAGCCATGCCAGCAACTCGACCCTCCAGCTTCGCAGCAGAACCACGGGGCGATCGGGCTGGCACATCTCCCACTCCAGACTGGTCATTCGGGTCGACCTGCACGGGTACGGAGCCGAACGCTGGATTTAATAGTTTCTCTGGCAAGCCACGTGATTCTTTCGATGTTAACACTTCGCCGCGACCGAAGACGCCAACGAGAAATCGATTCGAGCGTATCTTCACCGGCACACCAGGTGGTTCCTTTGGTGCGCACACGCCAGCGACGCGTCCAAACAGCTTCTTCAACAATCCTACGGGCTCTTTTGGTGGATCAGAGTACCCGGAGACGGAGCCCGGCACTCCGAATCCGCGAACTGGTAGTCCATCTATCGCAGGATTGAGCCAGGACGAAGCTACGCATCCTGGCGCACAGTCGCAGCAGCAAGACGAGGACATGCCGGATACCGATGTGGAGACTTGAGACGGTGTTGTGCCACGGGCGAAGGGTGGATCTGATGGGAGGGGTCAAGGTAGTAGGGAGACCACGAGTGAAATGGATGGGCTGTAAGGGCGAAGAAGTCAGGCAGATAGGAGAGAAGGAAAGGGTAGGGTAGGAGCGCTCAATGAAAGGCACGATGATATATCGCACTTGTTGATAAACTAGCGGCTTGTTGTAAGTTCAATGCGGCTATCATACTATCAAATGCAAGATCTTATTAAAAGCGTTCTTTTTGTGTCGATGTTACCTACGCATCAATTTTGGGTGGGAAATGCTCTTCATCACACGGTATCCTTCACGTTTGAACCCTCAATTTTGTATCTGCCATACAACACGGAACAGAGGTCGCCTCGCCGATCGTTACGAACACCATAGTGACTTGGACGGGATGTGAGAACAACTCGACCCTACACCTACCGTTCTTGTCCTCACTACAAGCATACTCCTGTGTACGGGAAGTAATCAACACATTCCATGACACATTTCGAAGAGTCGCAAGGCCTGGAGAACAATGCTTCACCATCTGTCACATTCGACATGCTGAACTTCACTATCGTTCGACCTCATCACACCACCACATGGCAGGATAGTGCGAGTTGAACAAATCACCAAACATCGCTCGGCAAAGAAGATGTCAACAGTATTCAGTTTACGAGGAATGGACCAGGACCTCTTTGGAAGTTTCGATGTTGGTTCTGACCGAGCTATGATTGCACGCGGTCAAGTATGAGCGGTATCGTGTGATTAGATCGTGCGGCTGTCGTTGAGATTGTTGTCCGGTTGAAGAAGGGTTCATCTCAACTTGTTCTAACATATCTGAGAAGCAACGTTAGGAGCCGTTCTATAAATGGCTGCAAGTGTTAAACGGGTAAAGAATGTTGTGCGTTAATGTGTACCTTGATAATGCTTTGCATAAAAGTTCCATATCTCGGTATAGCGCAAAGTCATTCGAACGATGTGTGCACCTTGGATATGGACGGGACCATATTTGTGCCTTGCCTAAGTCGCTTTCTCATGTGCCCTCCAGCCCAGATGACGTGATTGGTGCTCCGGCTTCGATAGGTCTTGCAAGGTGCGGTCGGGCCGTGAGCGCATTGTCGCGAGTTCCTAAACTGCCAGTGAGGTATTGTAATAAGTCATTTGAGTTCCACTGCTTCTGTCGAGTGACTACAATTAACATGCACGTCACAAAACCGGTGGCGGCGCGGAATGTGTTTGATCATATTTGATTGATCTTGGGAGGAGTCTTGATTGAATTCGCCATTGTCATGGATTTCCCGAAAACAATGACACCGTGAACCAGCCTGAACATGCCATGAGAAAGAGTTCGAGCATGAATGTCTCCGCTGCCATTCTCTCGTTCTTCGCCCGAGTTACGCCGTGCCACCTTCGCTCCATCGCTCATCTACCATTCGTTTTCATCCCCGGAGGTCGTGACGGAAATTATATCGAAGAAGGGTAAAGCATGACGCGGACCGAGGCACCGAAGGTCTTGGGAGGCAGGTTGGACCTGAACTTGGCGCGAACGACGCCGCTGTTGCCGTGTGGCCGGGTGACCTTGCCCCAGATGACGCGGATCTTGGAGCCCTGGATGGCCCTCTGCGCACGGTAGACGTCTGCAGATGCGTTAATCGTCTGCCTCCAAATCGCATTGTCTTGATTCCGAATGTACGTACAGGCTACGCGCTTACCGCAGTACCATTGTGCCGCGGTGCTGTCGTCAACGCCCTCGAGCTTCAACAGCGACGTGCCGGGGTTGGTGTTGCGCTTTCTACAAATCGTGAGCGGTGATTTTACGTGCGTCAAAGGATTCGTCGTACCCTCGCTGGTAGCTGTGCGGTGTTAGCAATGCGGTCAATTGCGTCTAGGCGTGGAGCGCACTCACGAAATGTGCTTTCCCTTGACGTAGAGGCGGTGGGACTTCTCAGACATGGCGAACGATTTATGGCCTCGGAACTGTGTGGGTGATGGGTATCGGGACCGTTGGTCGTGGTGTTGCTGCTGGTTAGTCTGGTCTTCGATGTTCAAGATCCCGAATTTCGCGAGGCACACAATGGCTAAGCGATCACGTGGAAATTAGCGCCATCGAGCTTGGCATTGCGCTCTCGTTGCCAGTGATCCAATCTGCACCATGTGCGCCAACAATGCCTGAACCTTGCTACAAGCGTCGCAGCTACAATCATTGCATGACCTTACTGCGTGAATCCTCAGTGTATTTTGTCATCTCGTTTGACGAGTACAAATTTCGCCGAGGCTAGATAGGCTCTAAAGTACCTGGACGGTCGGCCTCAGACACCCAACCTGTTCTACTACCTTCGCAGACGATGAACGCTGGACACATTCGCTCAAAATATCGTCGAACCCGTCAACTCTAATCAGCATCTTCAACAGTGTCGATCCATCGACAGGGGACTGACGTCCGTCACGCTGTAGTTCAGCCATCCTCAGCGCCAGCAGTACCACTATGCACAAAGTATAGCTCCTCTCCCTAAATCTGGATAGTGTCGAGTTGCTGTGCATGTACAGATCAACGCCCCCAACTGCAATGTCCCGAAGTAGACGATGCACGGCTTATCTGCATACCCAGCTGCGGCATCAGATCTGCCATCTCCGGAAAAACTCCACGACGACTAAGCCTTCGCTACCCGCCCTATGCAACTCTACGTCGACCTGCAATCGCATGTAGTCAAGGTGGATGGAGTGTGACACGCAGCTTTGCATGGCGATAAGCGTATCTTTTGGGACTGAACAGAACATATCCACGCTCGTCGTCTGCCCAGCTTTATTTTCGGCCCGGAGTTGTAGCGCCTTCTGTCGTGCAAGGACAGCCATTTCTGCCCACGGCAAAAGTCCCACACCGAATTCGTGTCGAGCAAAGCCGCCGAAGCTTAGTAAGCGGGCAGCTCTGAGGTCGGGCAATGATTAGAAAGTATCCCTAGATGTGCAGCGACGTCAAGCAGCTAGGGGCTCAACAATGTTGCGTTTGACGCGACCGCAATTGGAGAAGCCGGAGGAACTGGGCAAGACTCAAATAGCAGCGCGGTGCTCTGAGACGTGCCGATGCTTGTGTCTAGCTATTTCGCCATGAAATATCATTTGCACCCACAACTCCCGGAGTCGGAGAAGGAGGAGGCAAGCTGCAAGGCGGGGCAGCCGGGCGGATGCGTGGGATAACTTTCTCGGGCGCTGTTACGGCGCTGAAACAAGCGGCCAGGTCATGGGACAGCAACTCTGGTCTCGACCAGCGCCAGACAGCTCCCAAGCAAGGTCACGATGCGTCGGTGAAGCTGGTGCAGGACGAGAGCGTGGTGATGGTGGGGTCGTCCGCGACTCTCGGCGTTAGTAAAATAGCCTCCGGCGGGCAGAGTGGGCTTTGACTGGTGCCGGAGATGTGCTTTGCAAGACGTGTCGCCGCTTAGTGATGCTTGATGACCTGGTTGTTTACTGAAGCCTCTTTTAAAGAACGTCGAGGCCGCGCTGCAGTTTGCCGCGAAACTTTTCCCTCCAATTGCGTTTCACCGCTGCATAGCTCCAGAGGCGACGACCATACGTCAAGACCACCGCTAGACGCAGGGCCACAACAACCCCACCACCGAAGCTTTTCGTTCACCCAACGCGGCCCCTCCGCTACTTCCGCATCCCTCTGACGTCTTGTGCATCCTGAAATCTCCCTGTCCGCGATAAGCTCCAATTGACCTTGCATTCTTGCGATCACTCTTTCCGCGCAGCTTGCACACAGCTCCACATCTGCTATCATGGCGGACACCGTTATCCAACCTCAGCATGAAGAGGTCACTGCCGGGTAGGTGACATTTTCCCGCTGCATGATAGAGCTCTGGAGCCTCTGGGAGTCTTCATGAAGCTACAGCCTCAATCCCCAGCCACTCTTCCATTTGGAGGAAATCCCCGCTGGCGGTAGAGGGCACTTTCAGCGAGGTTCACAGGCGCAATGTCAAAGCAGAAGGGCAACGTAGGCTGATACTCGTATCTTCGTAGCAACAAAGAGCTCAAGGACAACACCATCATAGTGGTCCTGGGCGCTTCCGGTGATCTGGCGAAGAAGAAGACCGTGAGTACCGAAAGACGGTTGGCGCTTTAGATTGAACTGACATCGAAACAGTTCCCGGCACTCTTCGGCCTCGTATGTGCTAGTTCCAACTTGAAGGCCTTCTCTGTTGACTTCTACGCAGCACCGCAACAACTTCCTTCCCAAGAACATTCGCATCGTCGGATATGCGCGGACGAAGATGGACCACGAGGAGTACCTCAAGCGCGTCAAGTCCTACATCAAGACACCCACAAAGGAGCTTGAGAAGCAATTGGAGGAGTTCTGCGGCTTCTGCACATACATCTCTGGCCAGTATGACAAGGACGAATCCTTCATTGAGCTAGAGAAACACCTCGAGGAGCTAGAGAAAGGTCGCAGCGAGACCAACAGGATATTCTACATGGCGCTGCCACCAAGCGTCTTCACCACAGTCTCGCAACATCTGAAGCGCAACTGCTACCCCAAGAATGGCATCTCTCGAGTCATTGTATGTTAGACATCTGCAGCTTGCCTTGTCATGCAGCTAAACGCAAAAACAGGTCGAGAAGCCATTCGGCAAAGATCTTCCCAGTTCCCGCGAACTTCAACGCGCGCTCGCGCCAGACTGGACCGAGGACGAGCTCTACCGCATTGACCACTACTTGGGTAAGGAGATGGTCAAGAACATCCTCATCCTCCGATTCGGCAACGAGTTCTTCGGCGCGACATGGAACAGAAACCACATCGACAACGTGCAGGTACGAAATATTTAAAATTCTTCATGAGCTCGCACTAACAGAAGCAGATCACCTTCAAGGAGCCATTCGGCACCGAGGGGCGAGGCGGCTACTTCGACGAGTTCGGCATTATCCGCGACGTCATGCAAAACCGTGAGTTGCATCTCGGGGTGAGAAGTACTAGTACTGACGAACATAGATTTGCTGCAGGTTCTCACACTTCTGGCCATGGAGCGACCAATCTCGTTCTCCGCCGAAGACATCCGCGACGAGAAGGTTCGTGTCCTTCGCGGCATGGCTGCCATTGAGCCCAAGAACGTCATCATTGGACAATACGGAAAGTCGCTCGACGGCACAAAGCCTGGGTACAAGGAGGACGACACTGTCCCCAAGGACTCACGATGCCCAACTTTCGCATCGATGGTCGCATACATCAAGAATGAGAGATGGGACGGCGTGCCATTCATATTGAAGGCAGGCAAGGCCTTGAACGAGCAGAAGACCGAGGTGCGCATCCAGTTCAAGGACGTCACTTCAGGGATTTTCAAGGACATCCCACGAAATGAGCTCGTTATTCGAGTACAGCCGAACGAGAGCGTCTACATCAAGATGAACTCAAAGCTGCCCGGCCTCAGCATGCAGACGGTTGTCACAGAGCTGGACCTAACCTACAGGCGGCGCTTCTCCGACCTGAAGATCCCCGAGGCATACGAATCGCTCATCCTGGATGCGCTCAAGGGCGACCACTCCAACTTTGTCCGTGACGACGAACTCGATGCCAGCTGGAGGATTTTCACCCCTCTGCTGCACTATCTCGACGACAACAAGGAGATTATCCCTATGGAATATCCTTACGGTAAGCTCCGCGCACGCCGCGCAGCAAAACCCGCAACTGACATGCTACATAGGCTCCCGCGGCCCTGCCGTCTTGGATGACTTCACTTCATCCTATGGATACAAGTTCAGCGATGCAGCAGGTAGGACCTCACCTCTGTAACGCACTCCAATGAACGCACTGATACTCTCTAGGCTACCAATGGCCCATGAACGAGCAGAAGTTGTAAAACGCCACCTTTATGACAAAAGTTGGTTGTATTGGTGTCTTTCGTAGGATCACGAACATTTCCTCCGGTTCAGGAACTTTCAGCAGCTGTATAAATCCAGCAAGAGGCGGGCATAGCCCGCCAAATCATAGATAATGAATGAAATCGCGTTTGATGGCGAACACCGTCCCACTTGCACGAAGACTCAACTACTGAATCGGAATTGTTTGAGTTGGTCTGTGTCGGGAGCCGCAGTGCATCGCCGACAATGCAGAAGCCCGAAAGCGGAGGGAAACATTGTGGGTGGGATGGAGGGGCTAGCGCGATTGCATCATCAGCCGTGTCAAGAAATTTTGTGAAGACTCGGACTCCGATGGAGTCATATGTTGCGGTCAACCTGACATGGCGGGAGACAATTTGCCTTAGCTTATATATTGGCATAGAGTGGAGACAGCTTGACTGGTTCCTTGTGTCGCTGTTTATTGTCGCCGCCGTCATCCTTTCATTGATGCTGCACTTACCACTCGAATAGACATTCGGCGACTAGACTCTTCTCACAGGAAAATCAAAACTAGACCTCCAACTAAAACCAGCCATTGTCAGCCTTTGCGTTCTCACAACCGAAATACTTGTCGGATCGCACATCCAAATCGAGTTGTAACATCCTCGCCCAAGCGCCTTCCGAAGACTCCGTGCACCACCATGACTCCACCACAAGACATCGCTGGCAGCGTGAACAACCTTACGCGCAGTGTGTCAAACAGCCTCAACCTCAGCACAAGCCCGAACCTATCTTTCCACAGCCCGCCCTCGAGCTTTCGGCAACCACCGTCAGGAAGCTACCTAGATGGCCGCCACGGCAGCGTCGCCGCGCTCTCGAGCGCTTCACAGGCCGCGAAACAGCTGAAGCCTTTCGATACCAAGGACATCAAGGTGCTTTTGTTGGAGAATGTCAATGAGGCTGGTGTCAATATCTTGAAAGGGCAGGGCTACCAGGTTGAGACGGTAAAGGGAAGCCTGCCAGAGGATCAGTTGATCGAGAAGATCCGCGATGTCCAGGTCATTGGCATACGCTCCAAGACGAAGCTCACGAAGAGGGTTCTGGAGGAGGCGAAGAACCTGATCGTCATCGGCTGCTTCTGCATTGGCACAAACCAGGTCGACCTGCAGACGGCTGCGCAAAAGGGCATAGCCGTCTTCAACTCCCCCTTCAGCAACTCGCGCTCTGTCGCCGAACTCGTCATCTCCGAGATCATTGCGCTCGCCCGCCAGCTTGCCGACCGCTCGATGGAGCTGCACAATGGCACATGGAACAAGGTCAGCAAGGGCTGCTGGGAGATTCGCGGCAAGACGCTGGGCATAGTTGGCTACGGACACATTGGAAGCCAACTGAGTGTTCTGGCAGAGTCGATGGGCATGGACGTCATCTACTACGACGTCTTGACCATGATGGGCCTGGGGACTGCGAGGCAGGTCTCCTCGCTGGACGACTTGCTGGAACAGGCCGACTTTGTGTCATTACACGTGCCGGCGACTCAGGACACCAAGAACCTCATTGGTGCTAGCCAGTTCGCAAAAATGAAGGACGGCAGTTATCTCATCAACAACGCGCGTGGTACCGTCGTTGACATTCCCGCCCTCATCGAAGCCTCGCGTTCAGGAAAGATTGCTGGTGCTGCTATCGATGTATTCCCTGACGAGCCAGCGGGCAATGGCGACTACTTTACCAACGAGTTGAACTCGTGGACAAAGGACTTGGTGGGACTGAAGAACATCATATTGACCCCGCACATTGGCGGCAGCACCGAAGAGGCACAGAGCGCGATTGGCATCGAGGTCAGCACAGCGCTGGTGCGATATGTGAACGAGGGCGCGACGCTGGGTGCAGTTAATATGCCCGAGGTGAATCTGAGAGGGCTGTCACTGGAGGAGCCAAACAGCCTACGTGTTATCTACATCCACAAGAACGTGCCGGGTGTGCTGCGACAAGGCAAGTCATGGCTGTGGACAAGATTCGGAAAGTGAGGCTGACATGCGAGCAGTGAACGGCATCCTGCTCCACCACAACATCGAGAAGCAAATGTCGGATTCGAGAGGCGAGGTCGCCTACCTCATGGCGGACATCAGCGACGTCAAGGAAGGAGAGATCCGGGATCTCTTCCAGAGCCTCGAAGAGCTGTCTTGTATGTTCATGACCCGATGTCGTCAATCGAGAGAAGAAGCTAATTCCAGCAGCGTGCATCCGGACGAGGGTGCTCTACTAGACACGTGCAGAAGTCACGTTTCAGCGGGGCCCGACAAGTCGGCGCATTCCTCAACGTTGGTCTCAGGTGGAAAAGCAAAGCAAAAGCATTCAACATGGCGTTGGGCAAGATAATTGATCTTGGGAAGCAGTGTCGGGGCGCATAGGCGGTTATTTATGAATACATAGTCAGATAATGGCAGATGTCGCCGTTTCAGCTTCCTGCAGACGAGAGAACAGCGGGCGTTCCCTGGGCGCGAAACGTTGGCGAGGCCTTGAGCTGCAGGTCCACGGGCAAGTGCCGTTGCGTTGAGCTGGCCTGCCCCCTCCTGCTGTGGTGCGGGCAAGAATGCATGCTGTGTGTTTGAACCAGGGAAAGTCTAACGATGATGGTGATAATGATCAGGGTGTCACGGCAGCGCGCTGGGACACTGCAGGGCAGGAACAGCGGGTTCGCAGGCGACATGCGAGTGCCGCTGTGGTGAGACGGTCTCCTGCGCGGCTCTCCAGGTGTTCTGCGGTGTTGTAGGCGCAATTGGCCGGCCCCTGCGTTGGCTCGTGCTCGAAGCGGGCTGTTGGCTGTGGGCTGTTGGCGGTGAGTGTTGACTAGCGCGCCCGCCGAAATCCAAGTGCCAGATGCTCGACACCGCCTGAGCAGGGCCACGCCTCAAACACGCACACAATTCTCTGTCCCACCATGCGTCTCTCGCTGTGAGTGCAGCGCTCTTGCACGCCCACCTGTCACTCCACGCGGCCGCACCACTAGCGAGCTGGAGCTGCTGTAGCGTCGACTGAAGGGACTCTTTGGACCCTGACATTTGGCTCCCCCCGGTCCACGAGAGGGAGCGGGACACGACCGCCAACATGGCACACATCTACGAGAACGGCACCCGGGCATGGCAGCCAGACCCCACCGACGGCTGGGTCGCCTCCGAGGTCGTCGACAAGAAGATCGAGGGCGACAAGGTGAAGCTGGTCTTCCAGCTCGAGAATGGCGAGGTATGCCGCGAGCCCCAGCAGCAGATGAGCTGTGCAAGAATGTCCATGGAAAAGAAGGGAGACTGACGATGCCAGAAAAAAACCGTCGTGACGACGCTGTCTGCCATCCAGACCGGCAATGACCCGAACCTGCCCCCGCTGATGAACCCGGCCATGCTCGAGGCCAGCGACGACCTGACCAATCTGTCCCATCTGAACGAGCCCGCTGGTACGCTCTCTAGAAGACCCAGCAAATGGCACACAGGCATACTGACAGCATGCAGTGCTCCAGGCCATCAAGCTGCGCTATCTGCAGAAGGAGATTTACACATACTCGGGTATCGTCCTAATTGCGACCAATCCCTTCGCTCGCGTCGACTCGCTCTACGTTCCAGGAATGGTGCAGGTGTATGCCGGCAAGCAGAGATCCTATGGCGCTCCGCATTTGTTCGCCATTGCTGAAGAAGCCTTTGCGTGAGTTCCCCCCTCATTGCACCCCACTTCACTTTCACAGCTCACCGTTCTCCGCCGAAGCTCGCAAAATATACTGACATCTGTAGCGACATGTTGCGGGACCAGAAGAACCAGACCATCGTCGTCTCGGGTGAGTCTGGAGCCGGAAAGACCGTGAGCGCCAAATACATCATGCGATACTTCGCAACCCGCGAGTCCCCGGACAACCCAGGCAAGCGGAGAGGCAAGGCCGACTCCATGAGCGAGACCGAGGAGCAGATTCTGGCCACCAACCCCATCATGGAAGCCTTCGGTAACGCCAAAACCACCAGGAACGACAACTCCTCGCGCTTCGGTAAATACATCGAGATTCTGTTCAACAAACAGACGGACATCATTGGTGCCAAGATCAGGACATACCTGCTGGAACGGTCAAGGCTGGTGTTTCAACCGCTTAAGGAGCGGAATTACCACGTCTTCTACCAGCTCATTGCGGGCGCCACAGATGCCGAGAGGCAGGAGCTCTCGTTGAAGCCGGTCGAGGAGTTCAGCTACCTCAACCAGGGCAGCGCACCAGTCATTGACGGCGTAGATGACAAGGCCGAGTTCAACGCCACACGAGACTCCCTGACCAAGGTCGGTGTGCCGGCAGAAACACAGGCAGGTATCTGGCGCCTCCTTGCTGCCCTTCTGCACATGGGAGACCTTAAGATCACGGCCACACGCACAGACTCGAACCTCTCGCCAGACGAGCCTTCGTTGGTCAAGGCTTGTAATCTGCTCGGCATAGATGCGAACAACTTTGCCAAGTGGACCGTCAAGAAGCAGCTCATCACTCGTGGCGAGAAGATCGTCTCAAATCTGACCCAGCAGCAAGCCATTGTTGTGCGAGACTCCGTTGCAAAGTTCATTTACTCCAGTTTGTTCGACTGGCTAGTCGAGCGAACAAACGAGAGCTTGGCCACCGAGCAGGTTCTTTCGCATGCCCACACATTCATTGGTGTTTTGGATATTTATGGTTTCGAACATTTTGCAAAGAATTCTTTCGAGCAGTTCTGCATCAACTACGCCAACGAGAAGCTGCAACAGGAATTCAACGCCCACGTCTTTAAGCTCGAGCAAGAAGAGTATGTGCGGGAACAGATCGACTGGCAATTCATTGACTTCGCCGACAATCAACCATGCATTGACCTTATTGAGGGCAAGCTTGGTGTATTGTCGCTTTTAGACGAAGAGTCTCGTCTGCCTATGGGTTCAGACGAGCAGTTCGTGACCAAGCTGCACCACAACTTCTCCGGAGACAAGCACAAGTTTTACAAGAAGCCTCGCTTTGGCAAGTCTGCCTTTACCGTCTGTCATTACGCAGTCGACGTCACATACGAATCGGATGGCTTCATAGAAAAGAACAGAGACACCGTTCCAGACGAGCACATGGAGGTCCTCAAAGCCTCAAACAACAAGTTCCTTGCTGAAGTGCTGGAAGTAGCTGCACAAATCAGAGAGAAAGAGACTGCAACTACTCAATCCGCCAAGCCCGGAGCTGCGATGTCTGCCGGCCGTAGGATAGCCGTCAACAGGAAGCCGACGCTTGGTGGCATCTTCAAGGCCTCCCTCATCGAGTTGATGCACACGATCAACTCGACCGACGTCCACTACATTCGTTGTATCAAGCCTAACGAGGCCAAGGCTGCCTGGCAATTTGATGGACCCATGGTCCTGAGTCAACTGCGAGCTTGCGGTGTCCTCGAGACCGTTCGAATCAGTTGTGCTGGTTACCCGACAAGATGGACCTACGAGGAATTTGCGCTTCGATACTACATGTTGGTGAGGTCGAACGAATGGACACCGGAGATTCGAGACATGGCCACCGCTATTCTAAGGAAAGCGCTTGGTGCTGGCAAAAACGATGGCACCGACAAGTACCAGATGGGCCTGACGAAGATCTTCTTCCGTGCCGGTATGCTTGCGTTCCTCGAGAACTTGAGAACAGCCAGGCTCAACGATGCTGCAATTATGATTCAGAAGAACCTCCGTGCCAAGTACTATCGTCGCATCTATTTGGAGATGCGCGAGGCTATCGTTGCTGTGCAGTCATTGGCAAGGGGTTTCATGACCAGGGAACGCGCCGAAGAGGCCCGGCAGGTCCGCGCGGCGACAACCATTCAACGATACTGGCGAGGCAGCCAGGTGCGCAAGGAGTATCACACTATTCGCAAATCCATCATCGCCTTGCAAGCTCAAGCCAAGGGTCGCTTGCTCAGAAAGGCTCTCATGGATCGACAGTGGCTGCGGGCCGCCCTTATATGCCAGCGGAGCTGGCGGTCACAACGCCTCCTGAGGGATTGGAGGAACAAGCGGAAGGGCGCCGTCATCATCCAGAAGCTGTGGAGAGGAAAGCAAGCGCGCAAGCAGTACAAGGTGCTGCGCGCCGAGTCTCGCGATCTCAAGAACATCTCCTACAAGCTGGAGAACAAGGTTGTCGAGCTCACCCAGACTCTTGGCTCGATGAAGGAGCAGAACAAGTCCCTCAAGTCGCAAGTCGAGAACTACGAGAACCAGATCAAATCGTACAAGGAGCGAAGCCGTACACTCGAGAACAGGCAGAAGGAGCTACAGGCCGAAGCCAACCAGGCTGGTATCACTGCTGCGAAGCTGAGCCAGATGGAAGACGAGTACAAGAAGCTCCAGACAAGCTACGACGAGAGCACAGCCAAGATGCGACACCTACAGGAGGAAGAAAGGGAACTCCGGGCCTCGCTAAAGAGGACTACAGAGGATCTGGAGCATTCCAAGCGGAGAAGCAACGTTACCGAAAACGAGAAGATGTCGCTCCGACAACAACTCGCGGATCTGCAGGAGCAAGTCGAGCTTATGAAGCGCGCTGGTCCTCTCAATGGCGAGATGGCCAATGGCCATGCCACTATGGCAGCAAGCAGTTTGATCAACCTTGTCTCCTCCAAGAAGCCTAAGCGGCGAAGCGCAGGACCGGACACACGCGAGATTGATCGTTTCAGCCTTGTGGGCAACTACAACCCGCGACCTGTGTCGCTGGCACCGGGCTCCTCCGCGCACAGACAGAACTTGTCTGGCTCGACATTTGCTCACTTCGATAACGTCGAGGCAGAGCTCGAGAGCATTCTTGCTGACGAGGATATGCTTAACGACGAGGTCACTCTTGGTCTCATCAAGAACTTGAAGATTCCCTCACCGACCTCGACACCACCCCCGACCGACAAGGAGGTTCTCTTCCCAGCCTACCTTATCAACCTCGTCACGTCGGAGATGTGGAACAATGGGTTCGTCAAGGAATCTGAGCGCTTCCTGGCAAATGTCATGCAGTCCATCCAGCAGGAAGTCATGCAGCACGATAGTGACGATGCTATCAACCCAGGTGCCTTCTGGCTGAGCAACGTCCACGAGATGCTCTCCTTTGTCTTCCTTGCCGAGGACTGGTATGAGCAGCAGAAGACCGACAACTACGAGTACGACCGTTTACTCGAGATCGTCAAGCACGATCTAGAGAGTCTTGAGTTCAATATTTATCACACCTGGATGAAGGTGCTCAAGAAGAAGCTGCAGAAAATGATCATTCCGGCTATCATCGAGTCGCAGTCGCTTCCAGGATTCGTTACTAACGAGTCTAACCGCTTCCTCGGCAAGCTGCTTCAGGGCAGCAACACTCCTGCCTACAGCATGGATAACCTCCTCAGCTTGTTGAACAGTGTGTACAAGGCCATGAAGGCATACTACCTCGAGGATTCCATTATTACACAATGCGTCACTGAGCTCCTCCGCCTCGTTGGCGTGACAGCATTTAACGACCTTCTGATGAGAAGAAACTTCCTCTCCTGGAAGCGTGGTCTCCAGATCAATTACAACATTACTAGGATTGAAGAGTGGTGCAAGTCTCACGACATGCCCGAAGGCACTCTACAACTCGAGCATCTCATGCAGGCCACGAAGTTGCTTCAGCTCAAGAAGGCCACTCTTAATGACATTGAGATCATCCAGGATATTTGCTGGATGCTGAGCCCGAACCAGATCCAGAAGTTGTTGAACCAGTATCTCGTTGCGGACTACGAGCAGCCCATCAATGGCGAGATTATGAAGGCGGTTGCATCGAGGGTGACGGAGAAGAGCGATGTATTGTTGTTGACGGCTGTGGATATGGAGGATTCCGGCCCGTACGAGATCGCAGAACCGAGAGTTATTACTGCATTGGAGACATATACGCCATCATGTGAGTCCACGCACCTGTCATTAATACGTAAAGACTGTCTTGCTAACATGTTCTCAGGGCTACAAACCCCTCGCCTCAAGCGCCTCGCAGAAATCGTCTCGCAGCAAGCCATCGCGCAGCAAGAAAAAATGGACTACGACATGCCCAACGGCGACGGCGGCGAGGTCAATGGCAACGGCATCAACCATGACACCATCCAGGAGGAGATTGCTGCATAGCGTGCACGGTCATGAAGTGAGTCAACCTGTATGTGTACGTCTCTTGTCGTTTGGTGCATGCAACGGCGGGGCAAGTCATGTTGCGCATTACGGGTTTGGGTAGATTAATGTGAAGTGATGAGATGCAATGAAAATGGGAAATGATCATCGTTACGACAAGATTAGATAGGCATGTGCCCGTACGTGGCTGAATGAAAATGTTCAATGGAGATGTCATGTTTTGCTTACACACGATGCTAGGTGCGAAAAAATGCTGATGTATATATATTCGCAACGCAAGACCATGAGACATTGTTCCCACGTCTTCGGTATGCTTGCAACAAAGCGGAAGTAATGATTAAACAATACTCTGGGACATCGAAAGGATCACGAGACTGTGGCGATGAATATATCAAACATGTCCAAATCCCACTTTTACTCCCACATGTTCTCAAGCGTCGATGTTGTTCCCCTCTGCAAGCAAGCAGTCACCACGGCATGCTTTCCCTCTCAGCGCTACGAACCCCAACGCTGTTGGAAAGTACGAATCAACCGACCCCTTTCGAAGGAGACGACTGGCAATGGAGCACGTCGATTTGGGGGGGGGAAGCGTGGTAAGGGATTGCAGGATGTACAATGGGCTAATGGTGGGATTAGTTGGTCACCACTGAGGTTTGCTTGGTCTGTTGTCGGTCAGTCCGGACTTGGGCTAAGGTCTCTGGCGCATGTAGACGCGGTCCATGTGGCAAGACAATTGCTGCCTGGAAAGTCGATGGATGAAGCATTGTATGGGTTTCGGTCGATGGGATCAAGAATTCGTCAGCAGCGGTCGGTATGTGTCATCGCAACTTGAATCAGTCGACGACTTGAATTAAAGCACGAGCATTTGGGATGCCCAGATGGATAAGCGGTTGATATTGTGGAGTCGATCCGGAGTGACGCGTGGCAGCCTCGGATGGAATGTTGCTGCCTGGAAAATAAGAAGCAAAAGATCCTCGTAGCAACGATAATATGACACGATCAATCGACCATTTTGACAAGAAGGATTCAATTCATGACACTGACGTGCAGCAAATGTCTCTCTCACCGGCACCCTTTCTGCCGACCCAAGCACGCGGGTCCCGGCAACGGCCCGCTAGCCACCTATGTTCAGGCCCTCATCTCCAGCCAAGGGCCATGGCGGAGCTGGAGCTTACGTTCCCCTTGCAGCCGGACAGACGTCGAGAAAGATACGTTTCCTAATGTAACAATTCACTCCCTCACCTCTTAACCTGCGCGTCCCCGCCGTTGTGTTTGTCGGACCTCGTGCTTCTGTGACGCTCCTTACATTCCCCGTTTCGCAACCACGCCCAATGCGCCGCTCCACGTTTCCCTAACCTCGAGTCCCAGCTGCGCACGCGACACCGCCGACGAAAAGAAGTGAGGGCACCATGCCGGCCGTCGCGCAATGGAGCGGCACGCCCAAAGTCAAGGGCTCGTCCGAGAGCATGCGAATGGCCCTGCTCACGGCCTCGCTCATTGGTCTCCAGTACCTACACCCTCCCCGACATGCATTGTACGCCAGCAACGCGCTCACAAGCCTGCAGATTCACTTGGAACGTCGAAATGACCTACTGCACGCCCTACCTCCTCGAGCTCGGCCTGACAAAGTCCAAAATCAGCCTCGTCTGGATCGCCGGCCCTCTGTCCGGCCTGATCATGCAGCCCATTGTCGGCGTAGTCGCGGACCGGTCGACGTCGCGCTGGGGCCGCAGACGCCCGTACATGTTTGGCGGGACGATACTGGTGTCTGTGTTTCTGCTGCTGCTGGGCTGGACGAAAGAGGTGGTGCGGTATTTTGTCAAGGACGAGCAGGCGGCCAAGAGCAAGACGATTGTGGTGGCGGTGCTGAGTATCTATGGCATTGATTTTGCAATCAATGCCGTGCAGGGCAGCTGTAGAGGGCTGATTGTGGATACGCTGCCGATTTCGAAACAGCAGCAGGGGAGCAGCTGGGCGAGTCGCATGGTTGCGGTGGGCTCGTTGATTGGGTACGGTGCCGGTGCGATCGACTTGAGGAGCGTGTTTGGGCCGATACTGGGAGATACGCAGTTCAAGCAACTCACGGCTGTGGCGGCTATGACGCTTTGTTTGGCGGTGGGTGTGACGAGCTGGGCTGTTACGGAGAAAGTTAGGGTGATTGATGGCGAGGTTGAGGAGAAGATTAGTCCGCTGGAGGTGCTGCAGACTATTGCGAAGACGGCAATGGATTTGCCTAGGGGAATCCAGGCGATCTGCCATGTCCAGTTTTGGGCATGGATTGGTACGTGGCGACGCACGCTCTAGTCTTTATGGACGCTAACAGTTGCTCAGGTTGGTTCCCATTCCTCTTCTACAGCACCACGTGGGTTGGCGAAGTGTATCTGCGTTACGATGCTCCTGCAGACGTCAAAGCAGCAGGCGATCTCACTGGCAGAGTCGGCCGCATCGGCTCAATGGCTCTCATTGCCTTCAGTATCATCACATTTGTGATGTCTGTTCTACTTCCCTTCTTCGTGAAGTCGCCAGAAGACGAGAAGCCCCCCGGCTTTACGCCTCGTCCACCCAAGAGCCTTGCTGGTATCGTGACCGAAGTGGAGAAATACAAGCCTTCGCTGCTCACTGCATGGACAATCTCACACTGTCTGTTCGCAAGCTCCATGATCTTTGCGCCCTTCGTGCGAAGTTTGAGAGCTGCAACCTTCATCATTGCTGTGTGTGGCGTGTAAGTGACCGTGAAGTGTACACGATCGGAAGTGCAATGCTAATATCTGACAGCTCATGGTCGGTTGCCTGCTGGGCTCCCTTTGCCTTCCTCGGCGTTGAAATCAACCGCCTCTCGCAGACCACTGGCCACGCCTACTCCCATCTCGGGCGCAGCTCAATCGAAATCGAAGCACCTGCGACCCTCCATCTCAACGGCGGCCTGGAAGAGGCTGGAAAAGAAGCAGGTAGCTCCGGTGGCGAGAGCTCTGGGAAGTACTTGGGAATCATGAACCTGTACACGACGCTACCCCAGTTCGTGGGCACGGGGATATCATGGGTCGTATTCTCGCTGCTGGAGCCGGGCAAGTCCCCCGAGCTCTCAGAGGCACCACCGGAGGAGCACAATTCGACTGATGGGCCGAATGCGATTGCTGTGTGTCTTTTTATTGGAGCGTGTTGTGCGTGTTTGGCGGCGCTGGCGACTAGAAGGCTCAAGAGGATACAGAATTATTGATACCCATAGACTTGCAGATAGAGTACTCGCAATTCGAGCCGTGCACAATTGGCTGACATCCCAACATGTGTTTGCTGATGCGTCGCGCTTTCTATTTTCGGGCCAGGGTAAGCACGATGGCGTAGGTGAAATTTTGCTAGGAGATTTCTAGAGTCGCGCCTTCCAAGGCTGTTCTAGAAGGGCAGGTGTGGCGTCCGCGCTGGCATAGAGATACAGACTGCGGTCGAGAGGAGCCGTATGCGCGTCGCTGTTCGCATCGGGCCCGTTGCTGCTCGCCAGGGGCTGCAAAGACCTTCAACGGCGAAGGAGAGTCGCCGGCTGCCCTCCGCGTGTCCTTTATCCCGACACAATGCGCTGGGCGGCCAATAACAGTAAGGGCATGTACATGCTTCAGGTCTCTCCAAGTACCACGCGGCCAAGGTCGGCCATGGCGCAAGGTCTGATGCGGTGGCCTACTGCACGTCGTGAGGTGTCGCTGCCAGAAGCAGCCGTCTGAATCGCTACGTCGTGGTGCAGCTTGTTTGGACACACGTGCCGCCCTTTGAGAAACAAGCGGTAAAGCAGTCAAATACCACACAAGAACCTGCTCTCGCCTCGCGACACGCACAAATCCCCCCAGGCCCCAAATACGTCCTTCCCTTGTCTCCAGCCTGACGATTTTCATTCACGGCCAGCCAGACAATCGGCCGCGCTCATTGCCACTAGCCGTAACTAGTTACACAGAGAGGCAACTAACAGGCTCTCGCTCAACCCGCCGAACATTTCTGCAGAACGCTCACCAACAACACCACTGCCCTCAACAATCCGCCACCTGCATATCGACATCAGCGACCTGCCAAGATGTCTGAGCCAATCCGCAATAAGAAGATGGACTCCATCTCCGCTCCGTAAGTCCCTTCTGCCCCGCAACACAATTTTTGGGCCTCTTCGACACAGCATCTCAACCACCGCCGCCATGGACGTCCCCGATGCTAACCACCCTGTCTCCAGCACCCCGCAGAACACACCCGCAAATGCTGCTCCCATATCGTCGCACGCCACGAAGCCCGGCGTTGGCACCATCAAGGAAGGTATGTCGCGACTTCTCCGATGTGCCCCTCCGACCCCGCCGTCGCGAAGAGCCTGACCGCTAATTCGATTTTGCAGAGGATCTTGAGCGCACTGCCGCCGGTCTCTTCGCCGCCAACCCTGCCCTCGTCGCCATGATGCAGAACAAGCTCGGCTCGCTTGTCGGCCGGTCAAGTGGCTATATTGAGTCCCTCCCGGCATCGGTCCGTCGCCGTGTCGCTGGCCTCAAGGGCGTCCAGAAGGAGCACTCCAAGCTCGAGGCAGAGTTCCAGGAGGAGGTGCTCCAGCTCGAGAAGAAGTACTTCGCCAAGTTCACACCTCTCTACCAGACGCGCGCAAAGATCGTCAACGGCGCGTCCGAGCCCTCGGATGAGCAGGTCAAGGTCGGCGAGCAGCAGGACGAGGAGGACGAAGACGAGGACAAGCCCGAGACTGAGCTCAACAAGGACGAGGGCAAGGATGTCAAGGGTATCCCAGAGTTCTGGCTGAGTGCTATGAAGAACCAGATTTCGCTCGCAGAGATGATCACAGACCGGGACGAGGCTGCGCTGAAGAGCCTGACCGACATCCGCATGGAGTACCTCGACCGCCCTGGATTCCGATTGATCTTCGAGTTTGAGGAGAACGAGTTCTTCACCAACAAGACCATCACCAAGACCTACTTCTACCAAGAGGAGAATGGCTACGGTGGCGACTTCATCTACGACCACGCTGAGGGTGACAAGATCGACTGGAAGGCTGGCAAGGACCTGACTGTCCGGATCGAGAGCAAGAAGCAGAGGAACAAGAGTGAGTAATCTAAGTTCGGAACTTTTTTGCCTGTCATGCTAATCTCGCGCAGACACCAAGCAGACACGCGTCGTTAAGAAGACCGTTCCTACAGAGTCATTCTTCAACTTCTTCGACCCACCCAAGCCTCCCCAGGACGAGGATGATGCTACCTCTGACATTGAGGAGCGTCTCGAGCTCGACTACCAGCTCGGTGAGGACATCAAGGAGAAGCTCATTCCCCGCGCGATCGACTGGTTCACCGGCGAGGCTCTCCAGTACGAGAACATCGAGGACTTCGACGAGGGCGAGTTTGAGGATGAGGACGACGAGGATGAGGATGAGCTGAGCGACGACCGTGATGAGGATGAGGAGTCAGATGACGAGGTATGTGTTCACACCACCTGATATCGTTTCATCTAGATGCTAACGAGAAAGTAGAACGACGGCACAAAACC
>TARA_R110002003_G_scaffold595_7_pt1 | contig 27136 bp, 21 predicted proteins | sample TARA_R110002003 | Tara Oceans TARA_R110002003 (sample SAMEA4396441) | marine metagenome | biome: Westerlies Biome; feature: [SRF] surface water layer (ENVO:00010504); material: water (ENVO:00002006), including particulate matter (ENVO:01000060) such as... | depth 5 m
CCCGTTTTAGCTTACTCTAGATTGCCGCGTGGACACCTGAATGCTCCCGTTGATTGTACTTTGGTAAGACGGTTCGAGTGTTCAATTTTGCACTTTGGGATAGGGAGAAGGAACACATCAAGATGATCCCAGGAAGGCGTGCTTATGGAGGGGGTGCTTCCACATATACAAAAGAGTAAGTTTAAGATCGCGAACCCCGCGTGAAAAGGAAACTGCAGATAGCTAAAGTAGATGGTCTGCACACAGAGTAATCGTCAAATCGAAACTACAGAATCTTCAGCCTTGTGGCACCGTGTATGAGGCGGAAGGTGCAGCTGGCATAGTAAAGCTACGTTGTTAGCGAGCCCTGTACAAGAGTCGGGTTAGATGCTTACATTTCGCTGACATCACGAAACACCGACAAGAAAGGTCGGTTTGGGGCCCTTGTACGTCGCATTTGCTGCTTGAATGCGCAGGCCGCGAAGAAATCGTAGTGCATATGTGAGCCATTCGTAGGAGTGAGGTTGGAGTCAGCCATGAATTTGATTTGCAGCACTTAGTGTTTTATTCAATTCTATGCCACAATCAAGAAAATGTCCATGTGGAACCGCATCTCATCCGATTATGCCAGCCAGGTTCTGATTGCTCTTGCAGTATCCATCACAGGTGTACTATATGTCAGGCCAAACGTTAGCGATTCCACCGTTCCCTGGTGCTGAGGTACTGACCACCCTTGGAAGCCCATTTCTACCACCATCCTGCGTCATCTTCGTCAAGGTAGCGACTAGGTGTGAGATCTCCTCATCTTGTAGCTCCTTCAGAGCTTCAACGAGCGCATCCACGGTCGCTTCATCCGGGCCTGTGTCGCGAGTGCTCATGATATCAATACCAGCTGGAGTGCTGCTGAGTTCTGCGGCTGTGGAATAGGAAGCGTAATATGGCATTCCTTCAGCATCACAGCCCCAGGCGAGCATGCTGTACTCACTTATGGCGCCTTCGAGAATTCCAGTGCCAGCATATCTCAAAACGGCTGGCAAGGTCGGGTGCGGCGTGTCGATACCGTAGCTTGTGTAAATCGTGTCATTGCCTGATATTTGGAAGGAACTAAGGTCATTGACCAGGCCTGCAGGATTCGATGGATCTACAGGGGTCGGGTCGTACTGTAAATTGCGGAATGCGGCGTACTGTGTGTTTGTGGCGTAAAACATAGACCATGGCTTGAAGTACCAGCTAGGTGGAGGTGTGGTCCAAGGAGGGTGATGACCATTGTCCTCGAAAGTGGGAGGTAGACGTACGCGCATGCCCTGTGGACCAAGATGCGGGGGACATGTGAAGGCAGGAGCGCCGGCAGCTACAACCGCAATGGTACCAGTGAGGAGTGTGATGAGGACTGCCATTGTTGTGGGGCTTGCGGGAACGCACAGCGAACATATATATTGGCGGAGTGAAAACACCTGCCTGGGAACGTGGGCTGGGCAAATGCCACATGAACGCTGGGTACGACAATCGGTAATAAGAACTCACAGGCCAACCCACTTGCTCCTTCGCCAGCCCAAGGCTTTGGACTCCGTGGTATCGTCGACACGAAGGTATGGTCAGCATAATATTAAGCTAGAAAGAGGACGCACACGAATACTGACTCGGGCAATTTTGCCTCAAACTTGGTGGCTTGGCCATGCTACTTCCTCATTTGCGTCTCTGCTGATTTCCGCCTGAAAATCGGTCCTTGATTAGGGAATTGGTCATACACGATAACAACCAAGAGTGACGAAGAAGCTGCCGGATGACGGTGGCCCCTGTCGGTGTTGACCAAAGGGAAGAGCTGGGCACAAGGCGTATCACGCTCAATTGCGGCCCAGGCACGCTCTGGTGGTCGTCGCATCGTTCGGTCATAGTCCGGTGTGGAACCTGAGTGGGGTCTTGACGAACGTGATGGTTGCGAGTGATCAGCCATCCGGGGCCGTGGACTAAATAGGTCTGGGACTGTTGCACACAGGCTGTTACGCTAAGAATGCAGCGCATGCCAGGCAACCCAACACACGGTTGAATCTTGTATCAAAAGTTCATATATGGGAGCGGGATTCCAGCTGAGTGTGCTACGTGAACCAACAACCCAGTGAGGTTCCGGGAGTCCAGCTCACTAGGCTGCAGACCGTGTTAAGCATGCTAGGTATATCCTCGGATGGTCCACAATCGGACGAGACGTTGCATGGCGGCAGCAAGTTCTTGCGCGATACCAGATGTGAAGGCTTTCAGACTCGCTCGCGATGGCAACATGCTGTCGGATGGGATATGATAGTGTGGCGCCGAGCCAATTAGGTTTGGTGCCAGTATGACGTTCGGGCCCCTAGAAGCTTGGCTGCTGTTACCTCGTGGCAGCAACTCGGGCGGCGCAACACGACAATCTCAACAGCAGAGCAGCAACAGGTGTCATCTCCATCTCTCCACCCCCCTTCCTCGCACAGTTTCCGGTTACCCGTCGTCAAGCTGCGGTTCCCACACCTCGCCAATCCATCCGCCATGGACTTCTCCGACATCTTGTGAGTGCACCACACGAAGCTCTTCGGAGCTGGGCCGAAGCTTTTGGGCGAAGCATTGGGAGTGCAGGTAGAAGCTGACAATGCACAGTCGCATGGTGAACTTCGCGGTTGCCGTGTTTGTGGTCCTTGGCGGTATCGCGAAGCTCTTCCCGTTCAACGACTTGTGAGTCCCTCAATCGCATGCGCCCACGTTTTCGAATCTGCCCGCCCCAAAATGCCATCGCGAGTCGCGTCAGCTGCATATCTTGGTCGCCAGAGTTTGCGCTAGAAGGGCCGTTGGACAGTGTGCGACAGCTCGTCTGGGAAATTACCTAGCTCCGGCCTAGGCATCCATAAGCTTGCGAACGAGATATGCAGGCTTCGTATACGTTCCGGGAAGATGGAGCGATATATCACATGAGTATCACTTCTGAAGCTGGCAATGCTTGGCGCGTTCGAAACTCTTGCGAAAGCGCGGTCGTGGACACGTTGAAGAAGCTAATCACTGTTCCAGCTCCAACATCATCCTCGGCGTATATTTGATAATATTCGGTCTTGGTGAGACGTCCTGCGGTCATGGTCACCGCAATAATGCTGACGTCGTCTTAGGTACCGCCTTGCTCGAATTTCAGATTCCCCAGCAAGTAGCCCGCTATGCTTCATTCATGTTCTCTTTCCTCGGCCGTGGTCTTTGTAAGCGAACCTCAGTCGACGGTGCCCCACTCCGACTAACCACGCAAGTCTACATCTTCATCGGCTCCGTCATCGTTGGGGAGAAATGGTTCCGCATCGTTCCTGGCACACTTGTTGGCATTATCGGCATTGCCTACGCGGTTCTGGAGTATATTCCGTCTATCGAGCCTCCGGCGAACATGCGGTACGTGGTCGATTGCCGTCCAGCTCAAACTTCTGCAGCTAATGACCCTTGCAGTGATGCCGATGCTGGCTGGGGTGCCGAACAAGTTTAAGCTCCTGTCATAATATTCAAGGATGGCGGTCGAGGACTCCTTATGTGTACATGGCGTGTTGGGTTTGAGCCTGGTCAGGAAAGTTGAACTACTTGCATGTGCCACCTTGGAAGTCAAGTGGATTGCTGGAAGTCTGAGGGCGTTGGGGAAGAATCCGTGTTTTATTGTTGTCGTGGTAAATCGTATAGAAGGGGAGCGCACGAGTCATGCTTTTCGCTACCATGGCGATCGTCTCAAAAGCAAATTTGAAGGGTTGTATGATATTGCTCCCAATAACGAGGCTGCAAAGGTCTCGCACGTGCTCGCTTCCTTAGTGTCCGCCCTGCATGAGACGAAAACACAGCGTCGGTACTCCGCCCTGCCATGCTCACTTGATGGTTCCGGAAACGTGAATTACTCTTCACGAGATATACTGTGACTAAGCTGTTTTGCTGTTTGTCAAGCCTGAGAGAGCACCACGAAACCCTCGCATGATTATGAAGAATGGAGTGTGGCGTACAAATGGCTCTTTCGTGATTGGGTCGCGGCTAGATGCACATGCGGTCAAAATGCGGGCAGCGTACCCTACCACAGTACTACGAGTCGGCGAAGAAGAGGCGAGCCGGCTCAACTCCCGCTGCTAGGCCTGCTTGACTGCAAGGCTCGAATGGCTGTACAGACTGAGGGAGCAGAGGATTTCTTTTTCTCCGCCGCCACAAGCAGATCTCGTGGCCTCCGAGCCAGGCAATCCTTGTCGGCCTCTGTGTAACCGCGCAGTGCACCACAAGTACCACAACAAGCAGACGGCCTATTATTATCGCTGTCTCTGGTGTTCGCTGGGATTGATGTGGTCGAGATGGTCGGACTCAGGGTCGCGCGCTAGCTGCTCCTGCTTATAATATCAGGGGTCCGATTGGCCGACGCACGTTCACCGCTTTGGCAATCACGAACTTGCATTGCGCCGGGCAGGCCACCTAGCATTCATACCAGGCCAAATGACGGCCGGCGCCCTAGATCTGCATGACGAATTCTCTTGCTGAGTCGATCTCCTTATAACACTTCTCTCTCCACGAGTGTGCCACACCTGGCCAGCACCGTGTACCAAGACCTGGGGACCCGCACATTACCACGAGTCACGTTAGGCGCCACCGCGCCGTGCACTTGCCTGTCTTCCTGATATCACAAGTAGCTGATGTCACGCCGAATTACCCGCGACCCCAAACAACCTCACCCTGAAGCTTTCAAGGGTTGATTGTACCCTTTTCTAGGCAACAGTGCGTTATCGTGTCCTTGGAGTACGTGTCAAGCCCGCGTAAGGCCCTCAGCATCACAGCCTTGGTAACATGGCACACCCTTCTGTCAATGGAGGCACATCGCTGGCTCCCACACCCACTCATCCTCACCACCTTTCTCGGGAGACAAGCAAGGACGAACACCAGATGGCCGAAAGTCTCCGGCGCCTCAATCAAGCACACGACAACCGTGTAGCGAGAACATCAACTCCTTCGCATACCCAGCAATCGGAACCAGCACAAGAAGATGATCGCTCCGAGATATATCACTCACTCGAAGATGCTGTGCCTATTTCAGAGGCACCGGCGACTCCGGCAACCTTAGCTTCTTTGCCACTGCCACTGCCACTCAACAGCGCCGGAGAAGCCAGTGCGCCAATCTCTGGTCAAGTTTGCAGGTAAGTCCGTCCATGTGTGCCCATATTCGTGCAATAGGCCACGAACTGGTTGATCAACTATCACGGATGCAGACAAGCGCTAATGCAATACAGCAACTGCAGGACAACTCAGACCCCCTTGTGGCGCCGCTCGCCAACTGGCGAAACTGTTTGCAACGCGTGTGGACTGTATCTCAAAGCACGCAATCAACATCGACCTGTGAATCTGAAGCGCCACACCAGCACGCAGCCAAATCCGTCCGTGCAGCAAAGTCCAGTGCCAAGTCAAGACACTACTGATCGTACTTCTCCCGGAATTCTAGCGGCATCTCCGAAAGTCGCAACGTACGTCGCCGCCGACCAGATGGCGGCCGGAACGTGTCCTGGAGGAGGGAGGTGTAACGGCACTGGTGGTCAGCAAGGCTGTAGCGGTTGTCCGGCGTTCAATAATCGTGTTTCAAAAACCGCCAAATTTGCTTTGGCGCAAGCTCATGCTGCCTCAAACTCTGCCTCAACTGATGTTGCGGGTGGCAGCAATTCATTGCCCGGTCCCTCAAACGGCTCCACCTCAACAAGCGCAATACCAGCCTGCCAGAATTGCGGCACCACTATCACGCCTCTATGGCGAAGAGACGACGCAGGGCACATAATATGCAACGCTTGTGGTAAGTCCGGGTTGTTTATATGCCTCGTATTCGGGCCGATAACTAACCTTTATTGATGCAGGTCTATACTACAAGTTGCACAATACTCATCGTCCAGTAGCCATGAAGAAGCAAGAGATCAAGCGGCGCAAACGTGTCGTACCCGCAGGCGATGCTGGTTCCCAGATTGCTCCGTCCATCGCCAATTACTCACCGCCTCAACGCCCTTCACAAACCCCTGCATTTGAGCATTCTGCATCACCGGATCCCTCTACTGCTATCGAATCAAGAGAACAGTTCACACCGGAACCTAAAGGACCGTTGGCTATCGACTTCACGCATTACTACGCAGGCAGCACTTCAGTCACTTCGAATCCTAGTAATCTGCCCGCTCCGTTCAACGCACAACCAAACGCACCATCACCGAGGAAACGAAGCCGAAGTGCCACTTCCATGGAACACGAAGATCCCCCACCCCCAGTCCACCCGGTACCGCATCGACCGAACGCGATTTCCTCGATCCTCAACCCCCGGACTGATGAGTCGAACATCGATCCATCACTGGCAGCACTGCCTAGGACGAGTGGAGGGCCGTCGCCAAACCCCGCAACATCACAAGAGGATAAGATTGCTAGGAGAGAGAGGCTGAAGCGGGAAGCAGAAGCTATGAGGCAAGAGCTGGAAAGGCGTCAAAAGGAGTTGGAGGACTTGGAGAATGACTAGTTCTTATTAACAACACACAAAATGGGCGAACTTTTGCACTTCGGAACGGCGCTACAACAGGTTGGCAACACTAGACGGAATCAGGACGGGGATTCTGCTGCGACTACTTACTAATGACTGCGAGGTGGAATGCCTTACTCGAGTTTCTCGAGGACATGAGTCCGCCGATTCGCTCGTCGCGATTATGATAGCATGGTGTTGGGGTTGTTTCTTCACTATGTTGAGCTGAAACTCTAGACTCAAATCGAATCACAGTACTGAATTGCTCATACAATCGCTCTTCGCTACGCCTGCTAGACCATGTTCGAGAACCTACCCTTCGTTCAACGTGAAGAACAAGTAGTGGGCTGCGGCAAACAAGAAACCCTAGCGAGTGATTCCCATCATGTACAATATCGGCTTTCCTGGAAGAAAAATTTCGAAGTAATGTCAGCCAGGTATTGAGGTAAAGTAAAGTCTGTACGCCACTCACCTACGACGAGCACCTCCAGGTCATGTTTGCGCCGCACCATTACCGTCGCCTAGCGTAGCTGAACTTCCTTGCTTTGGCCGATTCAATCGTCCTACATACCTCAGATCCGGCTTCTTGAACCCGTCCCGCTCCAAGAACCCAAGCATCTGTTCTAGAATCCACTTCCCATTGTCCAAGACATTCTCATCTATCACGACAGTGCCAACTTCAAGCTCCCGGATAGTTGAGGTGGAGATGTATGAGGGTAGCTCGTCGCGCTCTGTTTTGACAGCGGACCAGTTGTGGTTGTGGCGGAGGAAGGAGGCGAGGGTGCGCGAGGGGGTTGTGAAGACGTCGAGACGCGATGGGGCGTGGAGGAGGTAGTGCATTGTTATACCGTGGCGGATATGGGTATTTAGAGAATGATTTGAGGGGAGAAGCTGAGCTGAGATATAGACTGAGCGATTGTGACTGACATTGTACGCGTACTCTACCGCCCTGCTTCACAAATCTCTCACACAAGGAAAGTCACTTACCAATTCATTGAGGTGTCGTCCATCACCAACACGCCAACAGACTCCTCCGTCATCCCCACCATTACTCTCCACATCCTGAATGATGAACTGTACTGCACGTCAGACATGCCATACACGATCTATATCCCTCGCCCCTACCGATCTCGCACACATATTATCCCACCCCTCTGGACTACCACTGCGTCCTCCATCGCTATATCCACCGCCTCACCGCTCGCAAAAGCGATCTACAACGATGCTATAACCTGGGGCTGGCACACCGAGGTCACGGAACAAGACCCACAAGAATGGCGAATCTACGTGAAGTTCGCTCGGCGGCAGGGCTGGTAAGTCTCCCCCACAGTTCTCAAATCACGCGCGCCGAGGATTTAGCTAACACAAAACAGGTTCGAAGACCTCTTCCGCATATGGCAACGCGAACACGGACATCGTATTCTCGCTCGCGACAAATTTCTCCAACCATCTGCCCCTACGACAGCGCAAACTATCTTTCGCGACCTGCGCGAATTTGCAAGCTGGTTGAAGAGAAGGACCCTGTGGCCCGAACGCACGGATTGGGAAGATCGGGAGAAAAAGTATGCGAAGGGTAAGACGGATCGGCCGCTCGGTGGGTTGAGGAGGCGCGTATCGGAAGGTGATGTGGGGAGTGTGGCTAGAGTGTCTGTGATGTCGTTGCCGGGTTCATTGGTGGAGAAATTGGGTAAGTGTGAAGGGGGAAAGACGGAGGAGTGGAGGAAGGTTTGATAACGTGGTTGTCGAGGATGGTGAGGTACGGCGAGAGCAACAAGGCGAGTCGGAGGCTTGAACGTTGAGACTGCCAATGAGTGTTGTCAGTAAGTCAGCTGGGACTAGTTCAAGTCGCACCTCGGGTGATATAGATTCGGCTTTTTGTATCGATGCTTTCATTCATAGTCATTCCTCTGCACATCTATATATACAACGGTATGCCTCTGGCGGTCGCAGCAGACTCAAGCGCGAGCACGAGGGTGGGCAGTGACCGTGATTCTAGTAGGATGGCCAAGTGCTAATGCAGACGCTGTGTCTGACATTGAGCAAATCATTTCGTCTCCTCTCATTTAGGCTGCAAGCAATGCTCAATCTTCCCACTCTGGATTCTGCGAAGAATATCAGTACTGGTCTACGCGAATGTGTTAAGACTGGCTTCTTACCTTTCTCAAAATGACCACTCCCTCCAATACGTTGGTCAAGCTGAGGTACTTCTCGTCTTCCAGTTCTGCCCTCTCGCCATGTGCCAACAACACCGGCGTGCTCTGTGTCTGCCATCCCGTGATGGTCTTTGGACGACCTGCTTGACCCACGATGTCGACTGCCTGCCCAACGCGAACATTGACTGTGAGTGGCTTGAGCTCTTCATCAAGGGTGATCAGGAAGCGTGGGGCCATTGCTGTAGCTAGGAAGTAGAGGAGGTAATGTGAGTCGCCAACGATGAAGGACTTGGCATCGATGAGAGAGACGAGGACAGTAAGGAGACCTGCTGCGGCGACACGGGACAGGACTTGGCGATCGGTGTGGAAGGGGCTCGCAGTGAGCGTACCCTTGCCCATGTGGAGCAGACCCTGGGCTATGCGGACCATGAACAAAGCATTGGGATCCCGATGGTAGTAGCTGGCTAATTGACGGAGGAGTTGTGCGAGACGCGCGTTGTTTGTACCAGCACCGCAAAGACCCATGGCGAAAATGGCGTTGATGGCAACATCGTTGTCGTTGTCGTGAGAATATCTTGACAATGTGTCGTACACCTTCATTTGCGGGTTGCTGGGGCTGATGAGACCCAAGGCGAGAGGGACGGCTTTCCGGATATTGGCTTCGCCGTAGTGCATGAGGTGACCAAGGGTGCGTAGGATCATGTCCTGGCCGACATCTTCGCCCATGGCAACTAGTGATAGACCAATAACGGCGTATGATTGTAGCAGCTCATCGCCCTTTTTCTCTTCGCTTTCATCCTCGATGTGCTCGTTGCAGATATGTAGAAGCTGCTGAATCTTCAAGACAGCGCCGGTACCAGCCCAAGCGCACACCTCTGTCAAGACGGAGGCAGACTTGGCCGCGGGATGATCGAGTGCCTTTAGAGTCTCCAGAATAACGTCAACCTCCTCCTGTTGGCCGAAGAAGAGAAGCGCGAGACCGAGAGCCATGAAGCGAGTCCACTTGTCCTTGAGCTGCTTTGACCGATCCTCATCGAGGAGGGTGTTCATGAGCGCATCAGTAACCTCGCCATTGGCCGAGCCGACGAAGATCATTCCTAGTGACAATGCCGCCATGGCTGAAAGCTGCATGTCGAGACTAGTGTCGCTGACTATGGGAAGAAGAAGCTCAAGGAGCTCCTCCTTGTTAGAACCTGCGTATGCGAGACCGAGACCCATGATGGAGGCGAGACGAATGTTTCGGTTCTTGTGCGAAAGGTTGTCCTCGTCACCGAGCAGGGCAAGAGCGGGATCCGAGTCCATCCGAACGCCAGAGTTGAAAATACCCGTTGCAAGCATGGCACCGGCCTTGACCATGTCGTCCTCTACGTTGGTGTATGGATCGATCTTGTCCAGACCAGTCTCCACGTCCCATAGTAAAAGCATACCCAATGACGCAGTCGTCGACAACATACCCTCCTCTTTCGTCTTCCACACCCAGCTGCTCTTGCTGTCAGCATTCAACATCAGCTTGTCGTTACCATAGCCTGTATTGACGAATGCATTGACGAAAGCTGATGCCAAATTGTGGCGGGCTGAGTCGGTATTCGTGAGCCCTGCGGTCCTGCTGCTTTCAAGATGTGTCTTGTAGATGTCATCTGGGGTCTTGGGATCCAGGATGTTGAGCTCTTTGCCCAGAGCCTTGAAGTGGTCCGGTAAGCGGGTGTTGTTCAAGCACTCCTGGAGCTCCGGATCATCGTCGTCTGACACGTCGAACCATATCCGCTGCCGCGCAATGAGGAATGCCATCTGTCTCCGGATCGCCTTGTCCTTGGTGGAGTTGAATGCTTCCTCGATCAGGTCGCGGTCGTTCAAGCGTATCGCAAGAGCTACAGCCTGTGTGTATTGGTTGTACTTGCGATAGACCTGGTAGGCGGTCCGGAGAAACTTGTCGTTGTCTGGATATGTGAGGAGCGGGACATTGCTAACTGTGATCAGCGCTGACACTTGTGAGCTTGCTGTCTGATGTCCTTACCTGACCATATACAAGCACACGCGCGCGTATGTGTTCTCGTCAATGTACTGCTCGATCTGATCAATCATCTCCAGCTCCGACAGAATGTCCACCGCATCGGCCTCGGCGTTGTGCTTGAGGAAGAAGGGAACGAGGTTCGAGGCGAGGTCCGTGATGTCGTCGGTTGATTTGTCTTCGTTCAGACGGTTTTGGAATTCTCTGCCAATCTCCAGGGCAAGGTGGCGCATGTACTCGTGGCCCCACGAGCCGAGATCAGTTGATGGTGCTTGCAGGCGGTACTTTAGGCAGTCGAGGCGCTCCTCGTCTGAGTAGGTCATTCCGAGGACGGACATCATGTCGGCAAACGCTTGCTGCTTTCGTCAGTCTCTTCCCTCGCAGCTCCACTGGGCCACTGCGCACCTTGTTCTCGCCCTCGGGCCATGATGCGTACGCCTTCTCGAGGCTCTCGTAGTGTGGGCGGAGGAACTTGAGCGGCTTCGGCACGGCCGTCATGGAGCTCGTCGAAGTCTTGATGAAGTCCTTGATCTGGTCGAGCGCGGGCTTGTACAGGCTGGTGTCGGCCTCCTGGGGTCATGATCAGCGCTGCCGACGTGTATAAGCTGGCTGTCTCGCGGGAAGCTTACCAGTATCCGCTCGACGAGCATGTCGAGCTCGCTCTTCAGCTGCTGGTCTTCCTCGCTGAGCTCCTCTGCGGTCCGCAGTCAGTGCCAACCCGGCCACACAGCTCTCCCGCGTGCAGAACATACCAGTAGCGGTGGCAGCGCCCTTCCTGTCGTCCTTGGCATCCTTGCCATGCTTCGCGTCCTTTTCAGCTTCGCCGTTCACGGGCGCCTTGCCCTTGCCCTTTTCGGCGGCCGTGGGCTTCTGCTCGTCTTCCTTCGCCATGCTGACGGCGAGTGGCAGCTAGGGCAAGCGGCGAGGTGGACGTGGCTGGGTGCGGGGATGTGGCGGAGGCGGCGAGAATCGTCAGGACGGTGTGGCAGCGTGGGAGGAAGGAGCAGGGGCCGCCGGAATGTGTGCGGAGGCGGTGGGTGATGCTGGGGGAGCAGCGTGTGGATTGTTGGCGATGAGGCAGCTCTGCACCCACGCACCACGTCCGCCGCCGGTGCCAAGCGCCCACTGACGCCGATCATGGGCGGCGCGGGCTCCGGCTTGCTCGCAGCGATCCAAAATTCTCCCCTCGCCGCCGCAGCCCCTGCAAGACCACGACAGTCCACCCGGGCCCTGCAAAGAGACGGCCAGAATGAAGCTGAATGTCAAGAACATCCGCTACCTGACGCCGGACGACTGGCGAGTCCTGACTGCGGTATGCGCCCGCACGCGTCTTTCCATCGCATGGCGGGGAACTACCGCTGATGAAGACCATGACAGACAGAAATGGGCAGCCGCAACCATGAAGTCGTCCCCACGCCCCTGATAGCACAGATTGCCTCGCTCCGCTCCGGCAACAACGTCCACAACTGCATCTCGAACCTCGCCAAGATCGGCCTCATCGCCAAGGTCAAGAACGCAAAGTACGATGGCTACAGGCTGACCTACGGCGGACTGGACTACCTGGCGCTGCATACTCATACCAAGGCCTCCGTCGTCTTCTCTGTCGGCAACCAGATTGGCGTGGGCAAGGAGTCGGACATCTTCGTCTGCGCATCGGAGACGGGCAAGCAGCTAGTCTTGAAGATTCATCGCCTCGGCCGCATATCCTTCCGCACTGTCAAAGCCAACCGAGACTACCTCCGCAACCGCCAATCAGCGTCATGGATGTATATGTCGCGCCTGGCTGCGCTCAAGGAGTACGAGTTCATGAAAGCCCTGCGCAGAGAAGGATTCCCGGTCCCTGAACCAGTCGGTCATAACCGACACACGGTGATTATGGGCCTCATCGATGCATTCCCCCTGCGACAAATCTCCAAAGTCGGTGACCCAGCTACACTGTACGCTGAGCTGCTATCGCAAATTGTTCGCCTCGCACAATACGGCCTCATCCACGGCGACTTCAACGAGTTCAACATCCTCGTCGAAGAGCGACACGAAAGCGACGACCAGGTGTCGCTGATCCCCACCATCATCGATTTCCCGCAAATGGTCTCCATCGATCACGCCAATGCCGAGTATTACTTCGACCGCGACGTGGCTTGCATAAAGCGTTTCTTCGACCGCCGTTTCGGCTTCACAAGCGATGAACCAGGTCCGTTCTTGAAAGACGCAATCAAGGTCATTGTGAAGAGGCTCGATGTCGAGGTCCAGGCATCCGGCTTCAGCAAGAAGATGGCCAAGGAGCTGGAGCTGTACATGAAGGAGCACGGTGTCGATGGTGACGCGGGAGAGATCGAGAAACCTGCGGACGATGACGAAGAGGAAGGGGAAGACATCGTCGACGACGCCGACACTACTACCGAAGTATTCAATGACATTTCAGAGGAGTCCGCTCTCCCTGTGCAACCACCTTCACAGGAAGCCGCCACAGCGTCCGCCCTCGCCAGCCACATGACCATCCTCGACATCCGCGACAACGACCCGCTGCCATCTCTCGACGAAATCAAGGCCCCCGCTCAACCCACTGTATCCACCAAAGCGGCCAAGAAGAAAGCAGGCTGGGCCATCTGACTTGGTTGCTCTTCACTAACATCATTTTCCATACTTTCTCATGCGATACCCCATTTGAGCGCCACTCTGCCTACCAAAAGTCTGCTTTGTATAAGCCTCTAGACATGAATGAAAAATACACTGTTCACGTGTCGCGTTATGCTTGCTTTGTTCAGATGCTCCTTTGCCTTCGTCTTTGCATTCCAAGCTTCATATTAACTATTTACTCCAAATCCTCCCTCTTGGGCTGGACATGCGGGTCGTGCGTCGTAAATATTAGCCCTGCATGTTCGATTTAAGCTGGCGAGGTCAACGCACGTGGTGAAGGAGGGTCCTTCGCATCCGTGACACTAGATGAGTCACTGAAGCGTGCACAGTATGTCAATCGTTCAAAGGGGAAGAAGATCTATTATGCGACGAACTAGCGAAGCTGCGACAAATCCTCCCGTAGACCTCGGGCCGTAGCCACCCTTTGCTTTTGAAACTACCCACCATCGATGGAAAGAACTGCTGCATAATCCATTAAGATCTCCATCCCGCTGCTTACGTCCAAATGCTAACAGATAGAAAATGTACGAGGCCGCTCAAGCGCAGAGCTTGTCAAGGAGCGAAGGACAGAGGGTCAGAAGGATATACTCAACAAGCCGAAGGCGAAGAACGGTATTAGGTCGGCCGACTGATGATGTAGACCTGAACAAGTAACAGAAAGAATTGACCCACGCGACGACCAGGCTGCAAAGTGGTGTGCCAGGACGTGCTGATAGAGGATAACGCTGGTGCTGCAGAAGACGTTGCCCTTATCATGCTTGATGGTATATGATTGGTCGATGCCAAAAAGTCTCCTTGAGATGATGCGACTGGCGGATGCTGAGGGAGCGATCATGAAGAATAGAGCGTACACGAATGTGAAGCGACAGGTGGAGTCAATCGACTTGGCGAAGCAGCAAGTATGCTCAATCGTCGCGACATGATTGGCGGCCCGGGGTGGCGGACCTATCCTCAGCCTTGACAGGTGTGGCTGGGTTCGTCTTGACATCAACTCCATTATCAGAGGTGCCGTCCTCGCTCTTCAAAGCTCCGCCTTGCGTGACGTGGTACATTGTTGGGCGAGCAGTTCCAAGAGTTGAAGGCACGGCTGGAGCCCACGGGGGACGATATCCGCGTTGCATGAACATCTCAAACTCATTGGAGCCACTCTGCGAGACAGGCGAGAGGGAGTGGTATCGATCAGGTGTGCCCAGTGCCCTAGCCTGAGCAACACCAACCTCGTACTCGGCTGCCCGGAAGACACGACCGGCAGCAGTCTGCTGCTTGAGCATCTTCTGCTCATGGGTATCAGAGAAACGGATCTGAATGAGATGCTCTTCGCCGCCGGGCTTAGAGGCAGGCGTGTTGTTGAAGTCTCGGATCACCTCGTCGCAGATCTCGCGAGTCTCGAAGCTGTAAGAATTAGTATGAGACAACCCGTGAGGGCGATGAGCAGACTTACCGAGCGAAGCCAACGCCACGGCCAGTGCCCGAGGAGTCGCGGAGTATTCTGCTGGAGCAGACCTTGTGCGGAGCGAAGATGTTGGCGAGTTCCTTTGCCCTCAATCAGAAGGTTTACGAAGGAGTGAAGGAGAGAGTACTTACATGCTCGTTGAAGTTCTTGGGTATGTTCGACACATAGAGGTTTGTGTTGCAGTCGTCAGCAAATTTCTTGAGCTTCGAGTAGAAGGATTCCTGATAGCCAACCATCAGCGTGAGCCTGCCAGTGTAGTCAAATGCAATCGCCTACCCGAGCAAAGCTGACTTCATAGCCAAGATAATGAAAGCCGCGAATACAATCTTCGGCATCTTCGAAGTTGTGGTACTTGATGAACCCGAAGCTGGAATCAGGTATTAGCGGCGATTAATTCAGAGGCTTAAGGGTGGACTCACCCTTTACACAAGTTGGTCTTCATATCGATGATCGACTTGGAGCTCTGGATGTCACCGAAGCGCTTGCCCCAGTTCTGAAGCATCTCGTCGGTTGTCTCCGGTAACAGGCCGCGAATGTACACGTTGGTCTCGCCAGTCTTGTTCTCGAGGCTGCGATCAAGTGGCTTATGAGGCGAGCTGGGAGCCGGGATGGCTCGCGGAATTGGAGGCTCTTGGTGTACAAGCGCAAGAAGATTCGGTGGCAGTGAAGGCATGCTCTGCTGCTTCACCATAGGAGCCATGAGCTGATACGGGTGGGCGAGCGAGGATGGCGATGGCGTGGCACTGCTGGTATAGACTGCGCTCGGTGATCGGTCCATGATAGTCGCGCCCGCTCCGTAGCGGTACATGCCACCACTGCCGTAAGGTGTGCCGGGGACATCGTTCTCGTTGGAAGAGACCGAGTCACGCCGAGGTGTCATGAGCGACGGCATCTCGCCCGAAGAGAGACGTCCCGCCCAGCTTGGTGGCATCGGGCTGTTGTCGACGGCCTGGCTATACTGGTACGAAGGCTGAGGGACGTACGCACCGTTGTGGCTGTACATGTTGGGTGAAGGGTTCATTCCAGCTTGCTGCTGGCCGCCGGGCACCATGTGGTACATTGGTCCAAGGACGTGCTGCTGCGGAACCCATAGGCTCTGACCCTGCAGTTGCTGCACGTTGTTGTACTCGGCAGAGTTGCCGGACATACCAGATGCGGCGGACTTGGTGGTAGAGGTCGAGCCGTAGGAGGCGTGCATGTTGAGGGCTGCCATAGTTTTCGTCAGACTCTGCAAGCTGCCATCACCAGTGGGGGACATGGGCAGACCTCGGGGGAGGTAAGGCGTCGACCCATGACCCTGGCCGCCACCGTAGGCGTTGAGCATGTTATGTCCCTTGTAGCCGCCGTTGGGTGCGGCATAGTTCTGGCGAGAGTTGTTGGCCATTGCGAGGATGCTCGAAGTGGCGCTGGCAGAGTGAAGAGCGCTGTTTCAGCAGACAATCAGAAGCCGCAAGTTGGAATAGCGAGACCGGCGCTCACGGATGGGAAAGACCAGGTCCGAGAAGCACTGTGGCAGAAACGCAGAAACGAGGGTGGAGAGGGCGAGCCGGTTGAGATGCAGAGAAGAACGTTGCTCTGCAGCAGAAGGTTAGCTTTTATGGCCTGGGTGAGGACGGCCATGGGGGCTGGGAGGGTGAGCGGTGATGGTGAGGATAGCAGGCCTCGCGGGCAGAGACGGGAGATGAGCCGCAGATACGAGTCATGGAGGTCAAGAGGAGGCTGGAGGTGTGAAAGGTGAAAGAGAGCTCACCGAGTCGTAAATGTCACACCTTTGCAATGTGCGGGGCTGGTAGTGACTCCAAAGCTGACGAGACTGTTAGCAACAGCGTGTGAGGTACGGCATCAGTCCAGACGGCTGACCTGCGAAAAGCTACAAATAAGGCCACTGATGCGTATTGGTGTGAGAAAGAAGTGGTGAAGAGAGGAGAGATGTTTTGGCAGAAGACGAAATGGTTCGGGTGGCGCCCAGACGTCGCGCATGAGGAAAGAGCACTCGCGATGCTGTCACCCGTGGGAGGTGAAGAGCCACGGCCGATGAGCACAGAAACGGCAGCCTCAACTCCACCAAGGCAGTCGCCGAGCAGCGATTCGGACGGCACGAGAGAGAGCTTACCTTCTTGTCCTGCGAACCGTTTTGAAAGCAACAGCAGCGAACGGACACCAGCGCGAATAGCAACGACGACCGTGGGTGGGTGGGTAGGCGTTGGTCTCCCACTCCTGTCCACAGCGCGTGGCGGGTGTAAGTAATGCTCGGGAAGTGCTGTTAGGATAGCGATGTCGAATTTTGCTTGCGGAAAAAGCTGCAGTGTGTGTACTCTGCTCGCCGCGGTGGGCAAAGTACTGCTTTAATATCACGAATGCATACAGGTGCCGTGTCGATATGTACGAGCCAGGGATGTGTCGTCTGCGGTGCTGCAGACTCTGCGCAAGACTGTGCAGTTGCATCGGTCGTGTTCTGATGCTCGCATCCGCTGCACGGCCATGCCTGTCTGAGACGGGCGTGTAGCGGTCTCGAGATGACGAGGCGCTCCCATCGCCTGTCCTGCTTCCACTTCAAGCGGCCTGCCCCCGCAATGATGCAGGCCGCACCGCCCTTGCAGTAGGGCTGAAGAAGCAGCGAGATGGACAACGGTCCGTTAAGATAGTTGTCATCTACTCTTTGCAGAGCGCGCGCAACGTCTATCCGCTGCTTTCGCCATTCGCTCGGCGAAGCAAATCTTGCGGAAGATTCGATCTGTCGTTTTTTCATTTCCACGCCCTCATCAGCTTACGGGTGCCCGCAAAGACCCCCTCCCAGCCTGACGAGGTGCAGATTTCTGTTTGACATTCGACGAGCCTGTGGCCTGTTAGTGAGGCTACACAAAGCAGCTACACTGGGGTATAACCCAGCCATCGCCCTCTTCTCAAACACTCGATATAGCTAGCTCATGGGTCCAGCTGCAGCGCCCTGTATCTCCCGCGTCGAGTCGGCGCGGCACAGCGATTTACAGCCGTCTCTAGGTGCCTTAGTGAGTCGAGGTCTCGAGGCCCCTGTGCCATGCTTCTGGTCCCACAACCAAAAGTTGAGGACGCCTGCTCAGTGGCAGCTGGGCGTCCTAGGGCCGCAGCCGCGATGCAGACTGCCCGTTGCATATGACAGCGGGAGCAAAATTCTCCTTCATGCCTACAACGGTCCCCAGCAAGGGCGTAGCAAACATACCTAAGCCCTTAGTGGTCATCCTCACCCCAGCCCGTCTTTCGTGCAAATGACAAAGGTGCTGAGTATGTTGCGTACGAGCCATGATCCTCTGACGTATTTATTTGGGCTCTGATTGCAAATTGGTAACCTGCACGAGAGTCGAGGTGAGCACAAGTGAGTGCGCGAGGCATGATGCTAACCATGCTGGTAGGCTTGCCCCATCAAACGTTCTGCAAACGGCTACTTAAAGCCTTGTCTGCGAAGGAGTACTACAGACTTCGCTGGATGGAGTGCCGGTCGCTTGTCCGCGTGCTGCGTGGGCGCAAACGCACTACTTACCGTGTCGCATCTGCTGCTACGCAGCTGTCCGGGCTACGCTCGCCTGCTGAAACGGAACCCTAGAGAGAGAGGGAGATGTAGCACCCAGAAGCGATGTTTGTCCTAAGCGCCAGTGAGTGGAATTACTGTCACCGGGGGTCCTGGTAAAGGTGGCGGGTAATGGCGAAGCCATTTGGCTGATCGTCACATGGCAGGCCTTTCGACTCCATGCTGTGCGCCGTCCGGCGCTGCATGCCTTTTTTGTACAGCAGTGATTCATATGTCTTCTCTTTGCGTTCAAGTCAATCTTCGCTACGACTTTTGCGACGTTACCTCAGCTCATCCTCAAACCCGGCATTCGGAACAGGTCTTCGCCACAACCTGCGAGGAGAATGGAAAGGGTTGTTCGGCTTTTGTTCACCCGCATACCGCAGTCCCGACGTTGCACAAGGCGAATGCGGTTCGGCTTGGCTGATGGTAGCCTCGCAACAGTCCTACAATGCCAGAGCTTCTCTCAAAATCGACCGACTGGTGGGTATGATCTTAGGCAAAGCACATCCCTCATACCGTGAATGAGAGCCTTTCTTGTAGGTGAGCTACGTGGTAGCGACCTTCCACGGGAAAGCCAAATATTTGATCGCGCAAAGGCCTGCGCACTGTGGGTTTGGCCACAGCAGATGTGTCAACAGCGGATCTAGACCCAGCTTACTTGATAAGATGCAATGTTCCGCGATGCGTTGTGTCGTTTTCCGAGGCTTGGTATGGGATTGAGGTTAGGAAATACATTGTAAGCCTTTGCAGACGATTTTGTTCGCGGTCTCGATTTGTTCAGCGTCAGTGACGCATGTCGCACTTCGAGATGTGGATCGAGAGCTTGCGTACCGTCTAGTCTACCATGCAGTGATTTGTTTACACATATTGTTTCTAGCAAGTTCAATGCTTGCGGTGATCGAGCATATGTGGGTGGGTTGCGTCCAGTCGATAAAGGATGAGATGAGGTCGGAACAGGGGACGCAGCGGGTTCTTCCCACGATATCGCCAGCCAATCAGGATCAGGACCATGCCACTAGCCAAAGTTTCGTCTTTCACCCAGGCGTACACAACGTTATATTGAGGGACGAAGCACCGCGCAGTATGCATCATTTCAATGCCAAACTGGCAATCTATGTGAAAAGCGGACTGCATGGAAGTTCCGATCGAGGATTATGAGCTTGTTCTATACAGTATCTACATCTCGCAGCTAGAAGAGGAGATTTGCAACGCAATGTGTCGAAGTCGCCATCAAGCCCAAGAATCAAACACCACCTTCCGGCCAACACACTAATGCTGCGATACAAACGCCGTGATCGCCCCAATCTATTCGTAGAATGCTTTAACAAATGCTGGTGTTCGTCTCATGACCATACGTCTTCCTGGTATTGGTTTGACGCCCTCATAGCCTTGACAATTTCCTCGCCTTTTGTTTCTGAAACATTCCTGTATTTGGCGATAAGCTTGCCAAGCAACGTGTTGACCTCGCGAGCCATGTGCGCGGCATCACCGCAAACATAGAAATACGCCTTCTGCTCAAGGAGCTTGTTGACCTCTTCACCATGCTCTTCGATCTTATTTTGGACGTAGACCTTCTTTGGGCCGTCTCGCGAGAAGGCGGTGTGGATCTCAAACTTGTCGCCAAGGGCATCGCTGTATTGCTGTGCATTTGTTAGTCGGTATTTTGAGGAGGTACTATACGGGGTAACTTGCCTTCCATTCATTCGCATACATGAAATCCTCGGCCTGTTTTCTGCAACCGAAGAACAAAATTGTCTTGCCTACATTCTGACCCGCCTTTGCCTGTGCAGCGCGTTCCTGGACAAAGCCACGGAAAGGTGCGACACCAGTACCGGGGCCAACCATGACGATAGGCTTGGAAGGATCCGACGGGAGCTTGAAGTTGGAATGACGGACATGCACTGGGACGTGAATGCCATCGTACTTGTTGCGGGGTCCAGTGATGGCATAGTTCAGACCGTGGGGATCAGGATTTGGTTCGCCGTGTTGCTTCTGTTTGAGTGCCAGAAGGTAATTGGTAGTAACTCCCTTGAGGACGTGTGGTGCACCGGGTTTCTCAAGAGACTCGACAATGGCGGTTATGGAGATCTTGTTCTTCTGAACGAGCGACGAGGACGAGATGGAGTAGTAGCGGGGCTGAAGCTTGAGGAGACCTTCGAACAGGAACGTGAAAGGCACCTTTGACCAGGTTTGGCCCTTCCCTGTGATTTCGAGCAGTTGAGCTAGGTTGAGGTTGCGATCTGTTACCTGCTGTTTGAAATAGTCCTTGTCGCTACCAAGCTTGACAATCTCAGCTTTGATCTCGTCGTTGGGTGCGAACTGAGCGATGGTAGAGACCAGTTGACGAGAGACAGCGGCACCTATTTCAACATGGAAGCGGAGGGCCGCATCGTAGGTGGTAGGTGAGGGGAAGGGAACCTTGGCGGTAGGATCGAGGCCTTTCACCGTGATGACGGTGTGACGCTTGTCTTCCCTGCCGAGGATTTTGAACAAGCGATCGACTTCCTTGCCAGCATTGTTGGGCCAGATGGCGATGTGATCACCAGTAGTGTACGAGAGGTTAGACCCGGTAATGTCGATTTCCATGTGCAAGCAGTTTCGCGATTTGGTGGTAAAGAGCTCGTAAGACTCAACGATAGGCGCGATGTAGGGATTGTTGGCATTGAAGGGGCCCTTTTGGTTGCCTTCTAGATGATTTTTGTTGGGCTCACCGAGGTAGACCGTGTCATCTTCCGGATTGAGCTCCGGCTTCTCGGTGATCTCGAAGACGGCCTCGTATTCTGCTTCGCGCTCCTCCAGGCCCATCTTCTCGGCGACAGCAGTCCACATGGGCTCCTTCCACGCGAGGAAGTCTTCTTCCATTGTGCCAGCACCGTCATCGCCTTCGCCAGCGGCACCGAGTCGGGTCGCACCAAGCTTGGTCAAGTACTTGTCAACGTTGCGGACCATGGAGTTGTAGTGCTCATACGTGTTGTTGCCGAGGCCAAAGGCGACGTAGTTGAGCTTGCTGAGAGGCTTGTCGTCGGCGCTGCCGCCTTCGCTGAAGCTAATGTCTTCGGAACCGATGAACTCGTAGAACTCGACAGCGTTGTCGGTCGGTTCGCCCTCGCCATAGGTAGCCAGCACGAAGACGGCGAGCTTGTCCTCGGGAAAGCTGTCCAGGTTGTCAAAGTCGTATTCCTCCAGATCCGCTACCATGGTCTTCAGGCCGAAGCGAGAGTGCCCCTCCTTGGACAGACGCGATGCGTAGTCTTCGGCGGTACCCGTCTGACTGCCGTAGAAAACCACGCAGTTCTTGTCCGTTTCCTCCATCTTCTCGATTATGTTGCGCGACTTGCCCGCCTTGGCTGCACCATTGGCCCCCGCCAGCGAGCTGCCGTAGGGGTCTCCATAGACGGCCCAGTATGTGCCTTTGGTGAAGTAGGCAACGGTGCCGATGAGGAGTGCAGCGAGCACGATGATGTCCAGAGTGTCGAGCTGCGCCATTGTGAGGGAGCTGTCTGTGGAGGGGTTGTGGGCCGGAGAGTCAAGCGATGTATACACCGTGGTCCCGTCACCAAAAGAGGACAAGCGGTGACAATATTTGTATGCGGGCGATGGCGCGGCTGGAGGGTCGGTTGCGTTGCTCGGCGGCCGTGCGTAGGCGCGCCTCCTATATAGCGCTGAGCTGGGCTTATCGCCTGATGTGATGCTGAGGGGCGGGCTGTTGGTCTTACACCAGCAGAGCAGTGCAGCAGATGCTGTCCTGTTCTATGTCCGACCGCGCGCTGCTGCAATGTGGCCAAAAGTGTTGCCGTCACTATCTGCCAGTGTCGGCTTGTCGTGGCCGCTCTCGGGCGTCGTTCGGAACGCACCAATTCCGCTTAGCTGTGAGCACGTGAAGAGACGTCGGCGGGATGTGGGCGGCACCGGTGGCTCAGTGTCACAGGCTGGCGGAACGAAGCCTGACCCCACACACTGGAAAACACTTCCGCACGGCTGTGGTGTGGGGAAGTCCGCCGTGCACAGCGTCAAGAGCAGAGTCGCGTGACGGACGGAGAATGATTGACCTGGAATGCCGAAAGGAGAGCGTGCAAAAATGCGTGGATGCGCGCGAACAACTCCCGAGGTCTGTACAACAAAAGCTTGAGGCGCAAGTCCATATATACAGCTTCCAACACCAATCGTCCGGAACTGGCCAGCCAGCCCGGGAATGTAGTCTGGACGGTTCGGACGAGTGCTCATAAGGATTCCGTTCCCTTGGCACAGCCTGTGTGCGGAGAGCTCGTCAGCCGAAATCACGGCCAACGCAGTGTCGTTTCTACATGTCTGCAAAAACGCATGTGCATGCAGCAGCCCCAAGAGTGCCCAACGGTGGCTTCCCGCGCTGGGATGCCGGCAGTCGAGTACGGTCCAGTCAGCAGGCTTCGGGCGGACAGGATCCATCGATTCGGCACTGTGCTCGAGACAAGTGGGCTGCTCTAGACGAGTGGACATGCTCCATACCGTTGGCTACGTCGAGTGTTGCTGTCAGCGCGAAGAGCGCCAGACTCTGGCTCGGATGCAGAGGCACTCATATAACTCCACGTGCTGCGTGGATATAATAATTTCCGCGTGCCCTGACGCATCTCCCACAAGCAGATCTGAAAGCCAGCCCGACGCGGACTAGCGGCAGGTCCGTGCATCCAGGAACGAAGCAGGGGTCCGGCGATTTCACTCATCACGAAAGCGATGCATGGCAGACGTCGCTTCGCACTCCCGGCGCCGTCTTCGTCCTGAGCCACTCCGGACAGCCCGCAGTCCTCTCCGTCCCACCCAGACAATGCGCCATTCGAGGCTGGCGGCATGTGTAAGTCCCCTCCCGTGCCTGTGCCTTCACCGTGTCGTCGTGGAGCCAGCGCTGCCACCGTGAAACACGTGCCAGCGGCGTGGGTGCAAACAGCCAAACACTGCACCGCCGTGTCCTGCGCGACCTTCTCTGACGTCGGCCTTCTCGCTGCCATGAAACTGTGCTGACCCCTGCTGTGTCTGCAGCTGCTTCCTTCCCGCTTCTGCAAGCTCGACAAGCTGGGAATGTGTCGCACCATATAGAGAGCCCCTCCTCAGCCTCCCGCGAGCCGAGCCAGACACGCGGGCGAGCGCTCACGGCCTCGTCACGCACACGATCCCCACGTTCGCAGACGCCCGCCGTCGTCGTCCCCAGCAGCAACTCCAGCCCAGACCGCACCTTGGGCTCGCTGGAGCGGAAGCCGTCCGGTTCGTATGCCCACAACCGCAACACGTCCATCGTGCATGGCATACAGCACTCGAGGAACACCAGCTTTGTCAACTCGCCCGCAACCAGCCCGCTGAGCCCCCAGGCCATTGCTGCGGCCGGGGCGACTCTCGATGGAGCCGTCATGTCGCAAGAATCTATAGTCGAGGCTTTTGTGGCCAACGGATCACAACCAGGCGCCACTGCCACCAACGGCTTCCACGGCGCGCCGCTGCCTGCAGCAGGGACCGATGGCAGTGTGGCCCAGCGCAGGCCGGAGCGAGCACCGAGTGCCAGATCCACGCGAAAGGGACACAATCACCACCGTTCACAGTCGCGGCATCATGCGGGCCAGCACGCGCACGAGCTCAAGACCGTCGGCGAGTATGCGCTGCACCACCTCTTCAACTCCTTCATCGGACAGGCAGAACAGAAGATCAACCAATGCATGACAGACCGAGGCCAGCCGGAAGCAAGAGTCGAGTTCGTGTGCGGTCCCGGGGTGGATCCCAACTTTGATCAGCTGATTGCTGCCCTTGGGCATATCGCACGACCGAAGCCCAAGCCCCTCATCGACTCTATCATGCTCTGGCGGAAGGCCAAGAGCGAGGAAGCTTCCAAGCAGCGCACTCAGCTACTCAATGTAAGTGAGATGCCCCCATATGACGAGCACTCGACTGACTGTCAAGGCTCGACAAGCCGTGGCGCTACCTCACTCGGGACTACCACGACGCAATACTGAGCCCCTCCACCACCATGTCGATAGCCAATCGACAACATCAGTAGCAGGCCCTGAACATCTTCTCGCGCTACAGCAAACAGTCACTCAAGCAGAGCAGCGGTCAACGGTCTCCACATACATCCTCTGTCGTGTACTTATCGAGATAATGAGCCAAACAGATCTTCAGAATCTCACTTTCGACATGGCAGAACGTCTCCTTGGTCTCTTCTATGGACAATTGAGCACGCTCGACCCCGACCTCGTGGAGATTTCCCCACTCAACTTCGCTAACTGGACCGTTTACAGCCACCTCCTCGGGGTTCTCAGCGGGCTTATTCCCGATCATGTTCAAGAAAAGTTCATCACCGACCTGAGGGGTATCGACAGTCAAATGTCCATCAAGAATCAATACAATCGAGACACTGAGGCTAGAGGGTCGCTATTGATTCGTGCTCTACGGAACGTCAAAGTCAAGACCTTCCCCGAAGACGCATGGGACCGCTCGTGCGACTTCATGCTCTCCATGGCCAAACTCTACACCAATGCTCACGGTCAGCCAATCAAGTACGCCTACTGCCAAGTGCTGAGAGAGTTGCTCCTTCGGGTGGCTGCAAACGCAACGACCGAGATCAACAGTCCCAAATGGAAGCCGGTCCTGGACATGATGAAGCAAAGGACGTCCATATTGTTAGGCAAACCGAAGCATTGGCATGAAGCGTTCCCGCTTATGGTCGCGCTACTTTGTGTTTCACCCATGGAGTCGTTCTTGTCCCAATGGCTCGCACTCGCTTTGGCAACTCAGCCAAAGCTGAAAGAACGTGCCACCAGAGCTATCGCGCTCCGTGGCATTTGTCGACTTGTGTGGACGTACTTGTATAGGAGAGGAACTGAGCCGCCCAATCTGGCGGTTAAAAGGCTGGAAGAGGTGACACGAATGGTGTTTCTTCCCGGCAGAAGATCGTACCTTTCCACTGAGCCCGCAATAGCAGAACCGCTCATTCAGCTCACGCGCATCATCGGTTTCAAGTACCAGGATCTCTGCTTCAAGACGATCATCTTTCCTCTGCTTAATTCTGAGATGTTTACGTCCAATCGGGAACTCCGTGTCGAAAACCTCGAGCCAGACCGGGTGGTAATCGGTATTCGCTCGTTCCTGGCTATTATGGGGGATCTCGAAAACGCGGCGCAACCGCCTTTTCCCATCACGTTTGACTTCGATCCAAATACGGTTTCCCCAGAGGTCCCGGCGCTTCCCATGAGCCCACGACCACTTCAACAGCTCTCGCTAAAATCGACTCTCAAGGATGAGCGACTTTCAAGACCGGTGAACTTCATTGGATTTGCCGAAGTCGCAAAAGAATACTACGTCCGTTTCTGCAAGATCCTGGGAGAGATTACAATAATCTGCGACAACGCCTTTGGTGGACAGGCTGTTTTGGATGAAAAGTTCTCACTGCAAACACCAAAAACGCCAATGTCGGAGGCGTTCGGGTTCAGTCGTCGCGAGGACCATCAAGCCCCGGTAGATCCTCGCCAAGGATTTTATGATCTTCTGCATGTCGCAGTGCAGGCTCTTCCACGTTGTTTGTCTCCACATATTCCCTTCAATTCGCTTGTCAATCTGCTTTGCACAGGAACTGCACATGTCCAAGGGAACATCGCCGCGTCATCGGCTCAGTCTCTGAAGTCGATTGCACGTCAGTCGCATGCGCAGCAAGTGACCATTGGATTTGCTCGTTTCATCTTCAATTTCGATGACCGTTATGCCACAATGTCTGACGGAGGTATGCTTGGTGCTGGTCACATTGAGAGCACGCTCCGGCTGTATGTGGAACTCCTCGAGATCTGGATCGAGGAGATTAAGCATAAGACGCGCAAAGCTGCACTCGACACTCCTGACGATGGCTCAGGCAATCGAGCTGTTCAGCTCGATCTGTCGTCTGTTTGGGCTCACGTTGACGAGGTCGAGTCGCACGGCCTTTTCTTCCTGTGCTCACCATCGCGGCGTGTGCGAGCTTATGCAGTCACTGTCCTTCGCCTGATCACCGAATTCGATACAGCGCTTGGTGGATCCAACACTCGCGTTATTAGAGTGATGGAAGGTAGCCCTCAGAAAGTATTGGACATCAGTGATGAGAAGCTCTCTCTCGCAGAGCGTAGTCGACTCCAGCGAGGCATGCGTAAGAGCAACGTACAGAGCACATTGGTGGAGCTCTGTAGCAGTGACGTTCCATACGACTCGACACTGTGGTTCAAGATCTTTCCCAATTTGGTGCGCATCAGTTTCGAGGTGTGCCCATTCGCTGTCACTCTCACCAGGGATATCGTTTGTGCGAGACTCTCGCAGATGCACCGGACGCTGCTTCTGCTTGCTGATGGCCACCGTGCAACGCCATATTCGCCATTCGAGACCGGTGCAACCAAGATCAGTGGACGTCTAGCTTCCACCTCGCCAGACGTTGTTGTCGAACAATGGAAGCTCTATCTCATCTTCGCCTTCACAACCCTGACGAATCTTGGCCAGAGCGCATTGACACCAGCGCAGAGCCAGGCAGCACACTCCCGAAAAAGTTCAAAATCATCTCAAAAGAGCGCCAATAAGCTATACACCGCCACCGAACTGTTCTCCAAAGTGCTCCCATTCCTTTCCGTGGACAACGAAGCTATTAGAGACGCTGCTGTTGTCGGTCTTGGATCCGTCAACCGTAATCTCTACCGCACTTTGCTCGAAACACTACAAGGTCACGTAGCTGCATGTGCTGAGGAAGCGAAGTCGCGACTAGCGGCACATAGTCGAACTCTCAGCAGTCCGCGTCGGAACGATCGCACTGGCCATCTTCGCACGGAGATTACCCATGTTTACAAATTGACAGCCCAGTATTTGAAAATCGCTGAAGCGTACG
>TARA_R110002003_G_scaffold104_52_pt1 | contig 26911 bp, 23 predicted proteins | sample TARA_R110002003 | Tara Oceans TARA_R110002003 (sample SAMEA4396441) | marine metagenome | biome: Westerlies Biome; feature: [SRF] surface water layer (ENVO:00010504); material: water (ENVO:00002006), including particulate matter (ENVO:01000060) such as... | depth 5 m
TTATGTGGGTATCAAATTACTCTTCTCGTCCTTGGCTTCCTTGTTCTCTACTTTTACTACATCCCCCGTCCTACGACGGATCTCGTTACGCCGTCACTGTGACACTAACGGTTGCCGTCTCTGTGACCGTCTCTTTCTCTGTCGCCGTAACGGTGACAGTGAAAATCTGGCTCGGCGCTATCGGTGTGATGATGAGAGGTCCTTCGGACGTCGGTGAAGGTGCTGCGGGAGGCGGGGATGGCGCTGGTGGTGACTGGACAGCGGGGTTTGTCGAGGAAGATGCTTGAGGAGTTTTTGATGGAGCTGCAGGGGATGACAAGTGTACTGAAGCACTTGACGAGGGTGCGGGTGCAACCGGAGGCGATGCTGAGGAAGGTTCAGGTTGAGGTGCCGCTGCGGCAGATGATGATGCCTTGGCCGTTTGGGAAGACGATGCGACTGGCAGTGGACTTGGAGCCATGACGGCACTGGATGAGCCTGGGATTTTGGAGGGCTCAGCTGCAGGCGATGGCGTGACCGTAGTGTACTGTGTGACAATCACAACTGGTGGTGGTGCAAGAGGTGTTGGTGCAAGAGCTGTCGATGAGGATTTGGGTAAGGCGGCAGCGGATGTGGACACTCCTCCGAGTTCTGAACCTCTCGAAGGCGAGGGGCTTGGCTTTTGAGCGGCAGCTGAGGATACCACCGGAGCAGTAGGTGAGGGTCCGAACACTGTAGTATACTCGGTCTTTGTGATGACGACACGTGTGATCGTAGATGAGCCTACTACGCCAGGGCTGGCACCCGAAAGAGATGCGTTCATAGGCGCGCGGCTAGAACTGGCCACTGCAGGTGTCGTTGCATTTGCACTACTGGCTACTGCTGAAGGGGAAGCCTGTACAGCTGATCTTGCGACTGATGAGGCTGATGACGGGACTGAGCTGGCCGGTACACCTGTGAACTTGCTGCTTGATGCAAGGCCAGGATAATTGAAGCCAGGCAGGCCTGTTGAATTTCCAGAAGGTGCCTTACCAGTCGCGATCGGCGTAGAAGAGGAAACTGGTGCAGTTGATTCGCTCTTTTCTGGTATGTATGAGAACGCCGGAATGCTTCGTGTTCCACTGATAGGCCCACTCTCGACGGCGGCAACGGAGCTTGCAGGTGCGACTGGCGTCCCGCTGCTCAACGATGTGCTGACGCTGCTAGATGAGGGGAGCACCACCTGGCTGGTGGATGGCGAATTGGAGGTGACCACGATGGAGCTCGCAATGGCCGATGATACCGGAGCCGGCGCAGGAGTCGGCGTGAAATACGAAGTTGACAGTACGGTTTCCGCTTCCTGTGTGGCGACTGGTTCGCCTTTAGGGTTGAGGAAGGTTATGGCTGAGATGATGTGTGTAATAACAGTCTTTTGTATCGGCTCAATAACAAGTGCAGTGTCTGCATTGACTAGCTGACCAGCGCTGCGTGCTGAACTTGGGGTTGAAACAACATTCATGGTAGACGACGTAGTTGATGTTGTGTTGGCATAGCTGGTGAAGCTGTCCAAGTTAGCTGAGATCAAGGTATAGTACTGTGCTGCTTCACGTACAGCAGCCTTCTGTCGTTCTTCGGTACTGGTCCAGCGATTACGGAAGTCGAACAAGCTGCCAGCAGCAACACAATAGTGCTTAGAAGAGACATCTTCAAGATGTTCTAACAATCACAGAAAAGAATATAGTGGAGACGGTGCAGGAAATTGGCCCCGAAGACCCGCGCTTGGAAACAGAAACAAAGGCAGCAAAACACAGAGTGAAGGAGTTGACGTTGGAGAAGTTGAATGACTATGAGAAAACGATCGACGAGAGGAAACGCGCTACAAGGAAAAAGAGCTAGGAAACAGTGAAAGGAACGGTTCGTCTCAAGCAGACGATGGTCTAGGCTGGTCGCTGTGAGGATTCACAGCATCTCTAGGTCTGGGCCAGCGCATGGTTTTGAAGCTTCATTAGCCGCTGCAAGGCAGTTTGACTTCAGAGCGGAGCTCTCAGAGCACTGGCCCGGCATTCTCAGAGCGGCCTGCAATTTGGACGTGTCACTGATTTGTTCTGAAAAGACCTAAGAGGTAACCTGAGGAGTGGTCGTTGTTGGCTGTAGAGAAGCACGGACTGTTTCGGCACTGAGTGTGCCCACAGCCAATGAGACGAACCAGACGCGACCTGGACACGCTGTCTGGCGGCTCGCCGAAACAACAGACCCGGACACACGACATCTCATGCCATTCATAGATCAAAGTCATGCGGCTCTTCGGCAGCTACCCGAATAGGCGCCACATGCTCAACGCGGCCGTGAGGCGACCCGTGCTTGGTCGCGATGACCGACTTGAAGGGCAACCGATCGGCGGAGGAATTTCTAGCAACTTCATCGCCATCATCGACCACCTTGCAGCTTTAAGAGCACGCGTTGACTGTACCTGAACAAAGGCTTGAGACGTATGTTCTAACCTGCAAGCGTCATGAGGACAGAGTTGAGCTTGCCGCGTGTACAACATGCACTGCATGTGGGCCCCCATATGAATATCAGACTTCGCGTTCGACGTCAGAGAGTGCAAGAATCATCGAAACCACAAGTAAGTCGGATCGTAACATCGAAGAGGATTGAATAGTGGTGCAGATTGCACGTGCTGCGATGGTTCCCGACGAGGCATGGGCGAGTTGCTATGGCGACAAGCGAAGGCGAACCTTGAAAGCAAACACGGTCCACCAGGGAGTGATCCTTAGCATTGCAGAGCTCGACGTCACGACACCGGTAGGTCAGCATTCTTTTCTCTATAGACTTAGGCTTTGTTCCTTTCGAGCTCGTTCTCCGCGTCCGCCGCCAACGTCGCCTACCATGAGTGTTCGTGTTGTTGCGCGTATTCGCCCACTCCTCAAGAACGAGCTCGACAAGGACACAATCGTCACCGCAGAAGCCATCGAAGGCGAGACCAATGCGACCGTTGTGCGATTGCCCTCGCCAAAGAACGATGCGGAGTCCTTCAGCTTCCAGTTCAGCTCTGTCTACGAGCAAGACGCGACGCAACAGCAACTTTTCGACGCAGAAAGTATGTCGAGCCCGGACGAGCAGCGAGACCGAAGTTGACGTGTAACTAGTCTCGCCCACGGTAAAGCACCTCTTCAATGGCTTCGATCTCTCCATTTTCGCCCATGGCTGCACGGGTACTGGCAAGACACATACGATGCGCGGAGGGAAGTCGCTAGCGGACCGAGGCGTGATCCCTCGTCTGCTGAGCGCGATATATCGACGATGTAAGAAGATAGAGAAGGATAGCGCGGGTGCGACGCAAGTCGAGGTTGCGCTTGAATATTTCGAGATCTACTGCGATCGCGTTTATGATTTGTTCGAGCCTCCGGAGAAGCGCACACCTTCAGGGTTGCCGATTCGAGACAATCATGGAAAGACCGTGGTCGTTGGTTTGACCGAGAAGCCATGCAGCACTCTGAAAGAATTCGAGCAGCTTTACGACCAGGCGAACATGAATCGCTCGACATCAGCCACAAAGGTGAGAGTTTGTACAGCAGCGCATGGGCCAGCCGCTAACACATGATAGCTCAACGCGCACTCTTCGCGATCGCATGCTGTTCTTTGCGTCAAGATTACTCAGACCACCGAGACCACTATTCAGATCAGCAGAGCCTCGTGCATCGACCTCGCAGGGTCCGAGGACAACCGCAGAACAGACAACAACAAGGAACGCCTCGTCGAAAGTTCTGCTATCAACAAGTCTCTCTTTGTGTTGGCGCAATGTGTCGAGGCCATGAACAAGAAGCAAAACAGGATACCCTACCGGGAGTCTAAGATGACAAGGATATTGTCGCTGGGCCAGAACAAGGGTTTGACAGTGATGATCTTGAATCTAGCACCAACAAGGGCGTATCATCTCGACACAATAAGCTCGCTCAACTTCGCGAGCCGAACGAAAAAGATCGAAGTCGCAGAAGTTGAAAACGATCCTGTCCTGCGAACAATGGCGAAGCCTTTGGCTACAAGCAGCATTGGAGGAGCGAACATCACGCGACAGCCCTTGCGGCCTATTGCGGCAGCTCACAATGCGAACTTGCCGGAGCCAGAGAGGCAGAAGAAAGGGGAAAAGCCCATCAAGGCCTTCTCTGTATACTCTGACTCCCGCAAATCTGCGTCTCGTGTTCCTAATCTCCCATCACAGAACCAAGGCATCCGCCGTACAGAGGGACAGAAACGAGCAGCTGAGCCCAGCAACACGTTCGCGTCTCGACCAGCAAAGACATACCGAACGACAGATAATTCATCACGAATACGGATTGTCGAACCTGTCATGACGAAGGCATCGATAGAAGCACTCATTGCGCAGCGTATAGAGGAGAAGCTTGCGGAGAAGGCGCTGCAAGATGCTGGCGCTGCAGCACCGGCATTGTCAGCAGAATTGCAGAAGCGGTTGGACGATTTAGAACACCGTATTGACGCCAAAGACGATGACGGCAAATCTCAAGGGCTACAGTTCCTTTTGATGGCAAAGCAACACCATATACGGGGAGAGGATGCTAGTGCACTGAGAATGTACCGCCTAGCACAGCCTTTCTTTCCTGGAAACGCAAAGCTCGAAGGGAAGATGCGGAGTCTCGAGGAAAAGATACGATCCTGCAAGGAAGACATAGTAGCCAAACATGTTTCAGCACCTGTAGTATCAGCACTACCTCCCGCTCCAGTCTCGAACCTCATGGCACCCTTGCAGGCAGAAAAGAAGACATCCAAGCCGAAGGCAGTCTATCAGGATGACTCGGACAACGAGGAAGAATTTGCGCCACCACCAGAGTCCGATCACGATGCCTCTTATGCTTCGGACGATAGCTTCCACTACAAGCCGAAGACCGCTCGCAAGCCAAAGAAGACTACCAAGAAATTACCAATCTTCCGGGACGAGGCAGTCACATCACACAATCCAGTAGAACAAACACCACGAACAAAGCATTTATTGAACATCATTAACTCGCGAGATGTCAACCAGATCAAGGCTCTGAAAGGTGTTGGGGCGAAGAAGGCTGATGGGATTGTGAACTGCTTAGTGGAAATGGACGACGCTGAAGTGCTTGATTTGGAATCTTTAGCAATGTTGAAAGGAGTGGGAGGCAAAACGGTAGAAAATATGCGCATGGGCTTGACTGTGAGTGTTGGATATGACTTTTGAGCCTTGCTCTTTTATAAGTTTAGCATGGCGTTTGAGCGTTTCGGTCACACCAGCGTAGGCATATTTTGACATGCATGGCACGGCGTTCAGGAGCATGAGCACTTCGTTGCTCGATCGGAGGGTGCCAAATGCATTCTCCATCCAATTCACCATTCGACTTCTTCAACATCTCGCGTCTACCCTAACGATCACGCACTGCTTGCTCATGGTATCATACAGTCAAACTCCGTCACAGTCCTCAAACACAACTCCTCTAGTCTTGCTTTGACAAGGACCATGCCAAAGCCACTTGCATCTTGCCTGACACCAACCTCCGGATTGCCGCTCGGCGACCTCTCCTCCAGTCCTAAGCTCGGCATAATCCTGCTCAAAACGGTCCGCCGCCGCTGTCTAGCACCAATAAACCATTTGGGTCACCGAAAGCGACCCACTTTGTTGGACTTCCTTCCTCGCGAAGAAGGCTGACCTTTCAACGATGCAATACCTCATGCTCACAAATGGCACGTTTGAAAGCCTCGCCAGTGCAAACGCCAAAGCCATTCACGGTTTGCAACCCAAGATCAACATCTGGAACACCGGTGCGCAAGGCGACAGCGTTGGGGATCCTTCGGCACCTATCCGCAACCTGTTCCAGAGCCTGCCACCACTTCTTAGCACAATCCATGACCAGACTGACATGCAGCCACCAACTTGGCTCGCACAGATGCCAGCAAATGGTGGCGAGAACTACGACTCGAAGAAAGTGGAACTGCATCTGAGGAATGGTAGTGAAGTCGGTTCTGCGTAGAAAACAGAAGAGATGGTGATGGTCGATGAACATATTCTGATGGTCTCCACGCGAGGTTGGACGCGATGGGTTGGAGAGAGCGCGTCTTGATGCCTCATCTCCGGAGAGGAGAATATCTGCGTCCACAATAACGGTTCGCTGTACCCAAGCGTTGGTCGCAAAATGGCGTTGGAGTGGCTGGTTGCTTGTTTCTGCTCGCCTTCCATGGCTGTAGACTGCCTTAAGTTTTCTTTGTACTATAGTAGACAGTATGATCATCCTAACCGACACATCGACTTGCGAAACGAAGGCCAATTGTGACATGTGTATAGTGGATCTGTACGGAAAGTCGACTGCCTTGATGGCAGACTCACATAAAGATGAAATGATGATATCATCCAAAGAACGATGCCTCGATTGTGCTATTACTCTTATCAAGTTCCTGGCTGGTGCCAGATAATACCAGGACTTTTGACGTTTTTACATCGCCTGGATAAGCTGCATAAAGCTGATACATGGGCTCTGCTCGTTGATAGCGCGAGCCTATTCTCTTCACGCGAGAGTGTCGAAGGCGAGCGATCACTCAAACCTGGAGGCGGCTTGCTTGAAGATGAACACCGTGTAGCGATATGCGACGTGCAGGGATTTGGAGATGGAGTCGCTTCGTTACACCCATCCTCATTTGGGAAGCACAAGCATAGCCAGGAGTTCGATGGTGACCTAGAGCTTCACGGGCATATTGGATGTCGATATTGGACTGAGTGTGGTTCGAAAAAGGCAGCATCCTTGCTCATGTCTCGGGCTTCTTATCGCCCTGGGCATCGAATCCGAGCGTTTCCAGTTGGCGAATGAGCTCGTTGATCTTGATGACCTTCTCGAACTGCTCCGGCAGCAGCTTGTCGCCCTTCTCCTTCTTATCCTTCAGATCCTTGGCCTGTCTCAACTTCTTCAAGAGCTTCTTCGCTTCCTTCTCCTTCTCCGCTGCCGGATCCTTGGGTTTCTCCGGCTCAGCAGCTGGGGCCGCAGCTTCCTTGGCCTCCGTCTTCGCAGGATTTGTGTTCTCCGTAGACGTCTCGCCTTCGTCCTTCTCGTCCGAAGCTGCCGCTGCTGCTTTCTTCCTCGCTTCCCTGCGCTTGGCGTTCTTGTTCGCAGCGGCACTGGGCTTGATGGAGTCGTCTTCGGTCTTCAGACGTTCGGCACCTGGCACACCAGCCTTGCCTCTGTTGCGGAAGCCTTCGGCAGTGCGGTTCTTGTAGATCTCAACATCTTCGGGTGGGCGGTAGCCTGGGCGGACTCGGATCTCCTTGCGCAGGGTGCCGTCAGGCCGAACTGACGAGGGAATATGGCGTTCCCCGCTGGCGGAGGTTGTGATGCCGGCGCGTGAGACTGTCGGAGTCTCTACGGTGGGCATGATGGTTGCGTGAGCGTGCAGTGGCAGACACGTCGGCTTCAGGTGGACGGAAGCTGGGGGTCAGGCAGTCGGCGATGCGCGAGCTAATGAGCGTGATGGGGAGTCGCAGCCGCACGCGTAGACCGACCGGACAGGCCAATTGACTCGGGCGCCTTGTGCAAGCAGAGTTGTTGCAGTGGTGGGGTAGCAGAAGGCGCGAGCAGGAGGCTCTCGGAGCGGAAGGCACGACCGGCCAATCAGGGCGCCCGCGATCGCCGTGACCCGGATCTTCAATCTTGTCGAGGAACCTCACGTCGACCTCGCACACCACCGCCAGCACCGCCGCACAACCCACGCAGCCCTCAGCACATCTCGCCGCATACACAATGTCTGGAGTAAGTCAATTGGCGCACGCATGAGCTTCAGCAAGGCTAACAACGCTTCAGCTGGTCGGCAACGTCTACAAGTACGTCTCCCCTGCGCGACTCTCGACCGAGCGACTCCCGTACTGATCATCGAACGCAGTGCGGTTCTCCGCAGCAACACGACCATGTTGTTCACCGTCTTCGGCGCCGCCTTCGGTCTCCAGCTGTACGTCACACATCGCGGCAGCATCCAGCACGCAGGACATTGACTTGGGATGACAGAGCCTTCGATACCGGTTCAGAAAAGATCTGGAATGGCATCAACAAGGGCGTACGTACAGAGCTCCATCTGTCTGCAAGCGTCAACTAACGCGCTGGATAGCGGCAATGGAAGGACATCAAGCAAAGGTACATGGAGCAGGCCGAGGACGACGAGTAGGCACGGGGAACATTGATAGAGCAAGCAAGACGTCTAGCATTCGGACACTTGTGCGGATACCGAGGGGCGCCATGTACATTGAGATGTATTCTACAGCTGCGAAATACCAAAGTAAGGTGTGATCACCGCATATACTGCGGCCATTCTGCCACTGGACGTGATGGCTTGGTTGTCCTGGAGGTTCTCTAGGGTCGGTTGCTTTGATAGTCTTTACTAGCGACAAGGCTTTTGATCGCTGCTCGCCTGCTACATCGCGAGGAATGGAGGACCACGCGGCGAATGAACGAATGTGTTGGACGTATAGCCTGAACGGCTGTAGTGACAACGGCAACTTTTGCAAACCCAATTACTGTTTCGCCATGCATGCACCAGACTTGTCTTTCTCTCTGTGCAGCTGCCACAGCTTCCAAGTCGCACATGCCTTGCTCGGACTCTCGCCGTTCGCGGCCGCTCTCACTGGTGATATGACATAGCCCCAGACTTGGTCCACCAACACCACCATCGCGACCACGCTACTGCAGCCAGACCCGACAAACAAATAACACCCAGTGGCCGGTCCACGCGCCAGACCAACAGCAAACCGCCGTATATTCGTCACACGTCGCTTCTAAGCTTGCGACGCCGACCCCCGCCATCCCACCTCGAGGCGCCCGCATCATGTACATCTCGCCGCAGGAACAGCAGCTGTGTCGACACTTTCGTGAGCTTCCCCGGCGCCACAACTACCGCTTCGACGAGGCAGCTGACCGCGAGCTGCGCGAGATTCTCTTTCACTCGCTCGCCGGCCGCCGCGACTACCTGTCGCTCTTCTTCCCCAACGGCGCGCCGAGCGACCCAGAGAAGCCGTGGAGCCTGCGCGATGCCCAGGGAGCAGTAGAAGGCGCCGAATACACAGCTGCGGCGAGGGGGAAGCCGTGTGGGCACATCTTCAAGAACGGCGAGGCGACATACCGGTGCAAGACATGCACGGCCGACGACACATGCGTGCTTTGCGCGCGGTGCTTCGACGCATCAGACCATGATGGCCACCAAGTCTTTGTCAGCGTCTCACCTGGCAACTCTGGATGCTGCGACTGTGGAGACGACGAAGCCTGGATACGACCAGTGCACTGCAATATCCACTCGGCCGACCCAGCACAGGCAAAGGCGGCTGGAAAGGCGAGGGAGGGCTCTATGCTGCCGGACGAGCTACTGGAGACGATTCGCATGACAATAGCCCGCACTCTCGACTATCTCATCGACGTCTTTTCTTGTTCTCCGGAGCAGCTACGCCTTCCCAAGTCAGAGGAGTCGATAATGTTAGACGAGCGAGAATCTCGTCTCACATCCAAGTGGTATGACCCAGGAGATCAGCCAGAGGAATGCGAGGAGTACTGCCTGGTGCTCTGGAATGATGAGAAGCATACGGTCAACGACGTGCGCGACCAGGTCGCGCGCGCCTGCAAACAAAAGATGGCGTTTGGACTTGCGAAAGCGTACGAGGTTAACGACGTCGGTCGCAGCGCAGTCGTGTACCGATCAGACCTGAAGGAGCTACTGCGCATGGCCAAAATCATCGAAGAAATCAAGCTGACGGTCACAATCCGATCGGCACGGGATACCTTCCGTGAGCAGATGGCTGGTGCTCTTGTGGAGTGGATATCAGACATTGCGGGTTGCAGTGTTGGCGACGATAATCAGGTCCTTCGACGTGTTGTCTGCGAGGAGTTGCTAAAGCCATGGCGGATTGGTAGTGAAGCATCAAATATTGGCATTGGCAAGGACGGTCTGGACGACCATGAGATGGAAGACAAAGAGGCGGAGATGGACGGCTTCTATCGTGGCGTGCTACCCGTACAACGACGGGCTCAAATAATCCGCATTCAAAGGAGACGGACAGACCCCAATGATGATACCACAGCCTCGGACGACGACGACGATGAGGGTGAGGGTGAGGGTCCGGCAGACGTCGGCGATGTTATGGACATTGACGAAGTAGGCGCCCAGGACAATGATGGAGACGTTGAGATGGATGCTTATGAAAGCCCCGATGAAGCCCTCGAAGTATCCGAGGCGACCATGGCTGGCTATCCTCCTCCGCCTCCCCCGCCGCCACCACCAGCTCCGCAAAGAGGACAGCCTGAGCAAAGCGTGACGCCAGCCGAATCAGATAGCGAGCCCATAGGCGCCCCATCTCTCAGCCATGTCGAGCCTATGATGCAGGTGCCGGAAACTCCACTGACACGGTCGCTACCGCTTCGGCCTTCGCGGCCTCCCAAGTACTGGCTGGAGAAGCCCGAGAGTTATGGGAAGCGGCCTGGGACGCCTGCACACGAGGATCTATGGCAACGCTTAAGACTTGATCATCTCATCTTGTATGACCTGCGTATGTGGAAGCAATTACGCATTGGTGTTCGGGACGTCTTCATCAGCACAGTAGTCACAATACCCGAGTTCAAGCGCCTCCTGGGCTTGCGTTTCGCTGGCGTGTACACAGCTCTGGCGCAGCTCTACCTAATTGCGGACCGCGAGCCAGATCATTCCATCATCAACCTCTCGCTCCAAATGTTGACCACGCCGTCTATTACCTCCGAAGTTGTCGAGCGTGGGAATTTCCTCACGAATTTGATGGCTATACTGTACACATTCCTAACCACTCGTCAAGTGGGTTATCCTTCTAGCGTCGATCCAAAGGCGACCCTGGCTTTCGAACAAGGCGCGGTGACGAATCGGCGAATGTACCACTTTTTCCTCGACATGAAATATCTTCTGGGTTCAGAATTTGTCCAGGAGAGAATACGTGAAGAAGAACGATACCTACTTCAGTTCCTAGATCTAGTCAAACTTCACCAAGGAATTTGTCCCAACGTTCGAGCCGTTGGTGAGCACCTCGAATTCGAATCAGAGGCTTGGATAAGCGCTTCTCTTATCACCCGAGAGATCAACAAGCTCTGCAGGCATTTTGCCGAGTCATTCACCTGGAACCGGGATGAGGATTCCACCAATGTACGCCGTGCAATTCGAGCCGCCGCTAAGGTGGTCATCGTCAGCTCACTAGGTGCCGAGCGGCATCGGTTCGAGCAGCAGACAGAATTGCGAGAAGAGACTAGATTCAAGACACTGGAAGTCCTTGAATTCGACGCGGAGCCATCAACTTTCTTCGGACCGTCGTACAACATCGTCGACTATGTCGTTGCCAAAGAACCTATGAGCTTCCATCATGCGTTGCATTACACCTTATCCTGGCTGATTGACAAAGCTCGTGCTATGCCTCGAGACCAGGTTCTTCAGCTACTGCTCTATAGTCATGAAGAGCTCCAGGCAGACTACAGCCTCGCAAGTGTCTCCGTGCCTGTCCATGAACCACACGAGTATCTTCTTGCGGTTTTTGACTTCCCTCTCCGCGTCTGTGCTTGGCTGGCCCAAATGAGAGCTGGCATCTGGGTTCGCAACGGAATCACTTTGCGACATCAGATGACACAATATCGAAGTGTGTCACAGAGGGATGTGTCACATCAGAGAGACATCTTCTTGCTGCAGTCTGCGCTAGTATTGTGCGACCCTTCGGTATTCCTTGCTACAATGATCGACCGTTATGGCTTGACCGGCTGGATGACCGGAAAGTACGAGGCGAGTCAACATGGCTTTGAAGATAGCCAAGCAATCGATGTCGTTGAAGATTTTGTTCATCTACTGATCATCATTCTCAGCGAACGCACATCATTGATACCAGCGGAGGAGAATAACGAATCGCACCTGACAGCAATGCGGAGGGATATTGCGCATGTGCTTTGCTTCAAGCCACTCTCATTCTCGGACATGACAGCACGCCTGTCCGACAGGATACAAAACATGGACGAGTTTCCTGAGGTGCTCTCCGAGATGACTCGTTTCCGAGCTCCGGAAGGCCTTTCAGACAGTGGTACATTCGAGCTGAAGGAACAATACCTGGAGCTGGTTGACCCTTACTTACATCAATACAACCGCAACCAGAGAGAAGAGGCCGAAACCACGTACAGAAACTACATTGCCAAGAAGACAGGAAAACAAGCAAACGACATTGTTTACGAACCAAGGTTGCGACCAATTCCGTCAGGACTCTTCCAGAACCTATCTGCGTTCACCCGGACGCCACTGTTCACACAAATAATTTACTATCTTTTAGGATATGGTTTGAGGGCCGCTACAGCCACGCCAACCATACCAGCAACACGCGTGGAGACTTACATCCAGTTCGCTCTACAATTGCTGCTCGTTGCAGTCCTGGAAGACAAGTCCAAAGAACACGGCTGGTCTCAGGATGTCCCGGAATCCTTCGTTACTTCGGTGTTGACGAAGCACGCAAATTTGGGCATTCCTGATCATCCCACTGTGCTCTCCGTCCTCAGGGCGCTTCAGGAGAAAGAAGCTTTCAAGGCTTGCGAGCCCAAGATCAACTTGATACTCCATCGATTGAAGCAACGCCAACAGGACTCGTTCATTATCGCCGCAGCAGCGCTCAACATGCCCACTGATAGGATGGACACAGCATCTCCTTCTGGTTTTGCTTTGCAAGAGAAGGAGCTGAAGAAGAAACAAGCGGCGGAGAGGCAGGCAAAAGTGATGGCAGCTTTCAAAGAGCAGCAGGGCAAGTTCATGGCTAATCAGGACTTTGACTGGGGCGAAGATGACTTCAGTGACCTAGAAGACGAGACAGGTGGTCTCGTTGAACAAGAGAAAACCTTAAAGTATCCGTCGGGTACTTGCATTCTGTGTCAAGAAGACACAGACGAACAGCGACTTTATGGCACCTTCGGCTACGTTTCTGAGAGCAGGCTACTTAGACAGACAGATCTTGAAGATGATGACTGGGTGGACGAGGTGGTGCAGACGCCAGTGAGCTTGGATCGATCCTCTGACGACATCAGGCCGTTTGGTGTCTCTGGCAAGAACCGACGCACGGTTGAAAAAGTCACTGCTGCTGGCGAACGCATAGCTACCAAGCGACAAGATCTCGGCAAAGGGTACCCTCGCTTGCATGTTACGCCGGGGCCAGTTACCACAGGTTGTGGGCATATTATGCATTATACATGCTTCGAAGTCTATCTCCAAGCGACCCAGCGGCGGCATGTTAGCCAAATAGCTAGGAACCATCCCGAACGACCTGACTTCAAGGAGTTCATGTGCCCGCTTTGTAAAGCGCTCGGCAATATGTTCTTGCCAATCATCTGGAAGCCAAAGAAGGTCGTGCACCCTGGCGTGCTGGAGACGCCGTCCTCTTACGATGACTGGGTGCAAACACAGCTGGTCGCAACCTACAAAAGCACCGATGGGGCTGCTGGAAAGGCCCCAGCAGACCTCACTCACGACCAAAAGGTGCTCTACGATTATGGCGACCGGGACTTCATACAGCCACTTGCCAGTCGCCTTTCTGACTTGCTCAACATTACTCACGTAGCATTGGCACTTCCGCCAGTGACAATCCAGGAGCCTCCTCGTTTCCGTGTTCCGGCTTTCTTAGGTGTGCCCCAGGATGAATCGCAATTGCCAGGTGTCGCAGCTAGCGAGAGCAGTCCAGCTCCGGTGCAAAGTTTCCCAATGTTGGAATTGGTCAAGATCTACCAGAGGCTCAAGGATACCCTGAGGGCAAACGGAGTTCACTCTGCTTTTGCTTACCCACACACGCCGGCGTCTGCGGTAGAAGACCTGACACATACAGATTCGCTCGCGCAGGCACTAGGCAACTCAATTGCGGCTGCTGAAATAGCCCAGCGAGGCGTCCTCACCGATTCTATCAGGGGCACACTAATCGACAAGATCTCCACACAAACGTTGACGCATCTACGCGTGTTCTCAGAGACAGTATCTTCGTATATCGCAGTGGGAAGCCTCCGCAACAATGTCTCCACCAAGACCATGGAGGAGTACATCGATAGTCAGCGTCGACAGTCGCGACAGCTTTTTGTCGGTCACCCAGGGATTTTCGATCCCGAAGTGCTGAGCTTCGATCTTAAGGGCATTGCGCCACTACTCTGCCAAGATCCTTTCATATTTCTTACGGAATGCGCAGTCGGTGTTGCCACAGCCTCTAATCTCGACATCCATCACATCTTGCGCCTCTGCTACCTAGCCGAGATCGTTAGGGTAGTACTCACATTCTCAGGAACGATGTCACCACAGGGGAATCCAGAAAGACAGGTTCGCTTTCAGCACCTGGATCGCTTCATCAACGCCGACAAAGTCAACAATGGCCGTTTCACACCAGATCAGCTCAACAACCTGCTCTTCTTCGTCTCCGTTGTCACCAACGTAGCTACAATGGGTGACTCCCCAGCCTCATTGGACATTGATAATATGCCTATACCCGCGCGCTTCAAAGATCCCACCTTCCTCTACTTCATCCAGACCATGGTGTCAACCTATGCTCTACCTTTCGTGCGTAGAGCAGCCATTCTCATGCACGTCCGCTATGGCGTTGAGCTACCCAGCATCGCGTTGGAGCGGGTCGACGAACCCGAACTCGTCCGCCTCTCGTCCCTTCTGAGGCTACCCTCTCTAGATGAGATCTTCGCTTCCTTCGCCAGCAGAGCGCCATCTGCACACACTACGCGCTCACTAGTCGGTGGCTGGATTAGGCATCTCCTCTGGGTCCAAGCAGGCAATGTGCCCCTCAAGCCAACCATCACACTCTCACACCCTGCCATCTTCGAGCTCGTTGGCTTGCCCAAGAATTACGACACACTCACCGACGAGGCCATCCGAAGGAGGTGTCCAACCACGGGCAAGGAATTGACGGACCCCGCGCTGTGTCTGTTTTGCGGAGAGATCATGTGTAGTCAGGCTGTGTGCTGCATGACGGAAAAGCACCGTGGTGGATGCAATCAGCACTTGGCAAAGCAAGTCCTCCGCCTCCATCCCCTTGGACGAAAGATGACACTGACCACTCGCAGATGTGGCGGCCAAATCGGGCTCTTCATTCACATACGCAAATGTATGGTGCTCTTCCTCAATCTAGACCACGGTACCTGGGCCGTTGCGCCGTATCTGGACAAGCACGGCGAAGTGGATCCGACGTTGCGGCGACATCACCAGTTGTTCCTCAATCAGAAGCGGTACGATGCGTTGCTGAGGAAGGTGTGGCTTGAAGGTGGGATTCAGAGCTTGGTCGCAAGGAGGTTGGAGGGCGAAATCAACAACGGCGGGTGGGAAAGCTTGTAGCTCGGTCTTGGCGGCAAGAGGAGGTTGTAGGGAGAGGGAAAGGGGGCATTGAAAGAGGATCGAGCATACGAGTAGTGCATTTGGAGAGGGAGTCTATTTGGTAACCAGGGGCACTATGATTGATAACCAGGTTTTGCAAAGATTTCAACGATATGATATAGTCAAGGTCACTTTATGCTACAGGGTCTATATGCACTCAACCGCAATTCGTACAATGGTGGTGTTACATCAATTTCATAGGAGGACTTTCACTGGGAGCTCAGCGTCGCCTCCTTGAATACCATTGTCTGGCAGTCCCTCGTTTGCCTCTTCCCCTACAGCATCACTCCCAATCTTGACGTCCCCGCCATCGACGAAAGGTATCTCATCGGTTGTGATCTCTGCTTCGAAGACTCGCCTTTCGAGTCCGGCGGGCCATTCCTACCCTCAACGAGTGGGACGTATTCTCTATCGCGGTTTTCGCTGGCCACGTTACCACGTCTTGTCCCGTTTTTCGATCTCCTTTCCATCCACTGTATGCCGCTGGCTGCAATTTCATCCTTGACCCCCAATCGTTCTGCCACAACATTCCTCCAGACCTTGATCTTCTTCGCGTCCTCGCCCCACATCTCCATGCCGTATACTAATTGCATTTCCCTACCCAACCGTCCGCCCCTTGCCATTTCGTACTCCTTAATAATCGCATCCAGGACTTCCAGGATGCCAATATCGAATTCGACGACGTTGGTCTCCATGTCTGTCAAGAGGTTGTCAACGAGCGTGTACGAAGACTGCTGGAGCCACGCGGTGCGCAGAAGGTGTCTGTATAGCAAGGGCGTAGTGCCGAGGGCGTAGGACGAGCGGCCAAGAGATTTGATAGTGGATAGGATCGTGAGTGGGAGAGGCGAGCTAGGAAAGTTGGTACGAAGGGAGGTTAGGGCGCTGAGGAGATGGTGCGGGTAGTTCGGGAAGAGAATGCGTTTGTCGACCAGGGCGGCTTGCGAATCTTTTCTCTTGTCTTCTGGTGATGAGGATTTTGAACGTCCTTTTCCTACAGCCGGAGTCTGTGTCGCATCCGCCTTCAACACGGCCGTTTTGGCGCCCGCCCCGTCAAGGTCGAGCCTGCGCAGCTGATCGAAGACCTCGCGATCGAGAACTTGCCACAATTGGTGGTCTGTGTGTGCGTTCTTGAGAAGCTTGTCGACACGATCGCGTTCTTCCAAGCGGAGCTTCTTCACCTTCTCTCTGTCGGCTTTCATGGCAAGCTGCTTCTTGCTCTGTGGTGTCTCTACTCCAACGGCCGACAGGCCCTGATTCCCTATCGCAGACTCCGCGGATTGTTTCGTTCTCGAAGCAAGTCTGTTGGCACCTCGTTGTAGCTGCTGCGCTCTCGCCGAGCCCTGTAGTACAGCATCGAAGGCCTTGTCGAGCGTATTGCCGGAGCGATCTTCGTCATCTTCATAGTACTCATCTGCTATCTGATCCAGCTCTTCGTGCTCCCCAATTTTGTCCTTCGGTCGCCCCTGTCCTTGCGTGTTGAACGTCTTGTACAGCTTCTCGAAAGCTGCACGCTCGGTGTCTGTTATGGTGGTCTTCCTGGCATGTGCACCGTCGATAGCGGGTGGCAAGTTGCCGTCTGCATCTGCAAACGGTATTTCATCTGTGGGCTTCGAGCGCGTTGAGATGTTGCGATGCGCGGCTGATCGTGTGGCGGGCGGCCATTGCTGGATAGTCGCTGTCTGGTACAGGAATGGTAGGAGCGTGTTAGGTCTGCGGGCCCGTGTGCGCGAAACTGCTCGGAGAGTATGCGAGCATAGCGACATCGACGAGTGCCCCTTATGCAGGCGGAGGAGCACGCACAATACAAGTGCGTTCAGGTGGGCAGAAAGGAGTGTTGAAGCTTGACAAAAAAGTTCCCCAAACTTCGCATTCGCCGAGCATGAGGGCGGCCCGAGCTCAACCTTCCTGATACGGCAAGTGTAGAACACGGTCAATCCGGCGCCGGATAGCAACCATCTCACGGACTGGGTCTTGGACATCCCGAGAAACTATCAAGCAATCCGACAGCACGCAATGTGTATGTTTAGAACATAGGTGTTTCAGTCTCAACCTGAATGGATATACAAGCAAGCTAAGAACGTCCCAAGACGACTATGTGGTCTAGCTTTCATCCCAACCATTACCCGCCAACCACTCTACTGCAATCCTCCATACAACAAGACACATACAGAAGATAGAGCGTAATGAAAGAGGCGTGGCGGTGAAAAGTGCTGAGATAGGTTGTAGAGGCTCGAAACCGCAAGAACTCCCGCTATGTTACTATTTGGTATCCCTGATGTCAAATGAAAACACTGCCCATAACCGAATAGCGTGATGCATAAAGCAATGAAATAACTGCGTCGTAAACATAGAAATGCCAAATCGTGGTCGCTCCATGTCATCGAGCGACCCTATGGGTATCTTCGAAAGGGTCAATAGATGTCCGCTCCATCGGCTGTGTATCTCATCAAAGAAGTATCTCGTGGCGTCAATGACAAGGAAATTCGTGACAAGCATCGTAGTCGTAGCGTCGTGCGCTGGTACAGAGAGAATGAGTGTGGTGCTAGTGATTGTGTCGAACAATATTGTGACAAGGTGGAGGATAACGCGCCTAAGAACGGTTTTCGACCGCACGTTGTTCGTCAGTGGCGACAGCCACCAGCGCTTGCAGTCGTCTCATGTCGTCTGCTGGCGGTTGCGGCAAAGGCTGGCCAAAAGTGATCGGTCCTCTCTCAGGTTCCCGCTGTGGACGGTAACTTGAGCTCGATAGACTGTGACTGTGGTACTGTGGGTATGTGGGCGAATGAAGCGGATGTGGCCTCTCCATAATCGAAGCTTGGGGTGCAGGCTTGTAATCCTCTGCAGGTGGGCAAGGAGGGTGTGTCTCAACGTAGCCGTTGCTGTGCACAATGGCGGGATGATATTCGCTCATAGTGGTGTTGCCTGGTGTTGGGATACCCTCACTGCTGCTCGAATCCTCGGGAGATGTGCGCTGCAAGACTCGAGTCGTCTGCGTAAGAGGCCCATTGTACCACGCTTGCCGCTTATTCTTGCGAGGTGTCACAGGCTGCTCTTGCGATGACCGTGCGGAATCGACTGGCGGTATTTGGATTGGCTGAGGAGTATGTACAGGCTGGCGCTGCTGACTAAAGTAGCCATGTGCTGTGGTCGGTCGAGCGGCGCTATGGTGTCCAGGACTGCCAGAGTGCTGCGACCACTGTTGGAGCGGTGGTCTTGGGCTAGCAATCTCAAGGTTGCCAATGTTTCTCTGCAGATTAGTCTCCCACGAGATGCTTTTGCGTTTCTGGTGGCCTCCACTGGACGAATGCTCCATTGGAGCGTGGTAGGTAAGGGGCCGTGCGGGAGCGTCGATTTGCATGGGACTGGGCTGACGGCGCGGGAGAAGCGGCGCAGGCGGTGCATAGTCAAAGCTTTCAATGCCAGGCAGCCTGGTCGTCTGCGAAGCTGCGGGCTGTGATGTGAATGACGGGCGAGGAGCATCGGGCGTTTGATGGTAGCCCAGCCCACTTGTCGCTGGTCGAGGACCGGTGTACACTCCAGGATGCCAGGTGCGTCTTCTCCAATCCGCGTCGGGATTAGAGTCTCTCCTTGATTCAGAAAAATTTGACGCGGTCGGACTGGCATAGATGCTACTCTGACCAGAAAATGTTGGGGCGGCAGACGATTGCAAGGGAGTCATGTACGGAGGTGGTGCCTGTCCTGGTACCCCAGCAAAAGGGTTGCCACCAGACGGGTTCGACAGACGCCGGCCTGATGGTGGAGGCCCAGCCCATGATACAGGTCTGGAAGACGTTGACACAGGAGACTGCATGGCGGATCCAAAGCGAGCGGGGCTGCCGGTCGCTGTGGAGAAGGTAGCGGACTGTGGGGTGGTAGGAGCATTGGACTGCGCGTCGTATTCCACGATCTGAGGTCCAGGACTGCCCATCAGTGGCGGATTGTACGCTTCCATGGTGTTCAAAGATAGGCGAGCGCGTGCTGAGCCATCGCTAGCCATAGCAAGTGGAGGTGGTCGACGCCGGACGTCGGGCGACTGTGCCATAGTGATGCTCGACATCCCAGACGTTATGCTGGAGGCCGAAAGGTTCCTACTGTGGCCTCTGCTGTGTCCGCCGGTGCTTCCTAATGTGTTTGCTCTCGACCTGTTCCCGGGCGGTCTGACACGATCAGTTCGGATCTGCCTCTGGAAGCGGGTGCCGGTCGCTGCTAGTGATTCGGCCGGTATGTCCTCGTTAACGTGAACCGTCTGGGCGTGCTGTCGAAGGTTATCGAGGCGTGAAAATCGCCTAGAGCAGTGGCATTGAAATGGTCGTTCACCCGTGTGCTTGCTGCATGATGTTAGTTAAGACTCGGCTCACTCAACGATAGACATACCGAATGTGCCTGGCCAGGTGCTCGCTTCTTGTGAAGCTAAGGTTGCAAGGTGGAAACTCGGTGCAGAAGAAGCGCTGCCCTTTCTTCTTCTTGGAGGGTCGGTTCGTGTCACTAGTCACGCTCTCGTTGTCCGACCCGTCTTTGTCGTCCTCGTCCCCTTCACCCATCTCTACATCTCGTGTTGACGCCACGGACTGGGTAGACCTGTGCGAGTTTCCTCTACTCAGCTCGCTCTTCGTCGAGGGTGTCTCGCTCAGCTCGCGGGTGGGTGTGAAGGGTGAGGAGGGCAGCGGTCGTTGTCCAGCGAGCCCGGTGGCAAAGCTGTTGCGTGTTGGCGTCTTCACTGAGGGGTCTTCGGAACGCACATCATCGCCGCCCTTGGATTCGGGAAAGAACCTGCTGTTTGGCCGCGGTGTAGTGGGTGTCGTCTCATCTCCGGCACGCGCTGGCGGCGGCTCGGGAACTGTCAGGGTCGTGTTGACTGCCTGGAAGCTAGACATGTTGGGTGAATGCAGTGTCTGCTAGTTCAGACGGCCTTCTCTTCTGTAGTACCACTGGATGCACTGCGCAAGTCACAGCCCTTGCGGCGCGTATTCACGACTGCGCGGTCTATGCAGCGGACCAAGTGGCCAGTACCTGCGGGTCAATGTGGGCGCAGCTCTCAGGCACGGCTACTCTACACAGGCGCAATCACTATGAGACTGCGGCTCGCTCCTTCCTTCACGCGGGTGCCAGAAGGCTGAAACGGATGTGATGACGAATAGAAAGCGGCGTTGCAACAACACCCGGACGGGGCGCGCGGCAGAAAGACAATCAAAGAAGGCGGGCGCGCAGAAAGGTCGTTACTGTCGTCTCGTCGTAAGTGGTCGCGGTGCCTGGCTGTCACGGGCGTGCGACCGTGGTGATGATGCAGCGACGGATGCTCGGAGTTTGGGGGCATGCGATAAGGCGCGGCCGTGCCTCAGGTGGCGGGCAGATTAGCCCCTCCCTGCGGGCGGTGGACTCGATGCACAGAGGCGGGAGCACGAGCAGATGCGCGGCAGACTGCGGCTCTCAGGGACGCACAAGCTCGACGCAGATGCAGAGAACTGAACAGGTGTCGGTGCAGGAGCAGCGTGGGATTGGGACGGGCGAGATCAGTCTTGCGTTGCAACTGCATGCGAGGAGGGGTTGGTCTGGCACGGACTGGACGAGTAGCGGCTTTGTTGTGCGCCCTGAGTGCTGGGCTGGCAGGGCGGCTGGGGTTTGGGTCCGATCCACCATGCGACGATGCCCTCTCTGCCTGCAGATCCCAGGACCTGCTAACCTAGCGACCGAGCGAGTCTTGGCCTGGCTAGACATGCTCCGGCTGATGCTTACGGCCAGCGCTCACCCACCTGTCAGACTGCGCCCTCTCTGCATCCGGGATACTCATAACGGCCATGGCACGCATGCCTTGCAGACCGCAGGCGAAGCAGACGTCGCCCAGCCTCGAGCCGTCCGCGCTGGTACCTGGGACGACACGACATCGATGACGAGACAGCAGCGCTCACCGCGTTTCACATGCTCGGGGAGTGACTGTCGTTGGCTGGGCACTCCAGTAGCGGTGCGCTCGCCTTGTTCCAGACGGCAGGATGAGGTCTGGTTGACCATGACTGCAAGCAGGCGCAGTATGCGTTCGTGAGGGTCCGCAAACCGAACATGAGCGTCTCCAGCTCGAGCAATTGGCCGACGCGCCAGGTTGCTGCAAGCTAGCAGCGTGCAAGCGCCGGATGCAAGGGGACTCGAACATGATCCACAGAAAAAGTGTTGTGCCTTTTGTACCTTACCGAAGCGAACGACTAGCATCCGTCGTTCATCCGCACTTGAGCGCGCAAAATCTGCTTACTGCAACCTGAAGCACGCCAACATCGCAAACCAGGCGGCGCGAAGGGCCGATGTTCTTTGGCCATGCAGAAGATTCATTCAGAGCCATAGTGGGCACTGCTGTTATAGCGGACGGCCAAGTCAGGCACACGTGTGTGTGGCTCAACCAGTCCCTGGCGTCAAAGGCTGTCTTGTGGGACGCCTGCGGGCACAGGCGGCACGAGTTCCAGGATTATCAACCATACCACAGGTAGTCATCTGATGGCGCCATGAAGCATGTTCGATCCCAACCTTGCGCTGCGACCCTGGGCAACGTCATTGAGAAGTGCGACGTATCGATAAAATATCTTGATGAACACGCATGCTCTCTTCATCAAAAATAGAAGAGCGTGAATCATTGCATGCCCGAAGAGTGACAGCACAGAGACCCCCGAGCTGTGTCTGAACTGTGCCCTAGCATTGCCGGCTTAGGCGGCGCCTCGGCGAATTGACGAAACAGACGGAACCAACAGCCGCCAGCCAGTTAGTCCGTGGTGGCGATGGCTGCATGGTGTTGAGGGGCACCAGCTGGGCGCACTTTACTCGAAGAGACTTTAGAGTACGCCTTTGTTTCGCAAGTGGACATGAGAGTGGAGCGGAGACCTCGTCATCAATGTGTGTGAAACCTAGTCGTAGGTGGGTACAGTGGTGCCTTGCAGCAAAACAAATAGGCTTGATCACAACGGGACTCAGCATGGCAAAAGAAATGGCAAAAAATCAGGGCCGAACCGGAGTCGAACCGGTGACTTCGGGAAGACGGTCTTGGTGAACTGCAGTCCTACACTGGGGAGGAGTTAGATCATGTTACTGAAATATTTAGATGCAGGTGTACCAACCTCTACCACTGAGTTACCGGCCCGTGAACTCATTATGGAAAGTTGTTCGCATATTTGCATTATATCATTGACAATGTCCAAAGGTGAATACGAGCGTAGTGTGCCGCGTTCCTTTGATGGATTCGAGGTGAGGAGGCGAAGTGAGGGGCAATCACCCGTTGATTGGGACACACTGCCATGCCTCTAGCTCACAGCCACGTCTACCTCCGAAGATTGCCTTTGTAAGCTCGTAATCCACACATCTAACTCGATAGAGCTAGTGCCTTCACTATGGACACGGCATACTGACAAATTCAGAAGAGCTCTATACGGACGACTTTTTGGTGACTCATGGTAGAGATGTCGCTGCCTCCTAGTCTTACTCTCCGGCATTCTCGCCGGTGCGACGAATCCTTACAGCACCGACTATAGATCCTAAGCATCCTCTCACCACATCATGCAAGAACCCGACTGTGTAGCACACGTCTCACAACACGCATTCCTATGCAGTGTCGCAATGACGGACATCTCCCGCCGCACGACATTGAGCATTGTACGCCAGCACGATAATCTTCAAGCAAGCGAAGGTTGCAGCCGAGGCACGAAAGTCATGATAGGTGCTTCGTGGAGTTGGCGAACTTTGTGTCGCCCTTGGCGCTGTTACTCTAAATGCATGGCTATGGCATGTCGACAACCACGCCACCTGCCTGTGCCGCTCCTGATGTTTCATGCGCCTCTTAAGACTTGTCCATCTCACCGTTTATCATGCGCCAATGTGATCACGCTTACTGCACAACCTGGGCATCAAGTCAGCAACCCGGGTTCAGCGTCAGTCTGGCCACGTTGACAGAACCAGCGGCAACTCTATGGGGCTTGGACAGACCTTCTCTCTGAGCTTGCTTATCCATTGAACAATGCTCTCGCCTTGGTCTGCTCGATCTTCAACGAGTAGTGTCTGCGCCCATAGCTTGAGGCTTGGGTCGCCGTCCTCCTTGATGATGTAGAGAGTCGGTAGAATGATGCTTCCTACGCCCTTTGACTTGTGATCTCTGGACTTCTCAACAACTGCGCTATTATCAGTATGCAACAATGACAACCGGCTATATATGTTAACTTACCAGCCCGGACACGCTCAGAGTACTCATTGTCCAGGATAGGCAAAGAAGCTTTGCCTTGCTTTAGCTGTGTGCGATCCTCTACACCGAAGACATCTGCTAGAAGTGCTGGCACAGCGTCGCGTCCGATCCATCTAATGTTGTCAGTATGAGCACCGTACGGAAGACACTGCGTGGCTTACAAGAACTGGTTCACACCATCGTCCAGTAGGTACAGTCCGTATGGGACGAGTGCGGCGGACGAAAGATTCAGCTGCGGCGGCATGGTGATCTGACCTGATGTAGGCTCTGGTACACCGGCGTCATCGGGCATGTCCTGGCAATCGTTAGCGTCCCAGATCTGGACAACACATGTCTGTCAACGTACATGAAGACTGTAGAAGCTAGGGTAGATGTACTGCGTCAGTAACCGGAGTGGTAGTGTCGAAAGAAGGTCTAGAGCGGCGGATCGAAGGTCGGAAGGTATTTGAGCACTTTTCCGGAGACCAACGTTCTTGATGAGGCCCAGAAACAGGATCGGAAGCGCGCGAAGATTTTGGGGAAGCGGTAGACCGCCACCTCCCATGCTACCTCCCGCGAGTTCTTTCCTGTATGTCGATAGAATCTCGATGACCTTGGCTTGAAGGGCGTCTCGGGCGGCATCAAGACCGCTTGATAGGGCCCGCTCAACAGCCTTGTGGCTGAAGTATGTGGTGATGGCTTGCGCGTCTGCAGAAGCGTAGACTGAGGCCAAGCTCTCAGTAGTAGGCACTGCTAGGGTTAATACCCTGATGCGGCGCTGACCACCCGAGGTCGTGTGCAACACAGCCGCTTGAAGGCAGGCAAACGGCTTGCTGATGGTCTCGTCAATGGCAACTTCAATGACGACAGCTTGGTCCCTAGGGTACGCTGGAAAGGCGCATAGATCTGAGGAGCGGTTGAAGAAGTTTCCGTAGAATGCGGACATCCTCAGTCCTGTTGTGGCGCGTACCCGGAGAACAGCTTCCAGTCCAATCTCTGCCGACATGTAATCCGCCAACTCTGTTGCGATCTTGACAACATCTTCTTGTCTTGCGGCGTTCCACCCAGGGTAGAAATATGTTTGGCCAGCAGTAAATCGCGGGAGGTTGCTTAGTGTCGCAACGTCCTGATACTGTGACGAGAACAAAAACATGTCGACCGAGACCTGGTTCTTCGAACACTCGACAGCGAATGACTTGTACCAATTGTTTGCTGGCTGCAAAAGACTAGTCTCTTTGCCGGTGCCCAGCAGTGACTTGTCCTCTCGAGGGTTTAGTGCAGCGTGACCCACGTTTGGAAGAGACGCGGCAAGCACTGTGAGCTTTCCACCTAGTGGCGAGATGAGCTTGTGAGCGGAGCGGAGAGCGGAGCCAAGCGCAAAGCCGGGAACATGAGTGTTCTGGAACATTGTCGGAAGACGGTCCAAGAAGCTCTCAATGTTGGCCCGACATTGGCTTAGACTGACGAGGAGATCCGAAGGCATGGGCAGGTACGGCTCCTCGAGATCGGAGACAACCAATTGCTGTGGATCATTGTTCTCGCTGCCATCCGGTGGGATGCTGAAGAAGTGCAGACCAGAGTCTACTGCCATGAAGCCAATGCGTGTCCTCCCGTCTGCGTTTGGTATCCGGCCCAGAGATTCTTTGATGACTCGCGAGACCACTGCGAGAAGTCCGCAGTTCACTGCTGCCTGTGTGCAGTCCAGAATGATGTAGTAGCACAAAGGCTGTGGCGGTCGAACCATATATTCTTGTGGAGCGACGAACTCGGTAACGGCGTAGTTCAATTCTGGCCGTTGCCAACGATCGACCTATACGTTGTTAGTGAGAATTTCTCGGATTCGTAACGTCTCGTCGCCGTCTATCGTTCCCTGCAGTGTGTGCAGCGCCCTGTTGCGTGAGTGGGATGCTCCAGCGCTCGCATAGCATGAAGGAGCATGCAAAACCTTACTTACGCTCTTCTGTTGTGCCGCATCCCAGTCAAATGCCTGCGTATTGCCAGTCAGCCAGATGTCTTATATACAGCTGTGGGGCTCTGAATACGGACCTGAGGAACATCGTTCGTAAGATTACACATATTACACCTCCACCGATGCCCATGATCGAGAAACGACTAGCAAGCTTGTCAGCACTGAGAGTGTTGCGAAAAGGCCTCGAGCTCGGCACGTACGACAAAGGGATTAACTGTAGGTAGGTCAGCCAAGCTCCTGTCCGAGTGATCTTATATAGACATACTGTATGCCCGGCAGCGCCTGCAACGACTGATGACTTGGTCGTGCACAACTGGCACTGGATCTTCCGAATCGTGTAGACTGGCATATGGACTGATGATCAGAGCAAATGGCAGCTTGCTCTTCTTCAGCAGCGAGTGGTTGGTGGGAATAGTGTTCAGTGTGCACCGCAGGTATTTGCTAGACTCGTTTGCGAATTCGGAGGGTGTAGCAGCGGCATTTGATGGTAGGTGGATCGGCGGAGGAGGATTGTAGAGCTCCGAAACGTGGAAAGGCGTAGCAATGAGGTCCGAGGGGAACAATTGGTTTTGCTGTGTAGCGGCAGTAGGTTGTTGCATCTGCGGCGCAGCTTGGCCTGGCTGTGGACCCAAGCCCATCTGCCCGAATTGCTGGTTGAGCGCATTGGGGTCTTGCGCTGGCGGCTGGCCATACACTGGAGCTGGAGGCTGTCCATATGCAGGAGCCTGTGCTCCATAGCCCGGCGACGCTGGTACTCCATACCCAGGCGCTGCAGGGACGCCATAACCCGGGGCAGCTGGCGGGACACCTACCCCAGCTTGACCGCCAGAGTTGGCTCCAAACTCGTACGCCGCGCCCGCATATCGGTCCCTCTTCTTCTTGTGATCCGCCATAGCGAGGGTGGCGGAGACGGGAGAGAGAGTAGAAAAGTCGCGGACAGTGGTGACGCGGGGAAAGCGGTGCTGGCGGGGGAGCTTGGGAATCTGAGGATGCCCGGTGAGGTTGGAGCTTGATCTGTCTTCTTGGGAGGCGGCACATTCCGCTAGTTGAATACGATCCCTGGCCCCGCCAGGTCGCGCCGAGCACACGGCCACACGACCAACATCGCTCTCTACACCTGGACCACATTTCCGCTAAATTTACCACCCTTTTTTGATGCTGCCTGCCAGGCTCCAGCGATCACTACGAACCGACTCGACATGGACCTTTGGGATCCCTCGACATGTCTATCCATTGCGTCACTATCTCCTTGAATTTACTCCACGTGTCGCACTTGCGCGCACAGGTATAAAAAGTAGTCAGGCAACATCTATCACTATCACATACGTAGCCTCACAGTTCGATGACTACAGAGCGAAGGTCACGTGGCCGGATATCATAGCAAAGGTGTGTTGGGTGGG
>TARA_R110002003_G_scaffold70_16_pt1 | contig 26872 bp, 30 predicted proteins | sample TARA_R110002003 | Tara Oceans TARA_R110002003 (sample SAMEA4396441) | marine metagenome | biome: Westerlies Biome; feature: [SRF] surface water layer (ENVO:00010504); material: water (ENVO:00002006), including particulate matter (ENVO:01000060) such as... | depth 5 m
CTCGCATGATAGCCAGTAAGGGCGGCTCATTGCAGGATCAAATCCGGAGAGCAGAGGCATATGCGAAAGCAGAGCTCATCTCGAACCCATTCACAAAGAAGAAAGAGGTTCTCACAGCTATCGATAACGATGGCCAGCTGTCGCAAATATCACTTTCAGGGGAACTGAAGGTCGCTTCGCCGCCTGGGGCCGGCGATGTGCCTGTGGTGACGGAAGAAATCGTTGCCCAGAAGGTTACTCTGGATACCACGCCTGAAGCGGTCACCCAATCGCCTGCAACGCCACTTGTGGAAAGCACGTCCACCCAGACCATGGAGATGCCAATCGCTACTCCGGCGCCGACACCCACACCCAGCGCTCCAGTCCCTCCCGCTCCCTTCCCATTCCGCGACCCTGATTGGGAGCGCATTGAAACCGCGTACTGGACCGTCGCCATCGCCGACCTGAACTCCAAGTGCAGATCCTACAACCTTCAAGCCCCAGAGCTCGCCAAGCGACCCTACTTCAACCTGCAACGAGAACTCAACAGCTGCTTTGCCGACGTGGCCCCGCAGCTTGCCCAAGCGATCCTTGACCGTGCGCGAGGGCCGCCCAAGAAGACTGAAGGACTCGGTCACGCCCTGGGCGAGAAGAGTGTCTTTGACAGCCTGGTGGGTGGACCGGTCAGGATACGAGACGAGAGGAAGACCAAGCAGTACGGATTTCGACAATTTTGGAAGGACCTGTGGGCCGAGAAACCAAAGTCGATTTATTGATGAAGATTTTGGCAGCGCGCGTGGTGCACGAGACTGAAAGTCATGGTGTGGCTGGCACGGTAAAAAGAACGTTGCGCTCGTATCGGGACGACATGTCTGCATCGAGCGCACATCACAGCGAAGTCATGGCCAAACGTCTCAATGCAGCGACCTGCATACCACGCCGTCCATATGCTTCCACGTCGATCGTCACCACCACCGTACCGTGACATGCAAGTCAGACCCTCCGATCCTGCACGCATCTCGCAAACAAGCCATGCCGATCCCTCACCAAAGTAGTCTTCCACCGCCTTATGAATTCTCGCCCTGGTCATTTTCGAGTCTCCACTTTTTCAGGCCCGAGACTCAAGGACCCAATTGGCAGGACCTTGCATGCAGAATCGTGATGCGACATGGGAAACTGCAGCTTGCACGACAGCTCCGCGGATGCGGGTGAAAGGTACCCGGGCCACCGGTTCGATAACGCAAGAATGAGGCGAGACGATCGGTCGATCGGGCCACGGATACTGGACTGTTGGTCCGTGATCTCGCATCGAGCTGCTGGTCTTCATGTGGGTCGTCTGTGTGGGGTAGTGTACCGTAGATTAGCATTCCGCTGAATGTGGTAGCATTGAAGTCAATGTAGAAGCGGTGTAGACTATTTCATATCGAGGCTATTTCGAGTATGCCGACTACTGCAATATTACTTACCGATGTCTCGTACCCAAAAGAGCCACCAGGGTAAGAATGCTGTGACGATGCGACATGCACCTCAGGACGGAAGAAGGTCTTGCTCACAACTTCCCGCCCTTCGAGTCATACTCACACACCGACAGTCTTAACCCTCAACCCACTCACAGCACTATCACTCCGCCTTCGGCCGTATGCCTTGGCAGAACTGCTGCTTCTCGTGGCCCCTTGCTGCTGGTGCTTCGCAGACCCCACAACCCGAGTAGCAGGTTCATTGTCACCCTCACCCTCACCTCGACGATCCCGCACCTTTTCGAGACCAGCATGCATCGCGTGGTCTTTGCTCGTGCATGAACCCACCTTGGGTGTGCGTTTCCCTGCACCATCGTATGGTTGACAGAAGCAGATCCTCAGTGCATGACCGGCAAGCGAGCCCTTCTCGCGTGTGTCCTTAGTCTTGTGCGTCGTGTGGGTCTTTGTTACGGGCTTGGCTGCACGTTTGGAACAAGGCTTGCTAGCACCAGGGTATGCATGTGCATGTGTCGAAGGGCGTGCTTTGACACCGGCAGTGTGCCGCCTGTTTGTACGTTTCGTATGTTCCTTGCTCGTCCGGGACGTGCTGCAGGACTGGATGGCTGAGGCTATGTATCGTGACTTGTAGAGATTTGCGTCACTTTTCAAGTCGTGGAAGAAGGATCTGGTAGAGCGCCGGCGGTGATGTCGGGAGCTGACCTCGATCATCTTGTGATGTGACTGACGAGTATGACTTCGAGGAGTGACGCTATGGGATCGTACTACGCCGCCGCAGCCTTTGGCAGTGGGTGTGGGGTCAATGAGCCACTCACGGGAGCTAATTTGAGACCTTTCGGGCCGTCGATAGTTGTGATGGTGCTGCAGGTGTGGTGGAAGTGGGGCGGTAGATGTGGGAGGCGTAGTCATGGGCACGAGAGTTGGTCTGGCCGGAGGAAGACATGCCGTCGCTGGCAGTGTTTGGTGTAGCGGTGATCTCCTAGGCTGCGCAGGGTACAGTGTTGGCGCTGTTGGAGCGCTTCCGTATTCCCACGCACTTGTCTCGGGTGATGAGCTGCCTTCGGGTTGTATCAAGTTGCCGGAGGGAGAGTAAAACGATATCTTCGGCGTGTTGTAGTTCGGTCGTACAATTCCCGACGCTGCAGCGATAGGTAGTAGAGAAGTCAGTGCAGACGAGGTGATGGACCGTCGCGCAGCTTCTGTGTCAGTCACCGGTTTCGAATCAGGAGACTCTGAGATTGAGGCCTGGCGCTCGAGCTCTGCCATCTGCGGTGTGAACTATACAGGCATAGGCGAGCTTGAGTGTCGTGTTTGATGTGGTGTCTCATACTGAAGGTCAAGATCAACACCAAGCACCGTGCCTGAGTACGAAGTGGACATCGTGCTACAGAAACTCGCGTTTCGGCTTGTCTCCCTTGCGCAATCATGCTTGTTCAGCGAAGAGGCACTGCATTGGGGGACGGAAACACCGTTGAACGTGTATTGAGCTAAAGTGTTGTCGTGGTGCTGGTTGTTCGAGAGCGTTGAGGCTCCATTTGTGCCATCATTATACGCCACATCGCGTGGTTCTTGGGGTACAAGACGTACAGAAGAGGACTGTTCACGCGAGTGCGTTGCAGACGACGGCGGCAATAGTTGTGGGGCAGAATTGGAGGTAAAGTCCTGTTCGAACAAAGGCAAAGACGATTCAAGCAAGGGCGGATAAGTTGAAGCTGAAGCTGAAGCTGAAGCTGGACTATTTGTCAGAGAGATCTTACGATTTCTGGCCTGACAATCTGCGACAGGCGTGGAGGCTGCGCTCGATGTCGGGTACTGCACCCGACTCTCAAAGTGCGATGGGCGTTTCTCGAGAATGTGGGTTGGCATTCGACAGTGCCGGTTGAGTCCGCTCGTGTCCCGCTGATCTTCACGGGCCTCGACTGGTGGCGCGTGAGTCATTGAGGACGACCGAGACCGGGTCCGCGAAGCAGCCCAAACGTTCTGTAAAACACCACGGAAGAAGCCTTTGGACCTTCTGCTTTCCGTATCCCGGTCTCCATCGCTAATCTGATTACCCGGAGATCGCGGCAGCTCCGAGGGACTCGATGTAATTGGCAGAGCTGGATCGAAGATCGGATGTAATGGCCCGCTCTCCTGCACCGTTGCAAATCCCTTGACCGCCGCAGTTGGATGATGCTCATGGTGAGCGTCTTCCTGTATTCTCTGTAGGGCATAGTTGTCTAGACTGCGTGAAACCCGGTGCGCGGTGCGGCTGGGCGAATAATTTTCCGCGACTCGAAGTGAGGGAATTCGACCCATGCTGAGCAACGAGCCCCGGGAGTTGAGCGTGGAGTAAGAGCCCTGCTCAACAATCGTAGCGAGCGGTGCCCCATTGGAGCGATTTGCCAGCCGCACTGCAAGGTGGTATGGGATGGCACGAGCTCTGAGCTGCTGCTGATGTCCAATGTTGTGGCCCGCTTCGACACCGATAGTTTCCAAATGGCTCGTGTAACTATCGTCATCCCGTCTGTTCTCCTTTCTGATGATGGTAGACGGCGCGTCTGTGTCAAGGAACGCTTTGTAATACATGAAGGGATCCTGGGGTGTGGGCTGCAGACCTTGGGCTTGCATGCCCAGCGCATCAATCACGCTCAAGGCTGTGTTGCCAACCTCGTATGCCGACCTTGATGTGCCGGCAGAGAACCTCTCACCCGTTTTGCTGTCCAATGGCTGCATGACGTCAGCTCGAGTAGTCGCCATCGGTTCCTTGATTAGAGACTCGAGAAACGGGTTCCAGACAGTTTTCAATGAAAATGACAGCGATGCCGAGGTGGCATGGGGTTTAGGTACATTTCCAACGTCCGCTTGGCCACACTGGGAGGTAGGCGCATCCTGTTTCGATCGATGCACTCTGGCTGTGGCAATACCTGGGGGTAGGAGCAGGGAAGACTAACATTGGCAGGAACTCTTTTCCGATGTTTAGTTCTTTCTGATCATGCAAGATCATGATCCCGTCATCGACCAGCTTGCCTGGCACATCTCTTGGGACCTTCTGAATCCATCGTGGGGTTTTCAAGGCGGCACTACAAGTCGCAAGCGAAGTAACGTGTACTGGCTACCTTTACAGATGGTGCAACGTAGGATAGGAGCCAATAGATATGGTGACTCTCGTCACAGCCACGAAAAAGTCCCAGACATGACAGCTCGCACAAAAGCAAGAACTATTGTCTTCGAGTTACTGGTCGCTCTTACGCCGGTCTTCGCTCACTATTGCCTAGAACAGCCACTCACGCAGACGAGCCGCCGCGAACAGGACACGACTGCAGATCTGTCACAATGCCCAACGTGTGCCCAGATTTGCTCCATGACAACAAAGTGTAGGAATGAGCTTGACGCAGCGAGAGACTTCTGTATCACCGTTCGTGGGCCGACGTAAAGCTGAAGTACAAGGGATGTTCTGCACAGATCGAGTTATGGGCAGGGGCGTCCGCAATTTGTATCCTGCAGTGCGTCTGCGTGCCATCACAGTAATCCATCGTGTTCAGGATGCATACCAATGGTGGAGAGCTGAGCCTGTAGAGGACCTGTCGGAGATCATGCCCGCCAAACGATCGAGGCTACCGGTAGATTGCGGATGAACACTATCAACGACGTGCGCTTCCACTTGCAAGGAACGGTAGGGGTTTATATTTCTTTTTCTTGCCGAGAAGTCGTGGGTCGTCAAGACTCGGTGCCTGCTTGATGATCTGGCACAGATTCTTGACCGCGTTACTTAGCACTCGAACTACACTGTCAATTGCCCCAGGATGAGGAGGGTCTGGGTCCTGATGAAATCTGGGCGGATCGAAAGCACGCTACGAAACGCGCGTGTAGATCTCGAAAGGGGCCTAAGGCTGGATCGAACGGCGAAACGCTACTAGGGCGTTCCTGGTCAGACTACATTCTGAACGGGAAGTTGACTTGCGCTGCGTTTTGCCTCGCGGTTGCCAGGCGCGGCTCGGGCGGACATTCGACCATCGCATGTGTTTGGAGGGCTAGGCAGGCATAGTGAGTGCCTATTGGCCCTAGAACTATGGCTGTAGTGTTACCTCACGCGTTTCTAGCGATGCATGTGCTAAAGCTAATGCAGGCAAGATGGAGGTTCTGCAGCAGGGATATGTCCCGGCTTTGAGTAACGTGATGTGCAAGGGGCGACTTCGATGCTCGATTATGGTTGTCGGCAAGGCAGATGCCTACGGACTACTCGCTCACTCAGCTGGCCGCTCTCAGCAATGACCAGCCCATATTCACTGGGCAGCTAGGATCTGAGTGCTCTCGTGGCGCTCGAGGGCTTCCATGGCCGGCTTCTAGAAGGCGTCGAGGGTGTTCTCTGTGCCATGCATGACCACCCAGCTTTTATAACTGTGCAAAGAATGCCTTAATCTTGCATGCAATGGCCTGCATTTAGAGTTATTGCCGCTGAAATGCCATTCGGAGGCCTGTATGCTTATGAAGGCAATTTGGCGTGTTTCAATCAATTTCCAAGCCTGAATCGTTGGCGGCTGATGTTCGACAAGGCAGCGTGGTCGATCGCATCCTTATTGGCAGCAACGCTTCAGGCAGGACATTCGGAACGGAGCTATTCTGCAGATTGCTTCTCGACCATACTCCAATAACGGACCTCATCGAGATTGTGCCTTCGAGCTCGAATGATGCAGCTTTGTGCCGCTAATGGACTGATCATCGTTCGACTTCCTTGGGAAGCCAGTCCCTCCCAAGCAAGGCCTACGTTACAAAGTGTCCGCCTATCGAAACGTCCTGTAGTTCCATTCGTAGCGATGGCCCATGGCAGACCCGGAGGATACGAGCTGTACAACTCTCTTAGCTGCATCAATAGTCAATATACTGAGTCTCGCAACGTATCCGAGTTGTCGGGTCTGTGTGGTTGCGCATCCCGTCCGTTGCTGACAAGATAGTGCGCTCCAAGAACACGACGATGTCGTACTAGTACAGTAGCTCTGCGGTCTGCTCACCCACCCCACCATGGAGCGCTCATATCCGTTATCCAGGCTGCTGGGACGCTGGCTCGTCTGTTTTCCTGACCTAGTGGCCCAATACGCGCCAACATGCGATTCTTAGGATTGCTATTTGGGCATGCATTGGCGAACCGGCATCGGAAGAATCGGGCTCTCAGCTTGAGTCGATCGACAAGCAGCAGCCGAGTTCGTGCGCCGCCGCTATATGGCGAGGGCTTTCCTTGCGGCAAATCAGGGCTACAGTGCCACAGATGGCTACCTGCTGTTACTGCACAGTCCACGCATGCAAAAGACAGCGTGACCCGAACCACGTCAAACCTCGGCGACTACCGAGGCCCTGACAGCGCGGCATGCAAGACTTGCTAGTGGACGCCGGCTGCATACGTGTGCGCGTTGACGGGAGGGCGCGTCGGTCCGAATATTCGGTGGGCTTGATCGCAGGGTAGAGGTCTCAGTCTGACTCGCTCCCTCATCGCTGTGGCGTATGCATCTAGCGATCCACAGCGAAGGCAGGTGAGAGACTAGGAGTCCATCGTCACAAGACGTTGAGCTGTAGGACACCCGATCCGCTCCACCGAATCGTCCTGGAGGAGACTATAAAGTTCCAACTCGACCGGCTCAAGCACTGTTTCACTGGATAACACTTTCTCTCGCATCTTGATCCAGCTTTTTTGTCAGCTTCAACAACTCATCGGATACCAATCATCGAACATGGGCTCAGTGCCTCTAGCTCAAAGTGCGGACAAGAAGGACCTGTTTGCCCGTCTAGGCTTGAACGAGCAGATTCACAGGATTCTCTTGGTAAGAATTCGTGTTTGCCTTCACAAGCAGCTTACTGACATGGTCTGCGTGGTCAGCAAGAGGCCCAGACCGCAAGGGACACCTTGAGTCGAAATCCACTCAACTTGACCGATCAATCCAAGCAGAACCCGCCTCGAACACCATACAAGTGGGACGAGATTTCCGAGACTGCGAAGCACCGAGAAATCTTGACGGTCGTCAACAATGCCCCGCCACACACGAAGTACTACTATGAGTTCGGCCGATACCACAACGTCAACGAGGAGAATTGGGTCGCCCGATGGTATCTCTGGCACAGCTTTCGCTATAGGTCGGTATGAGTCGCTTGGTAATTTTGCAGTACTGAAAACGCCGGTCCAGGGACAATAGAGACCCACGGTCCAGGTCCAATACAGACAGTGACAACGATGGGTACGGAGGTAAGCACTTGGTGGCGAGGCAGCCATGCTTCCTGTGCAGAATGCATAGTGCAAGCTAATATATAACAGGAGGTACGGCGTCTTTTGACGGCAGTAGCAGCGGAGGCGGCGGCCGCACTTTCTATGATGCAGCCCGCGAGGAATATCGATAAATATCCACGTAGAGGCCTTGACCGGCGCGTGTGCGCCATCTCATGGAATCAACGTCCTGAAGTTCGACGGCATACTTTTCTGTAGATGTTGGAGATGCCTCGAATCCGGGTTCTGAGAGCTTAAGGTGGACGCAGCCGATACTGCATACCTTCAAGATGCCGCTTCCTCGGACCGATGTCATTTTACGAATTCTCCTAGCTCTTACGACTCCTATATTTGTTAGCTCCCTGTATCACATAGTCTGGAAGTCGATGATCCAGCGTACTCTCGCTTGTTGGTTGCTCTTCTCTTTCGGATAGTCAGATAGCACCCAAATACACACTTTGTTGCTCGAGTGAGCTATGCTCCACTCACTCCCAGATGGGCCCGACGCTCGTGTGGCTGCGTTCTTTGTGCTTATTATGAGAGAACTTCAGAGCGGAGAGAAATGAGTCAGGAGTTGAAGTCGGGCGCTGAAACTATGTATATGTGGGGCGTGCCAGTAGTCGACGGGTCTACCCGCTAAGCTAGCGAGTGTCGGAGGAGAGTCCGCTGCCCTGGGCAGGCACAAATGCATGCTTGAGTCCAAGCGCGAGTCAAGGTCTGCCTATGGACAGGACAAGGGCGCAGGGGGATCAGGAACTGCTTCAGGATTTTACATGCCATGCTCTGCGGCTCAAGACCAAGGGCAAGAAGTGCTCAAGAAACGAGTCGCCCGATACTTGACGTAGCTCTCGCGTCTCGTCCGCGAAGCTAGACCATTGTCTTTTCTAAATATGTCGATCATTTGCAGGTTCCGTTGAGGTCGCCGACCATGAACGCAAATACGACAGGAAAGCGGTGGTATCGGATGTCTTCTGCCGCCATCGGCATGTCATGTTACTCAACCGGCATCCGAGAGGGTTACTGACTCGACCGTTTGCATAGTGATGTTGTGTAGGTAATTCATCTGAGTGAGGCATTGAGACTGTTGCAAGCATGCGATGATCAATGTGTACAGGGAGAGTAGAGATCCGTTCAGGTTCGCAGGTCTACATAGGCTGCTTCTTACATGCTTCACGAACACCTGCACTTAGTTGGAAATTTAACAGCAGTCGGTGCATGATGCTTTCGCGATCATGCGGGCTGCTAGGGTCCACGTCGATGTTGGTGGCGCTCGCTTCCGGGATCGAGGAAGACCAAGGGCTTACCTCGAAACATTTGCAGTCGACGCAGACTAAGAGAAGAATGATAATTCTTGTCGATTGAGGCTGAATAGTCACAGAAAAGTTATCGGATCAGGGGTGATAGGAATAGTTTCTTTGTCTGGCCATATTAGTTCAGGACTCTCGGCATGTACTGATGTAAACAGCCCGTCCTCTAAACGCCATCGCTATGCAAAAAGAGAAAGGTGATTACTTGGATGAGAATGAGGCTACCTGCCCGCCTCATATTCCACTCAACAAGCCAGCCTGGCTTAATTGCTCTTGCAGGGCCTTCTGGTATTCGGTTCTCGCCGTATTGATAGCCCGGAGTAGGGGCTCCGCGACCTGATTGACAGCCTTTGCCCCACCTTTGATGTTGTCAGGATCAAACTTCTTCTTCTTACCGGATCGCTGATTGTACGACTCGACCTCCCACCGATATCTTTCCACTATAGCAGAGCGCTCTGCCTCTGCGGCATCAGCAACGGCCTTGATTCGATCAAGAGACTTGTCCAGTGTCTCGATAAGCTTCGCGATTTCATTGGCGCGATCGGCATCTCCAGAGTGGAAGACTGCCCAGAAGTAGTGTAGAAACTCCACTGTCGTATTGTGTGTCATTGTCAAGTTGTCGAGAACGTTTTCAGAAATGGAGAGTTTCTTTGCTTGCTCGCTGATAGGCAGGCTTCTAGAAGCGGCATAATCATCATCATGCAGATGGCGCTTCCTGATGGCTGAGATGATCTGCGAAGTGGCTGCGCTCCTCGACGACTTACTGCCTACCTTCCGCTTCTTCTTGGATACAGCTTGGTCTTCGTCACTGCTGCTGTCGTCATTGATTCCAAGCGTTTTCTCAAGGTCAACCCCGGCAGCTTTGGTTTGGTTTGCATTGATGACTCCAAAGTCATGCTGTAATGTCGACAAAGCCTGAGCAGGGGTGCGTTTAGTGTATGCCGCAGCACTAGTTGATGACTGCACACTTTGTCCAGCGGAGAAAAACTTGCTTTGGTCTTGGACCTTGAGGACTACCCGATTGTCGTCATCTGCAAGCTGTAGATCTCGTAGTTGCAACTCCTTATATGTTTCTTCATCTAGTCCAACAGGCGCATGCCGATCAGCATCAGACTGTGGGACGTCTTTCAGCATCTTTTCGCTCATACGGTTCAAGACTCGTAGAATGGGTGCCTTTTCATAATTTGCTGGGTTCATGGTGAAATCAGGTCGATTGCCCTGCTTCTGGCTGTGATTCTGCTCGTTGCCTTCTATGTTGATGAAGAGTGGTAGAGAGTCCATTTGCTGCTGAGAGTCGTCTACGGCTTCATCATATTGTAGGTACTTGTCGAGCTTCGGGTCAAGAACATCCTGCTCCCGTATGCGCTCGCCTTTGAGCTTCTTCATCAACCGGCTGTGGAAGAATCTCTCCCAAAAGTCCATCTCGCTTAGCTGAGGCACGTTCTCGTTGTACGCCTTTTGTACCACCGGATGCTGTCTGAAGAGGAGTTCGATTTGCTCTTTGGTCAGACTCAGTGTCAGTGCGCCATTAACAGTCTTGGACTTGATGACAGAGAGAACATTGTAAGTCCCTGTTGCCTGAGATCGTTCCGTGGCATGCGATCGAAGCATGTGCACTCGCGTGGACCAGAACTGATTCGAGAATTGGCCAAGCGACACGGATTCTGGCTTCTCTGCCAGTGCTCGGTCAAATCGCTGTCGTAGAGACGGATTTGTGTTCAGGAGCGACATCTGGAGATCTAGGTTTGCCAGCAGCTTCGCATCGTCGTATGACTCGTCACTGTCTCTCGCCGCAGCCGTGACCGTCTGGGCCATGGCCATGGCGGGCGAGGCACCGTCTGCATTCCCGCCGGCAGGAGCAGGAGTCGGCGCAGCCTGTGTCTTGGAAGCCTCGATCCACTTGCGCAAGAGGCCTGTTATTGTCTGCTGGTCGTCGCGTGCGGCGGCAGAGGTGAAAGTGAGGGTGAAGTTGCCAGGTTGAGAAGCGGTCTCTGGGACGACGATCTTGATGGAGGCTTTGGCGGAGGTGGCGGGTGTCTGCTGGAGGTCTGAACGTGTCAGTCATGCACGCGTCTTTGAAGGCAGCATGCATGCACATACTGCCAATATCTGCAATAGTTATGGACAACGGCGGGACTGCTCCGCTGGTAGACTTCCACGACACCGTCTTGCCGTCCGCCGACACCACAACCGTGCCATCCTGCTTCTTATACTGGGCGGCGGCGCTGGACATGTTGGGTGGAGGGCGCGGGTTCACAAGGCGACTGGCGGGAGGCTCAAATCGCTTGCATGATGTAAGCGACCGGGGCTAGTCCGGATGCGGCTTCCCCACAAAACGCGGTCCACGTGATTCCACCGCTCTCACATGCCGAACATTCCCATTTGTTGTGCTTCGCACGAGCGCTGACGTCTGTTCGGATGAAGTTTCTCTGCGTCGCACAGTCACTGCAGTAACATCCGGCCTTGCCGCCAAGCCACCTCTTACGCATCTGACGTGGCGGATACGTTTTCCGTCCCATGTTTCTTGCCCAACGTCACAGCGCGCCCTTCTGAGGCGCAGGTGGCTGCACCCCGTTTACATAACGACTACGCCGCCATTGGTTAGTAGTCGTCTGTGGTCCCATGGTCGGTTGATGCTGTCACTCGTCATGTTGAGGGACTTTGCAGGCAGTCGCACAGAGCCGTTGCGACGGTGAGGGTGCAGTGTGACGAGCAGATAGAGCGAGATAACAGCATTGATTGCCGCCCAAGAACAGCCGTAGATGAAGTGTTTGAGGCATTTCCGACCAGCGAGTCAAAGCGAATTCCTCGAAAAGCTTCGACTAGCCCGCGGTGCGCTAGCCCGACACGGAGGCCCTCACAGTGCCATTGCATGCTTGTCCTCCTCACATCCGCCTCGCCGCTGCATTGCACTGCACACTGCTTACACAGAAGCAGCTTCTGTCCACCGCCATCCGCTTGGATGACCGCCATCCTCTCCTCCGCAACCACCTAATCAGCCCATTATGCTGCGCATCCCTCTGCGCCAGTGCGCCCGCAAGCTCCAGAGCTCGCCGCGAGCAACTCTCTCGACACTCGCCGCCGCGCCCTCGCGGACCGCCCTCCAGACATGCCGCCGGCCGCTTGCGCTGTCGCAGCGACGGAAGTATGCCATCGCTGCCGAGGACACCAACAAGGGTGTTGTGCGTGAGCCCTGTGACGCCGCTTCGAAGTTTTCGGGGCCGTGGCTAACAATGACCGCATAGGACCCCAACGACTCGTTCCTCCAGGGCAACACCGCCAACTATGTCGACGAGATGTATATGCAATGGAAGCGCGACCCCTCGAGCGTGCACGTCTCATGGCAGGTCTACTTCCGCAACATGGAGTCTGGCGACATGCCCGTCTCGCAGGCCTTCCAGCCGCCGCCCACGCTCATCGCACCCCACGGCGGCATCGGGCCCGACTTCAAACCAGGAATGGGCATGGGCCCCAGCGAGGGCTCCGATGTCATGAACCACTTGAAGGTGCAGCTGCTTGTTCGCGCCTACCAGGCTCGAGGACATCACAAGGCGCGCATCGATCCGCTGGGAATCCGCATTGAGGCGGAACAGTTCGGATACAGCAAGCCCCGCGAGCTTGAGCTCTCACACTACAACTTCACCGAGAAGGATCTGGACCAAGAGATTGAGCTTGGGCCTGGTATCCTGCCTCGATTCAAGACGGAGCAGCGTAAGAAGATGAAGCTGAGGGAAATCATTGCCGCCTGCGAGCGCCTCTACTGCGGCTCGTACGGTGTTGAATACATCCACATTCCCGACAGGGAGCAGTGTGACTGGCTGCGTGAGCGTCTCGAAATCCCGCAACCGTTCAAGTACTCCGTCGACGAGAAGCGCCGTATCCTCGATCGACTAATTTGGGGCACCAATTTCGAGGCTTTCCTTGCCACAAAGTACCCCAACGACAAGCGTTTTGGTCTGGAGGGTGGAGAGAGTTTGATTCCGGGAATGAAGGCCCTTATCGATCGAAGCGTCGACTACGGCGTCAAGGACATCGTCATCGGCATGCCCCATCGTGGACGTCTCAATGTGCTGTCCAACGTCGTCAGGAAGCCCAACGAGTCCATCTTCAGCGAGTTTGCTGGAACTGCTGAACCCACCGACGAGGGCTCCGGTGACGTCAAGTACCATCTGGGCATGAACTTCGAGCGTCCCACACCCTCGGGAAAGCGTGTACAGCTCTCTTTGGTGGCCAATCCGTCCCATCTTGAGGCAGAGGACCCCGTCGTTCTCGGAAAGACTCGGGCCATTCTGCACTACAACAACGATGAAAAGGAAGCTCGTAGCGCTATGGGCATTTTGCTCCACGGTGACGCCGCGTTTGCTGGACAAGGTATTGTGTACGAGACCATGGGTTTCCACTCACTGCCTAGCTACCACACGGGAGGCACGATTCACATTATCGTCAACAACCAGATCGGCTTCACAACGGACCCTCGCTTCTCTCGGTCCACTCCGTACTGCTCCGACATTGCCAAGGCCATCGATGCTCCTGTGTTCCACGTGAACGGTGATGATGTCGAGGCGCTCAACTTTGTTTGCCAGCTCGCAGCCGACTTCCGTGCCGAGTTCAAGAAGGATGTTGTCATTGATATGGTCTGCTACCGCAAGTCAGGTCACAACGAGACTGACCAGCCTTTCTTCACTCAGCCGTTGATGTACAAGAAGATTGCAGAACAGCCTCCGACTCTCGACATTTACACCAAGAAGCTGTTGGAAGAGAAGACGTTCACCAAGGAGGATATCGACGAGCACAAGGCCTGGGTGTGGGGCATGCTCGACGAAAGCTTCAACCGCAGCAAGGACTACCAGCCATCAGCGAAGGAATGGCTCACATCGGCTTGGAACGGCTTCAAGTCGCCCAAGGAGCTCGCCACTGAGGTCCTTCCCCATCTTCCCACTGCAGTTGAGGCATCACAACTGCAGCACATTGCAGAGAAGATTGGTGGTGCGCCAGACGATTTCACGGTCCACCGCAACCTCAAGCGTATTCTTGCTGGCCGCACAAAGACTGTGACGGAGGGCAAGAACATCGACATGGCAACCGCAGAAGCGCTGGCTTTCGGCACGCTTTGTATGGAGGGTCACCACGTCCGTGTGTCTGGGCAGGACGTCGAGCGTGGAACCTTCTCCCAGCGCCATGCCGTGCTCCACGACCAGGAGACCGAGAAGACCTACACCCCGTTGCAGCATCTTTCGGACGACCAGGCCACGTTTGTCATCTCAAACTCGTCTCTTAGCGAATACGGAGTGTAAGTTGCGGCTTTCTTATACCACGGTTACACCACTAACATTTGTATAGGCTCGGTTTTGAGTATGGATATTCTCTCTCCTCGCCTAACGCGCTTGTCATGTGGGAGGCCCAGTTCGGAGACTTCGCCAACACCGCTCAAGTCATCATTGATCAGTTCGTGGCGTCTGGTGAAGTGAAGTGGCTGCAGCGTTCTGGCCTTGTCATGAGCTTGCCGCACGGTTATGACGGGCAAGGCCCCGAGCATTCTTCTGGACGTATGGAACGCTACTTGCAACTAGTCAACGAGGATCCACGCATTTTCCCGTCACCCGACAAGCTTGACCGCCAGCACCAGGACTGCAACATCCAGATCGCATACTGCACAAAGCCATCCAACTACTTCCATCTGTTGCGTCGCCAAATGAACCGCCAATTCCGCAAACCTCTGATCCTATTCTTCTCAAAGTCACTTCTTCGACACCCGTTGGCCCGCTCTAGCCTGGATGAGTTCACCGGCGAATCGCACTTTGAGTGGATTATCGAGGACCCGGCGCACGCCAGTGGTGAGATTGGTTCTCATGAGGAGATCAAGCGAGTCATTCTTTGCACCGGTCAGGTCTACGCAGCACTTGTCAAGGAGCGGGAGACTCGTGGCCTGAAGGACGTCGCCATCACCCGTGTTGAGCAGCTTAACCCCTTCCCATGGCAACAACTCAAGGAGAACCTCGACTCGTATCCGAATGCCCAGAACATCATCTGGTGTCAAGAAGAGCCGCTCAATGCTGGTGCCTGGAGTTTCACCCAGCCAAGAATTGAGACTCTTCTGAACCAGACCGAGCACCACAACAGACGGCACGTTATGTACGCTGGACGCAACCCGAGTGCCTCGGTCGCGACAGGCCTGAAGAACTCGCATAAGAAGGAGGAGAAGGACTTGCTCGAGATGGCCTTCACTGTCAAGCAGGACAAGCTCAAGGGCGAGTAGGCGTGTGTCGGAGATTTTCATTGTGATTCCCAGGGTTTACTTGCATTTCATCCATCACGTTCTGACGCACACCAAGGCTTGGAAGCACACTGGATAGGACTCTTTTGCTGTACATTTGCATGGATAGGAGTGTATGTATAGCGCCTGTAGTATAAAATCACTTTCCTTGTTCACTGTCTGTGCGACCGTTCTGCTCTTCGCGTGACGCTAGTAACTGAGGCATTCAGCCTCTGCACCTGCACGGATGTGAAGCTCGGCAACAGACAGCCCGAATAATGTCAGCATATCTAAATTTCTCCTTGGCCTCTGCAAGCCATCGGCATATTGCTGCTTATCCGAAGCAATGTAAGGTTGCTGTGCGCGACATATTTTTCCGTTCCGATGAGATGAGGCTGTGCGAGTGTCGTGAAGCCCGACCATACCCGATGGTATGATATGGGATGAACCTGTTGAATCCATTGAAGTGCAAGCGAACACCTCCTGCGTTGGCGCATCATAAGACATATGTCACAGTCCAATCTTTTATATCCGCTTCAAAACTCAGCAAGATGCATCTTGATGTCCATGGCTGGCATCGCCGTCCCTACTTATATCCGCGGGCCGGAAGATATCGGACGAAGGTCAGGTGGCAGCGCCCCGCCAAACCCCTCCACTCCACATTTCTTATCCGCACATGCATCATCGTCCAAGCTCCCAGCTCCCGCAACAAAGCGCGTCTCTGCTCAACGTTCGCCATGCCTCGTAGCCAAATTCTTCCGCACAGCAGGGCCCAGACCATGGTCTTCGGTAACTGCTCACGCGTGTTGTGGCTACCAATGGTGCTTGTGCGGAAGCCAAAAGGCTGAAGCATCATTGAGCTCGTGACGTTCCATTGCCGAGGGTGGAAGCTACGTCCAACCATAGCTCATGCCAAACAAATACCGAGATGTGGTCCGCTGCCCCGACTCTACCCACCTGGCCCCAGGTTCAACGACGTAGTAAATCTTCCGTGCCTTGCTATCTCCAATTGACTTGCTCGTCCTTCATACCTTCCTGCTCTGACCACTGACTACCCACTCGACGCTCCTGCCTCGAACACCGCACCAGAGCCCAGCGTCGACTTGGAGTACAGCAGAACGGATCTGTAGAGAACACAAAACAGACAAGATGGCGTCTAGCGGCAATGGAGAGCAGAAGGGAGAGGCGGTCAACACAGATATCATCACCCTCACCCGGTTCCTGACTGAAGAACAAGGGAAGCACAAGGAGGCGACGGGAGACTTCACGTACGTCTTCAGTTTCTCAAAGAAGAACGCAGACTGACAACATGGTACACCAGACTACTCTGCCATGCCCTCCAATTCGCATTCAAGAGTATCGCATACTACATCCGCCGCGCAACCCTGATCAACGTACGGCCGACACCGCTCACCTCATAAAACAAACATGTCTAACGCACTTCTTTTCAGCTCACTGGCCTCCAAGGCACATCCAACACAACCGGCGACGACCAGAAGAAACTCGACGTAATCGGCGACGAGCTGTTCATCTCCGCCATGCGTTCCTGCGGCCGCGTGCGCCTCCTCGTCTCCGAAGAACAGGAAGAATGCATCTTATTCGACGAGTTTCCCAACGCGCGGTACGCAGTCGCATGCGATCCCATCGACGGCAGTTCCAACCTCGACGCCGGTGTCTCCGTCGGCACCATCTTCGCAGTCTACAAACTCCCAGAAGGCGCCAAAGGCACCAAGGAAGAAATGCTGAAGCCAGGCACCGAAATGGTCGCGTCCGGCTTCACCATGTATGGCGCCTCCGCACAGTTGGTCATCACAATGAAGGGTGGCTCGGTAAATGGCTTCACGCTCGACAACGCGTTTGGCGAATTCATCCTCACCCATCCAGACATGAAGTGTCCCAAGTCCCGCGGTATCTACTCCGTCAATGAGGGAAACAGCATGTACTGGGAAGACCCCGTCAAAGAGTGGTGCCATAGCTTGAAGAACCCGGCCGAAGGCGGAAAGCCGTATTCGGCTAGGTATATCGGCAGCATGGTGGCGGATGCATACAGGACGCTGCTGTATGGAGGTATTTTTGCGTATCCGGCGGACAAGAAGAGTCCGAAAGGCAAGCTTAGGATTTTGTATGAGTGTGCGCCCATGGCGATGGTGTTTGAGAATGGTGAGTCTTGAATGTGGTGCAATGGTTAGAGAAACGAATGCTAACTTGTCGCAGCTGGCGGTCTTGCGGTGAACAGCAAGATGGACCGGATGCTGGAGGTTGTGCCCGAGCATATCCACGATCGATCGGGCATCTTTATGGGTTCAGAAGGGGAGGTGCAAAAGGTCATCGATGCGCACAAGAAGCACCAGAAATGAACGTGCTGAGATAAGCGATGGCGTAGGGCAGGCAGCGAAACTCGAATATTTCCTATCGGGACGACCTACAGTAATCTCTCTGAGTGATGTGGATTGGGAACATCCGTCCGCTTTGCTCTGCTTTCCATGTTGAAGCAGTGGGTGGTAAGTACAGAACAAAATGCAAAAGGGTCAAGCAAGTAAAACAAGTCAAACAACTGTGAATGTACGAAGATCTATTGGGAGCTATACTACGTCCATAAGATCTTATCCTCTTCCATTGCACCCGTGCTATCCAGACGAACCAGATCCACGTGCTGCCACGCCACTTCGACACTGAAAATGTCCCACATCCACCATATGTTTGCCATCATTACCATCTCAATCCGAACGTAAGCCAGGCATTGAGCAGCCCGCTGTGAGGTATCGTCGTTGCAGACTTGGCCGTCTATGATACAAAGCAACTGAAGGAAAGCATGAAGAGAAACCCAACTCGGAAGATCGAGATGGACCGACGACCGATGGTCCAATCAAGGAGTCGGACGTCGAGGGTAAAGAGCAAGGTGGGGCCAGCCTTGTGATATCGTCAGAACTTTTGGTGTGAGAAGTCATAAAGCCATCCGCCCGTCGTAAGAGAAACCGTAAACCGTACGCCATTCGCCATCGTCGCTGTGAGTTATCGAACCATCATGAGGGGCTGCCGTTCAAGCGTGACACGAATCGAGTCCTACTCGGTGGCAACTGTGAAGAGTTTAAGCCTTCTCATCTTTGGACTCATCCTTGGGGGCCTCCTTTTCACCCTCACCCTCTTTGTTCTTGACGTATTCGTCATAGACGCTCATGGCCTCATCGACCTTGGCGCGGAGGGCTGACTCGTCGGAGGTGCTGTCGAAGGTCAGTACGAAGAGTCAATGAGATAGTATAGGTATAACGTACAGGTTGATCAACTCGCTGTTGTCCATCTCGAGAAGCATACCAGTAATTTTACCGGCAAGCTCGGGCTGCATCTCGTGGATCTTGGGGTAGAGGGCCTCGCCGAGCATCTGCTTCTGCTGACCGGGTGCGGCAGCGCTGAGAGCAGTCATGTCGACGCCGGCACCGCCGGGACGACCGCCTTGCGGAAAGCCAGGCATGGGAGGCTGACCAGGTCGGCCTTGGGGAGCGCCGCGACCGGCACCCTGAGGGAAGCCCTGACCACCGCGAATGCCGGGAACACCAGCCATCTGCGCAGGAGGCATACCAGGAATAGGGCCCATAGGACCACCGCGACCGCCACGTCCACCGATTGCCTGTGCAGCCTGAGCAGCCTGCGCCAGTTGCAGATACTGCATGTTCTGGTAGGGGCCGCTGGGGAAAGCGCCAGGCGCCATGCCGGGTGGGATGTACATTGGGGGCATCTGCTGAGCATTGGGTGCACCACGGCCGCCGGGCTGACCAGGAATGCCGCCGGGGAATCCACCACGACCGCCCTGTTGACCGGGCATACCGGCAGGGAAGGGCATCTGGCCACGAGCACCGGGAGGGAAGATCATGGGCTGTTGACCAGGAGCCATGAACATCTGTGGGATGCCGCCGAACTGCTGCTGCTGGGCTTGCTGCATGCGCAGCTGGTTGCGAGCCTGGATGGTGGCCTCGAGCTGGTTCTTGCGCACATCCTTGCGCTGAGCAAGAGCAACATACAAAGGCTTGCCCTCGATCATCTTCTGGTTCATCTCGGTGACCGCCTTGGTGGCCTCGTCGGGGTTGCTGAAGCAGACGAAACCGAAGCCCTTGCTCTTACCGAGGATCTTCTTCTCGCCCTTGATGGTGACCTTGTCGCCAGCCTTGGTGTCCTCACCCTTCTGCTCGTCGGATGAACCCTCCTTGGACTCCTCATCCTCTTTCTTCTCTTCCTTCTCCTCGGACTTCTCCTCGGACTTCTCCTCGGAAGGCGACTCGGTGCGCTCGGCAGGCATAGCATCGCGCATGACCTTGGCGGAGGTGATGGTACCGAAGGGGGTGAACATGTCACGGAGCTTCTCGTCATCGACATCGTCGTTGAGGTTCTTGATGTAGAGATTGACGCCCTGGTACTTGGACTGCTTCTCGAGACGAGCAGCTTCATACTGCTTGCGGAGCTCCTCCTCACGCTCGTGCTTCTTCTGGGCACGGCCAACGTAGAGCTTCTGACCCTTGAAGTCAGTGTCGTTGAGGGTATCAACAGCGACAGCGGCAGCCTCATGGCGGATGTAGTTGACGAAGCCAAAACCGCGGCTCTTGCCCTGGTCATCACGGGCGATCGAGGCAGAGGTGATATCGCCGTGCTTCTCGAACAGCTCGCGGAACTCCTCATCGGTCACATCAAGGTCAATATTCTTGACGTAGATGTTGGTGAAGTTGGCCTTCATCTCCTCGAACTTGCTCATGCGCTCCTTCTTGGGGATGTGGTGGCCGACGAAGACCTTCTTCTCGTTCAACAACATGCCGTTGACGTGCTTGATTGCGTTGTTGGCAGCCTCGGCGGTCTCGTAGTGGACGAACCCGTAGCCCTTGGAGTTGCCAAGCTCGTCCTGAGCGACCTTGCAGCTCAAGATGTTACCAAAAGCGGCAAAGGTGTCGTGGAGCGCCTTGTTGTCAATGGCGTGGTCCAGGTTCTTGATGAAGACATTGCCCTGGCCAGTCTTGCGCAGAGCAGGATCGCGCTGCGACCACATAATGCGGCACGGCTTGCCCTTGATGACGGTGTAGTTCAGCTCCTCGAGAGCCTTCTCGCCGTCCTCAGAGCTGTTGTAGTTAACATAGGCGTAACCGAGCGAGCGACGGGTGACAGCATCGCGGCAGACACGGATCGAAGCGACTTGGCCGATGGAGGAGAACAGCTCGAAGAGCATGGCCTCGGTGACGGAGGGGTCGAGCTCGCCGACATAGAGCGACGCCGAGTTCTGGTGGGCGGGCGCAGCAGACGTCGGGGTGGGGGCCTCGCCGGCGGCGGCGGGGACGTTGGTGTTGAGCTGGGCGCCGTTGGCGTCAGCGCCGTCCTGGACGGGCGAGGTCGAGTTGGCGACTTCGGAAGACATGTTGACTGCTGCGCGACGTGTCAGTCCGGCGGGGTGCCATTTTTGCGGGAAGGTGCCGGGTTGACATGTGCAGGTGCGCTCGCTTCAGAAAAAAGTTTTGGGCTCACTCACCTTGGAACTTCAAACAGTTGCGAAGAGTGCGAACGTGCGGGGTAATACAGGCGATGTGAGGATCCAGAGAGCGGACGGGCGGGCGCGCTGCTTTCTTGTACACACTTGGGGCGGGGTGCAGAGGGGACTGTCGTGGAGAAGCGACAGTTGGGTGACGAAGGGTAGGTTGGCGGGCGTCGTCGGACTGGCCTTTTTTGTGGTTTTCTGGATTTTTTTGTTGCTTTTTCTGTTATGAACGGTCCGCTGGGGAACCGGGGCTGGGAAAGCTGGTGGATGTAGTTGGGTGGTTGAGCGTTTGGGGACGAGGGAGCGTCGCCAATGCCGTTATGTATGTGGGAGAAATTCTGGCAAGCGCGGTCCGTGCGGCCGCTAGCCAGATCAGGACGGTGCAATCTCTAGCGGTGAATGAAAGAGCCTCTGCAGCACAGCCAACGCAGGCAGCAGACGTGCGCGTGCACCGGCAGTGGCGTCAAACAGAAGGCGACATCTTGTGACGACCGTTCGCGCTGTCTCGGAAAGCGCAGAGCAGTGTCGTCGTTGTTGCAGCACTCGACCTGACGTTGGAATAAATTATTCGGACACTTTCGTATCGGTAGAACAGCATCGTCGCACTACGGTCTGTTGTGCAGCAACAACACAAGTATTTTATGTTTAGATCTTTCTACACTTAATCAAGGGCCTCGGGCTATCGGTGTCGTGGTGCTATGTACTGTCCAAGAAGGTAGTTTTGGTGGGGTGGCGAAAACTGTCCAAATGATTTCTCCCTACGGATGATATGCGGGAGGCAGAGCAGACGCCTAGGCTACATCGCAGGCTGCGTGTAGCAGGGTATCAGCCCATCTACATATCTACTGCACGTGGCTTTGTCAGCCGGTCAACTTTGATCGCTCACGACCTGATCAGAGCTGTCGTGTTGCATGCATTGGGATTCACAAGGCATGGGCGCATCAAGCCAGGACATCGAAGCTTTGAGCGGCAGCAATCGCGCCAGCAAGACGCATCCATGACAATTCCTATCTTGCAATCACTCGCATGGCCCAAACGGAGCCGAAATCGGGTATCGGTGCGTTGCGAAATGCGAAAACATGCCAACCATGTACACCTAGATGCTCCCAAGTACGCCATCATCTTCATTCCCTCAAGCTATCGTCCCAGCCGCCTTGCTCGGTAAGAAAGTCCTCCACCCTCGTCTTGCAGTCTTCCAAGCCTTGGCCGAGCGCTTCGTTCCACTGACTCTCCACCAGGCCGACCTTTTCCTTCAGATCGTCCGTCAATCGTCGTTCTTCGTCCGCACGAATAGCCTTCATCTCAAGGTCGACACCCGCAAGATCCTCGCCCTCCAGTAGGCGTTGCGTCTCAAGAAGGCGCGAACCTGCCGTCATTACACCTGTCTTGACCTCGTGCAAGAGACAGAGCAGGTTGATCTGTGATTCCATGAACTGGTAGGCGGAGCGGCCGGCGTGCGCAAGCAGGCTGTATAGGTATTGCAGCGGGAAGTCGTGGTATGCTGGCGTTTCTTCAAACTCCTGTGGTGGAACGAGAACCTCAAAGTTTTGCAGGCGTGGCGGGACTTGTTGTACGATGGCGAGGAGACCAGGTGCAATGTCCCAGAACGCTGATAGCTGCGCTTCGACACCACGAGTCACGTTTTGCTCGATGACAGCTATCAGGTCTTCGTATCGCTTGAGGATGTCCTTTTCGAATGTGACCTTGCGATCCTGGGCATCGCGTTGGAAGAATGACGTTGCTTCCTTGACTTTTTGGTCATTCTTCGCCTGAACGTAGGGCAAGACAATGATGTCCCGGTACAAGTCATTGCGCTCGTCCTCTAGTTCGAACATCTCTTTGTGGAGTTGCTCACGAGCCTCAAACAGCCATTTCAGTAACGTGAGCATCTCCAAAAGCTCGGGCTTCTCGTCACCCTCTTCCTGCGTTTGGTTTGGGTTCGTCTCTTGCGCTTCAGTCGACAGTCTGCCCTTAAGATGTTCCATCGATGCCGAAACTTTGGTTATTCGCTCACAGAACATTGCGTGTAATGGGTTCGCAACTTCACTCTGGAACGAGTCGAATATCCATTGGACCACGTCCTGGGCACGTTTGTGTTCGCGGGCGTCAAAATCTGCCTCTGCTTTCGCTGCGTCCGCAAAACTCATCACGCCAGCGCGTACATTATCCTGAATGTTATAGCGGAGTTCTGCTCTCCTTTCGTTAAGTGACGTGCTCTCCTGCTCTTTGCGCGCTTCAATTTTCGTTACAAAGGTTTCCTTAGTATTGTTAACATCCTCCAGATCTGACAAATTGCGCAAACTGCTCCGGATCGATGCCAGGTCAGGATGGCTGTTGTTTACAGCGGGGTGGTGGCGTGGGTAAGGCGGCGGGAGCGTGACAAGTCTCGATACGTCCAGCTTGCGTGGGTCAGGCTTTGCCGGGGTCGAGACTTTGTGATAACCATGCGACTGCTGTGCTTGCGGGGATGCAAAGTCTTCGTAAAAGCCGACCTTTTCCGGTGGATACTCCTCTGGTGCGTACGTATGTCGGCTGCTGGAACCTGCTCGTTGTTTGGGTGTGGACTGCTCTTCTCCGGCCCACTGCAGATTTTCGCGAGCTTCCTTCTGCAAACTCATATACTTCGACTCCCGCTTACTCCTCTCCATCCGTCTGCCTCCTCCGACTGATGATCCACCATCGCTCTCCCACCAACGGCTTGCTGATCGACCTCTCGAGTCTTCCTCGTCCGGTACAGTGCTCATAGCCATACTCGGTATAGGCGAGAGCGATGGATGATAGTTGTTGCTCCACGAGGCGTCGCGTGGAGCCTTTTGGCTCGATGCGCTCGACGGAGAAGCCGGCTCTGTATGGGGGGTAAAGTTACCCATGGATGATGCGGGACTGACCGCAGTATTGGGTATTGAGTTGGATGGACGAGTATCGGGAGATTCGCCGGAGATGGACGCTTGTGATCTCCTGCCACTTGGAACCGGAGTAGTACCCTGTGTATTGGGCGTGGCTGATCTTCGTCCCGTGGTTCCGTAAGAACGCCAGAGATCTCTTGTGAGATCCATAATATCACCAGCCATCGCATCGAAAGCGCTCGAATATCGATCACGACGAAGCCTCGATTCAGTGACAATGAATTCGGCAAAGAGCTCCAGTCTATCCTGGTCGGTCTCGGCAGTCATCTCTCTCTCGATGAATTGACGATGTCGTTCGACTGATGATTGTGCAAAAGCATCGCGAGGAGGTGGTCTCGGCGTGCTCGCGGTCGAGTCATCGATTCCCGGCGTGGTTGACACCGACATCTTCGACATGGAACGATTGGCTACTCCTGATTCAATGGTCAGGGGAGAGCCATTTTCGTCGCCATAACTGCGGATCGGAGGAGTGGGTAGGGCTTTTGAAGGACGCGACGCAGCAGCTTTACGGGAATGGAGACGATCAAGATTATCCGTACCTGGCGAGAAGGGCGGCGTAGGAGCAGAGAGGGGAGCGCTTTTTTGATATGCATCCATTCGCGGTGTGGAGTTTGCGGATCCGGGATCATCGAGAAGAAGTCCGCTTCTCGGTGAACGGATAGCGCCACTGCTTCGTGGAGTGCCCTTGGTAACCGCGCCGCGTCGAGCGAGACCACTATCAAGGTCAAGATTAGCAGGTTTTGAGGACGAAGCCTCCAGATCCTGTGCCCAAGGGTTATTACTCGGCTCAATGCGCTCACGTGCAGCACGGCTCTCGCTCCTACGCTCGCGAATACCACGACTAGTGTCACGCTTGAGTGGGGTACGATAGAGGGTCCCACTCGATTGGGATGTGGTAGCCGTTGGCCCGGAAGAGATCGACAGACTCTCACTCTCAGATGGAGGCGCCGTTCGATCGTGCGGACGGACCGCTTCAGGACTTGTATCGATATGTAAGCCGCGAGCAGCTGGAGTTCTTGGTTGCTCGTCTGATGGCTCGTCTTGCCAGCCTTGAGGCGTAGGCGGGATGGTTGTCAGCGTAGTCTGGCCAGGTCTTCTAGTTGGAGGAGCTGAGGGGCGTGAAGGTTCGCGGGCCGACTCTGCTCCAGGACCCATGCTTTGCGATCTTGAGCTACTTGGAGGAGGTCCTGGTGGCGGCGGGGGTATTGGCATGCTTCGTCCCCAGGGCACAATGGGCGACTCCTCGATGGGTGTCCGAGTCTCGGTACCATGGCCCAGTACACCTGCCGATGCTGCTCTTCGAGAAGCTGGAGCTCGGAGGGGTGACTGAGTCTCCGGACTATATCGGCGATCTGGAATGGCGTTGTTCAAATAACTAGAGTCACATTAGTCCCTGAAACAACATAAGTTACGAAGTCTTACTGGGAGGCAGCGCGCTGTGCAACTAGTCCTGGTGAAGCCGGGGCGCGTTGAATCGCATCAGACGTATTGATATGCAGCGACTCGATAGCACTCGGCCCCGGACCTTGTTCGTTGTTGCGGTTCCGAAACGACGATAAACTAAACTTTGAAGCAAGCTTGTCACGCGAAGCAGACCGAACACCAGGCCCGTTTCTCACAGGAGGTGGTGGGAACTGTGGATTCGAAGTTATGCTTGTTGCGCTCGAAGGTACTACCATTGACCCGGGGCGACTTTGGTAACCTGAGACTGGGCGTGCAGAGGAAGGTGCACTTGTCGGCGGTGGCGGCGGCGGAGGAGGATGGTTTATGGGGAACGCATTGCCAGAGAGCTGCGGTGACGAGTTCAAGGTCTGAGATATGTTCTGGGGCTGTGCCGGAGAGTACGGTGGAGGAGGGGAGGGCATGGCCGCTACGAGCATTTAGCAAAGACGCCATGGAGACTGCGGAGAGTTCGCGACAACACATTGAATCACTTCCAAAATCACATCAGATGCCAAGTCTGGATTTCTGGCGCAAGAAAATGGCGAATTACCTTCCATGCCTGTCATGTCATGAGTACGAGAAGCGGTCTGCACGGTAGGATGAGGAGCATATTGCCCGCCCAGCTGCGCACTGCGGCCCCATTGCTGAGGATTGTATGGAACCGATGTGTTCCTCATTGCCATCGGAGAGGCAGGCGGTAGAGGGGACGAAGCATACGTCGAGGGAGAGGACGCGACGTAGGGAGAATATGGGACGCTTAGGTTCGAGGCGCTGGCTGGTGTGTACAATTGGCCATGCGGTCCTTGCTGCTGCGGTGCGAGGGCAGTCCTGAGTCGGGGAGGTTGCACTGCAAGGCGCCTCAGCGGAGATATCTGCGGTGCCTGATAGCTTGGTGATTGCTGTCCCGGCGGCACGGTCGTGGGCAGCGGCGCGGTCGAGGGCAGAGGCGGTGGAGGTGGTAGAGGGGAACGCGGTGCCGAGTAGTCGTCCTGAGACATGTTCGCGGACTGTGGAGAGAGGGCTTAACGCCCGAAGCCTCCAGCGGCTCGAAACGATGCACGACGAATCCAGTCGCGACGTGATGGGACGGTCGCTGCACTAGACGTGTTGCGTCCTTACACAGGCCCACTGAAGCTTCGACAACGGCGCATATCCTTGCTCATGCTGTGACCAAAGGAATGAAGAGGCGGGAAGAGACGAGCACGCAGCATGCTGGTCTCGCCATTCGTCTGCCGTCGCCCAGCGTGATGGCGATCGTGGCATGAGAGGTGAAGCCTGGGCGGTCGGACATTGGGCCCTTTACCCCAAGTGGCAAGGGAACTCGAGGGTTGGCGGCCTAGCGAGGCTTGACTTTGCTTGACCAGCGAATGGCAGCGCCATTGTGCAGAATGCGACATGGGCGACATGCGCAATCCTTGCGAATCGTAAGAGTGCGGGCGCTTAAAAAGGAACCAGCCGATATCAACCAGGCTAAGCTCGAGGCTGGTCGCAGAGCAGCAGCCCGGTGGGAGTCTGCAATATCAATGCCTGCTATAACAGCAACACTCCAGCAGAATTGCATTTACTTCATACTCTGGTGCTGCTCGTGACGCGGCCGCCCGTCATGTCCAGTGAAGTTATTTGTCTGCTGGAGACTGCGGATATATTTCGGCACTGAGCTCCAGAGGTCCGCGTTGGGCGATATCCATAAATAGCAAGGGCAGCTTCCGTCCTGCAGCCTGGGCACACTATCACAAAGCCGAGTCAAGAGCTCCCACCACCACCACCA
>TARA_R110002003_G_scaffold357_11_pt1 | contig 26801 bp, 17 predicted proteins | sample TARA_R110002003 | Tara Oceans TARA_R110002003 (sample SAMEA4396441) | marine metagenome | biome: Westerlies Biome; feature: [SRF] surface water layer (ENVO:00010504); material: water (ENVO:00002006), including particulate matter (ENVO:01000060) such as... | depth 5 m
TCTCATTCTCTCCCGCGCCTAACCACCCACATGCTCTTCCCCCCCTCCCCTCCACCCATCCAACCCTCCACTCCACGCTCAAACGCCGAATCCATGCTTGCCTCCACACGTTAAGACAGCCAAAGGCGAGACCAACTCGAACCCGCGAGGGTGAGTCGAGGTCTCGAACCAAAGGCCGCCATGCTGTAGCCAGACAAGCCACGGACGCGACGCCAGAGCGCGTGTGGAATAATCCAGACGATGTCGAAGGGAGAAGAGAGAAGAGGTGACAAGTCCACCGGATAAAGAGAAGAAGTAGTGAAAAGAGATATAGCAACGAAGCAACGACAAGCGGTCACAATCCGCCATACCCGATACCCCATACCAAAGCAGCCATGCCTATCCAAAAACGCCTTGCCAACCGCCCCTTCCAACTCCAAAGCAGAATGCAACAATTTTCATCATCCACAGCGACGTCGACCGCTCTACTGCCCGCTCGTCCTCCATCCCTCAAGCGCATTGTAACTCCCATCACCCTCCAGTCCCGTATCCTCCTCGAACCCTTCCCACGGCAACTCGTCCGTCTCGCCATCCCCATCTTCGCCAACACCCACGCCCCTCCCAACCTCGACACTGTCATCGTCCACAAAGCTACGAATCGTGACTTTCTTGCCCTTCTTCTCCGGCTCATTTGGCACTTTATTCTCCTCTGCGCGAATCTGCTCCGTAATATTCTCCACGTCCAACTCGGTCAGGTCATCCGTCTGCTGACCCTCGAGGACGTCGTAGAGATTGTAGATCTGCGTGTCTTTAATGTCGAGACGGCGCAGAATGTCGTGGATGGATGCGTTGATTTCACGGCGCTTGCGGTTGCCCAGACTGACGTCGTGGGATTCGAGCATGGCGCGCATGACGGCGAGTTCCATGTGGAGATGGGCGCGCTCGTCTTTGAGTTCCTTGACGACGAGGGCGAGGGCCTCCTTTGGTGAGCGGGCTGGGCGCATGGTAGCGTCGACGTCGTCGGGCACGCGAGAGGAGACAGCGACCAGCTTCGGTACTCGGAGATCATCGGTCGCCATGGTGAGGCCTTCACGGCGGCAGACAGTGCAGTTATCATTGTCGTGGTCTTTACTGGTGGCCTTGTGCGAAATCTTGAGGGTTGTAGTGGTCTGCTTGCGGTTGTCGAGTTTGATGTCCGGCACGATAAATGCAGAAGTCATCTCAGTTGGAGCGCTACGTCTTCGGCGGCCCGTGTTGCTCAACATAGACGCGTCAATGACAGATTGTTTAGTCTGCGTGGCTTCCGCGTCGGCATCAAGGTTAGACATGTTGCCGGTAATGTCTTCTTCGAATTGAGTACCATTCGTGCGCTGAGTGATGTCCTTGAGCGAAGACTTGCGCGGAACGGAGGTGCGCCGTTCGCTCTTTGCCGAAGCTACAGATCGGACAGTGTCCTCACGTGTCTGTCGCTGAGATCGGACAGTCTCCTCGCGTTCATGCTCAACAGGTGCTGATGTCCTTCGGCGTAGCGCGGCGCGCTCTTCCTCCAGCGCTCGTCGGAGCTGAGCAATCTGAGCACTGTCGATGAAGCTGAGCTCTGTGAGGTCTAGATCGGCAGGAGGTTGCATAGGCGCCGAAGACTTTGCAGGGCCGATGCTTCTCGAAGTGTATGGCGTGCCGCGAGGATGCAGCGAGAGGTCAGTGGTTGACTCGACATCGCTTTCAACATGGGCGTTCTTATCAGCCCTGACAGGTGCAGAGAAGCTGCGGTGCTGGTCAATTGGTTGTGAAGCGCGGTTTGATGTCCTGGAAATGCCAGTGTATGACTTGCGCGGACCCTCCTCGATGTGGCTCGAATTTACAGCCCGGCTGTTCTGCACTTCTTGTTGCACGCGATTCTTGATACGGGTCCTGGTGTCCTCACGACGGTAGCTTGGCTTGCGTTGCAGGATGTCTTCGGAAGCCCTCTCCTTGCCTTTGGAGGAGGGAGGAGGAGGGGCAGTATACTGCTGCCCATTTGCTTCTCGGATGCCTAGGACTTCACGTGTCATGTCCAGAGTCGTACGAGCGGCCTCTTCTCGTTGTTTTATTTTACGCTTCATGGCGACCTCCTTCATGGCCCATTGCGCATTTTCATCCTCATGCTGGGCGGCCAGCTGGGCTAGTTCTTGTCGGAGGTTCTCGTTGTCGAGGCGCATGGCTTCGTTCGTCTGCTCTTGCGTCATGTCCTGGAAGTGTCGGATGGTCTCATCCCGTCGGTCGACCTGCGCCTTGAAGGCTGCCTCCTGTCGAGCCCATCTCTTCACATCCTCACCACGCTTGGCCTTCAGACTCGCCAGTTGTGATCTGAGCGACTCATGGTCGTTCTTCAAGCGATCGAACTCGGCCTGTTCTAGACGTGCCTTGCGCAGCTCTATATCCTTACGCGCCAGCTGCTGTGTCTGGTCGTCCTGCTGTGCACGCACCCGAGCCAGTTCTGCGTGGAGAGTTGCGTTCTCCTTCTCTGTCGCATTTGCGGTCTGATCGAATTGGCGTCGGAGCTGAACAGTCTCCTCACGATGCTGAGAGTGTTCTTGGTCGAGCTGCTCCCTAAGGGCTTCGTTCTCGGCTCGTAGTGCATCCACTTCTTCTCGCAGTGCTTCGTTCTCGCCGCTCAGGGCATTCTTCTCGTTCTTCAGCTCCTCGCAAGTTTGGAAGGCTACGCCAAGTTGGGCTGCCATATTGTCACGTTCGGTGCTCAGTCGCTTCTTCTCGATCTCTAGGACTGCAGTCTTGCGCTCGGCTCGGTCAAGCATCGTTCGGAGAGTCTGTACGGTTGCGTCGAGGCCTGTACGAAGTTAGAATGTCTATGCATGATATAGTGTCCAATACTTACGCGTCTTCTCGACTTTCCAGCTGCCCTTTCCAGAGTCCGAGTCTTGAGCGCTATCACTTCTTCGTAGCTTCTCTTGAGCTTGCGCGGTGGCTTTCAGCTCGATCAACTCTAGGTCCTGCTCTTCAATCCTCTTCTCCGCCTCTGCGCGCTCGTGCTCCATTTGTGCAACCTTGTCTTGCAAGAGCTGGAGCGCTGAGAAGATAGCTTTCTCCTCCTCGGGGATCGGGACACCTTCAACTGGAATATGTTGGGGTCGGCGGCTGCCATTGGGAGGTGCAGAGAATCGAGATCGTGCTGGCGCAGTTTTCGAAAACACCGGTGTGCCATCCTCGAAAACACCAGAGACCAGCTCGGTGAGATTGGGAAGATCAGGCAAGATAAAGGACTGTGCCGTCGCGTTTTGTGCTGTTGCTGGCCGTGATCGAGGCGTCATGTTCGCTCGCGCGGATGGATCGACATTTCCGTCAACCTGTAGTGAGGTGTGTCTGCTCCGATTACCCCAGCGTGTGTTCTTGGCCGAATCCATGGTGAGAGTCGGTGGACGTTGGTCCATGAATGACGACTCGTCTTCGGACAATTTCGCGTGCAACTGTGCGAGAGATGTGCGTTTCCGGTCCTGATTGGAAGGGAGTGCTGGCGAGTTGCGTTTGCTTGCGGGCCGCGGGGAGGCGGTGTCCAAGTCGTTCCGCGAGGCGCGTCGAATCTGTGCGTCGCGGCGCAGGCTTCCAGTCTCGGCGGCATAGGACTTGCGCGCACGGTTCGAGGGCGGCGTGATGTCGTAGAGGCTGTTGAACTGGGAGCTGATTCTATTTGGCGTACCGCGGTTTCCTCCACGCGCCTGCTCTACGGAGACAGCCTCTTCCTCTGACATACTGTGGTCGAAGTCGCCAAACTCCTTGTTGACCATTGATGTGTCTGGGTTGGGCTGCTCTGAGCGGAGCATATGCCACGCGTTGATCTTCTTCGCGGTAGAGCGAATGCGCGGGTACTGTGGGAGGTCGTTGGTATCGTCGTCAAGCTTGTGCTGTGTTGACATGAGAATGTCGGGATCGTTGAAGAAGTTGGACGTCTCTGTGCCAAACCCCGAATGCTTGGTGGGATTCGAGTCGCTCGGGGGTGGTGAAGGTGATGGAATGTCCCGTGGGCTGTGGCTCAGGCTGCGGGAGAGTTCTCGGAGTGTGCGTGCTTTCCCGTCGCTGGTGGGTGGAGACGATTGCATGGCGTGCAATTGGCGCCGCCGTGGCAGCTCTGTTGATGTTCGTGTCGCGTCGTAATACGTGTCTAGGTGATAGAAAAAAGATGATCCGTAAGACCTGTGCTTCCAATAGTTCAAGATCCAACGTTCTGTTCGGCCGTTCTCGAATGGGGCGGCGTGGGCGCGTTTGCGGAAAGTGCAATGCTGAATTGAAGATGAGGCGGGCGTTGTTGTTCGATAAACAAAACAGACGGAAGGCGCGCCGACGCTAGTGCCGCACGGACCACAACATTCAAGTCGACCCGAATCTTGCGAGCTTGAACAGACCATTAAACTGCTAATCGCAACGTGAACAGATCATGTTTGCTGAACCTTTACTTCAACCAGAAGACATCAAGTACAGTAATGTATGACACATTCGATCTGTACGAAATGCAAAGCTACTGGGATTGTAAGTTCAATTAGGCAGTACATAGAGGTATCACAATTCCAAAAAGCCGTCCAAGTCTATCAACTCCCTATCGCAGCACACCAATTCCTACTCGTCCCAAGCTATCCGTGTTCTCACACAGAGAGCGTCCCGCCTGATCAGTATGCTGATGACCGCCACATGCACCGCTAGTAATGCTGCGCTTGCGACGAGACCGTCGAGCTGCATGTGTCTCCCTCTAACACTGAAGCCAATGCCAAGCGAGAAGAAGTCGATGGATGCAACAGCAAGCAGTGGATAGGTGGCCCATGGGTCCGCCGCGAATGGCTGGCACGGAGAAAGGAGGGAAAAGGCTTTTACGCAGAAGAGAAGCACCTTAGTAGCTCGAACAAACCATGGGCTGTGTAGAACATGATGAAGCCGAGACGACCCGCTGGACGCCGGTGGTGGAGGCAGCATGAGTCTTTCGGGTGATGGCGTCCTCATGAGGGGCGAAGGAGGCGGAAACTCTACCTTTTTGTTTCTCAACATCACGGCGCCGTCATCCGAAGATTTCCTCCGCATAGGTTGTGGGTCAGGTGGGCTGGGTGTGCGATCCATAACCGTAGCCCCAAGCCTTGAGCGGCCAGGCCGCGTGTATTGTACAGATGGCCGCTTTCTGTGTGCTTGCTCGGGTGATGGACTTGGTGTATCGGCGCGGCTGATGCGAGGGCTGAAGTCATCAATCTCGGATGGTCCAGCATACGAGTTGAACTCGTCGAACAAGAGAGGGGATTTTAGCACCTGCAGAATCTCCTCAGTTCCTGGGCGTGCGTCCGGGCTGAGAGCAAGCAAGCGCTTTAGTGAGCGGTATAGCTTCTCGGGTAGGTCTGAGCGAACGCGCTGTTCATCGTCTATTCCAGTCCATGTCGAGATCTCTGCTCGGAGAAGGTCCAGGTCCTCATGGTCTTCGTCGATGCCATCCGCGTTACGATATGGCAAACGTCCAAAACACATGAAGTAAACGATCATGCCCAGCGAGAAGATGTCCGATTTGGTCGTGAAGTTGCCAAAAGCTCCTCCAGGTCGCTCTTGGCGGAGGACCTCAGGCGCGCAGTATGAAATGGTACCAGTCGCACCCGTGGAGTTTCGTGCGACGTTTGCAGACTGAACCTCGCCAAAATCGCTCACCAGTACCCTGATTTTGTGTCCTGTGTTGTGCAGCAAGCAGTTGCTTGGCTTCAGATCTCGATGGATGTAGCCATTTGCGTGCAGGTGGTTTAGGCCTGATGTGATGTCCTTGAAGAAGGAAATGATCTCGTCGAAGTGCATTCGTCGCGGTCCGTGAATATCCTCCGGCTCCTCCAGCTGCCCCTTTGACCTCCTCCTCAGCCGTTCCTTCATCTGTTCTTTGGTTATGGTTGTCCTGGCCGAGTCTAGAATATAGCCATGCAGATCGCCGCCATTGCAATACTGTTGGAGGATAAAGGCACATGGCACGCTTGGTCCGAAGTTCGAGATCTGGAAGTCCTCCAGCCACACATGACGATATGAGACGAGATTCTCGTGTGACAAGTTTTGCAGAAGCTGCACTTCGATAAGGACCTTTTCGAGCCATTCGTGGTCGTCCCCAACAGGAACACGCTTGCATGCGAAGCGGCCGAGCTGCACGCCGTCCAAAACGTGCTGTACAAGAAGCACAACACCCTTGCCTCCTCTCCCAAGCTCTCTTTCTACGACGAAGAAGGTCTTGAAGTAGTCGGGGCTGAACGCTTTCGCAGAAATATGTCGTGGTGGAACTGGCGTACTGCCCACAAACTCAGCTCCGGCTGGCGCATGAAAATCACCTGGCCGGTCTCTTAGCGGTGCAGGCGCTAGCTGCTTGTGTGGTGACGATGGTCGCGAACCCTCGGCAGATCCTGGCTGGCTTCTGCGCAGCATCTGAAAGTATCCTGGGTTGACGAAGCCATTCTCTGCGTCTGGTATGCCGGGAGTCCGTGGAGGGTGCTCGTGGTCGCTGTGTTCTTCTGCGTGGGGTGACGGGTCGCGATACGGACGGCGACAGTATGGGCATGAGGTGTCTTGTACTGTGGTAGAACGAGAGGCGTCGCGGAGGGAGAGCTGCCTGGAACGTTGATCGTAGACAACGACCGCAGATCCGTGGCGCCTATATTTACACGTTAGCATTCTTGCACTGTTGGCCGCTTGGCAACTACTGAGAGAACGTACAGCACAATCTCTCGCGACTCTGCTGGCGCATATGGTATTAGCGACATGCTTCTGTGGTGTTCGCGTTCGTCCATGGTGTCAGCGGCCCTCAACGCGCATTGCAGTCGAAACACGACAGGGACCGCTCTACCACCAGCGCAAGTGTTTTGCTGGTGACAAACGAGTGTATAGACCCACGCGACTGCACTCCAGTGAAGTAGGCCTGCCGCTATGCAGTCGCGGATATTGTCGCATGCGGGGAAGCTGCGGTATTGGGTGGAACTTGCGACGTCCGATCAGTCGACGCCCCACAGTGTAGAGCAGTAAAGTGCGCGATACGGGCTTGTCTTGTTTTGATCGGACATGGTCGTCACACCTCGATAGCGCTGATTGTTGTCATAGCATCTTGTTGTGTGGCGGAAGGGATATGGTGGGGAATATGCTTGTGGAAGGCAAGGGATCCCCATCAGGCCAGCCCTATATTAATGGAGTATGCACGAACATATTACACACGTCGCAAATTACCAGCATCACGCCATTGGCTGTCCGAGGACGTGTTGTGCGTAATTTGGGAATAGCCTGCCCTGTTCCAATCTTCGACTTTCATTCACCCTTGGTTGTTTTGTGCACTAGCCATGGTGTTGTTCCAAGAACCCTCACAACAGACTCTTCACAAGCTGTCCTCCCTCCCAGACTTCGCCTTTCTCCAGCCTCTGCCAGCCGTCTACAGCTCCAATCTCAACACAGACCATGTTCTTGTAGCCATCGTCTGGCGAGAAGTCACCCATGGCCTTTGCCTTCTCAATCCACGGATTCCAGGTGACGGTGTCCTTGACGTTGTCGCGGATGACATCGAAGCGGGGCTTTCCGTCCTCCAGGATTGAGGTAGTATCTTGCGGGATCGACTTGTAGACGCGGTCTACTTCGCCGGTGAATCTTATGGCATTGTCCTTCTGCTCGAACGGCTTTGCGTCAAGGACCTTGTCGATGTACTCGGTGCCCAAGAGGCCGGTCACGGAGACCTTGGAGATGTCCTGCCACAATGTTAGCTACGCTCCGCATACTGCGACATAGTTGACATGCCTGGATCTTGAAGTAGGTGTGCAGCAGGAACTGGAACTCGAAGCTCTCCTCCCCCTCGTTGCGCACAGTAATGACCGTCTGTAAGCTCTCCTTGCTCAAGGTGACGCTGTAGACGAGACCGAAATCTAGCGGCCATGCTTTGCGCGCATCGTCGCTGAGTCCTGACTTGTCAAGACCGAAGTCGAGCTTCACCGAGTTGGAGTCGAGTGCGTCCTCGGTGTCCGACTTGCCCAAGAATTCCCAACGTGAGGAGCGTGCGAAGCCGTGTTGTGGGAGGGACGACGTTGCATGGCCTGACTTAGGTGGGGGACCAAAGACCTGGTACCAGCTGTGAGCCAAAGTTGATTGACACATTCATGTTTGAGCGCTGCACTCACCGGGAAGACGACTGGAATGCCACCGCGCACAGCTTTGCTGCCCGTGAGATCCGCCTTCTCGCTCAGCCATAGGTTCTCGGTCTTGCCGCCGTTGCTCTTCCAGCTGGTTACTGTAGCGCCAAACAGCAGCACCTCGACCGTCTCGCCCGAGGAAAGTGTAGCGACGACTTTCTGGCTTCCTCCTTGTCCGACGATATCAACCTGAGCTCCGGGTGCGGAAGCCTTGGGCGCGCTCAAAGCGGAGGGACGGTTCGCGCGGTCGACCATTGTGGTGTTCTATGAAGAGCTATAGCTCTAGAGGTACTAGGTCACTTGGTGGATTGATGAAGAGCTCAAGATGATTGTTTGTGGTGCAAGTCGATTGCTCGGACAAATGGTTACTGTGTACAATTAGACAGGCTACGTTGCAGGGAAAGGTGACCTCTTACCAGAAGTTACACTGGAATGGAAGCGACTGCTTAGTGAGGATGTTGATGGGAAGAACGAGGGGCACAGCTTGACCACAAATACCCCACCATGCAGCTAGACTTGAGACGCACATCACACGTTTCAGGTGAACGACTCTGCGTTCGCTTATCCAGCGCCACCAACAATCATTGGACTTTCTATGCCTTCGGAACAGCTTCCAACTTCAACACACTTTCGCCTGCAGCTCTCCAGAACTAAGCTGGCCCGATGCTATCTTCCACCGTACCGACTTCGGCGACCTTACGACTTACCATTAGCACGTAGCTTCCAGCCATTGACAGCGGAATCCTTTTGTATCACAGTCACTGAGACATGGTAATGGACGCAACATGGAGCATCTCCACCCTGTCAGGGCGTCAAAGTGGGAAGCATCGTCTACTTGCGGCTTGCACTCTTCTTCCACCACTTGCGCCGCAATCTTGCCAGTAGATCCTCACCCCTCTGTGAAGCCCGCATGTTCGCTGGACCTTCGATGGTTTTGGCTATTGCAGGCGTTTTCATGAAGTCTAAGATCCTCTTCTCATGTGCATTGAGCTGTGCTATTTAGCCTTAAACCATCATCCCCCATATCACGCTTATAAAATGCCCATTGCCTACACATACGTATATGTATATGCATATCCATCTCTCCCCAACCCCAAACCCAAACACTACCCACCTCATAACCCAGCCTCAGCCTCAGCCTCAGCCCATACCTCGCCCATCCCTCTCAGTCCTAATCCCGTCCCCTCCGTTCCTCGCCCCTCATCCCCGCCGCATGCACCACCCTCCTTATATCAAACAACGCATCGTCAATCTCCCGCTCCTCCTCGCGCCCAATCACCATATCGCGCGCGCCCGCGCTGAACAGGTAATCCTTCAGGCTCTTGAGCTGGTTGATGATGCTGCGCGGCGTGAGGATGACGCGCTCTGTGAAGGATCGCGACGGCGTCTGCACGCTTGCTGGGCTCCAGATGTGCGGCTCAGGCGCAGGAGCGTCGTTGGTAGGTGGGGCGATGTCCGTGGCGAGGCTGGGGCTGCGGATGGAGGAAGCGTACTCGGAAGAGCGTTTTGGCGTGACTTGGACGTGGCTTAGACGCTTGGGCTGTGAATTTGTGAGCGTGTTCTGCGCTGTTGACGGAGGTGGTGGTGGCGTGTTCTTGGCTGCGCTGACGTCTTGGGATGCGGTTTGTTTCGCGCGTTTGGGGGCGGGCGTGTCTTCGACGAGGATGTCCTGTGAGTTCTCGACTTGGCTGAGGAGAGATTGGGAGCGGCGAACGGGACCACGCTTCTTGTGTGTGTTAGGGACGTCGATGTGGGCTGACTCAGCGTTGCTCATGGATTTGCGCTTCTTTGTTGCTTTCGTTTGGCGAGGTGCTGGGGAGGCGACGATGATGTTATCGAGCATGCCGTCGTCGTCGGGTTGCGTGGACTGCTGTACAGGCGCCTGATCTTGCTTTTCGTTGACTCGATTTCCCTTTTGCTCCAGCTTCGCAGACTTGCGCTTTTTCATGCCTGGTGATTGAGCAGGACTGGAAGCTGCTGAGTGCCGAGATGAGCGTCGACGGCTCTTGGATCGCGGCGTTCCTCTATCTGAGCTTGGTTTGCTAAAAGAGTCACCCACGCGGCTTGTGCTGCTTGTGTCGACTTCAGTATCGTCACGCGCAACCTTAGCGGGCGCTGATGACGGAGGTTGCGAATCGTCTACCTTAGTATCACTACCTCGTTTGTCTACCATGGAAGATTGTGGATGAGAGGCTGCATCGACGAACTCGTTGATGGACTCCGGCGCCGGCTTTTCGGTATCCTCTGTGACAGCCGTGTGTGCTTGGATATCGGCATCAAGCTGGGCAGTGAGCTGCAGATCGATGGTTGAGCTGGGCAACTCGGACATGATAGTATCATGAGGTTGCTCAACCTCGGGATGACCCTCAGCCTCTGTGTCCAGAGCCACAGCGGCTAACAAGGCTTCCTCGTCTATTGTAGTTCCCTCATCGAATGACATATCGTACGAGATCTCTGGCTGGCGGTATTCGAAGCTGGAGCCAACACGGACATCACTGTTGAGTCGGTCGGCAATTGCGGCTGCCTTCTCGAAGCGCGGCGGTGATGAGCCCAAATCATTGTTGTCCACCATATTGACGGTACGGATCGTCGTAGGAGTGGCCAGGCTAGTCTCGTCACTGACAATTCTGTGGGTACTCCTTCGAGCATGTGGAGTTGGCGAAGATCCAAGGAAAACATCCATCGGGCCCATCGCTGCCAATGCTTTCAATGGTGTGGTGCGAGAAGCATTGGTTGGTAAATCGTCCGCAGTTAGCGCGTCCGAGTGAAGCTCCATCGGCGACGGCGCATCATCCTTTTGCGGCGAGGGTACGCCCATGTTGGCGAAAAGACCACCAGAAAGTCTCTGTCGCTCAATCATCTCCTTCTGCCGCTCAGTCAAGACTTGGGACTCTTGATTGAAAGGATTCGATGGCGATGAGACGATGGGCTCAAATTGAATCTGTGAGTTGTCGTGTCGTAAGCGAACCTTTGGTGTCTGTCGCGCTAATAATCTCCTACTAGCCGGCGATGACACAACGGGCGACCGAGTCAAAGACCTGCGAGTGGACTTTGTGATCTTAAAGGGCGAATCTTGTATGCGTGGGCTCTTGAAGGCTGGCTGAACATCGTCCATGGAGTTGTCCGACTCGTAAAAGGACAGGTCATCGATCTAGTGAAGCATTAGCAATCAACCTCTAATGAATATGATCTGAACTTACTGCATCCTCTTCGCAAGCTTCCAACGAGGGCAAGGATATCTCGACAGTTGGTCGAAGGCGACGCAAAGCTTGCTCCAGACGGACAGGATATCTCAGGCTCTCTTCTTTACCGAAGGTCTTGTTCCAGGTCATGATGGAGGTGTTCATAATGCTCCGCCGTCTGCTCACAAAACCAGCAGTGATCAAAGGCTGTAAATGCAGCAGGATCTGCGCGTCTTTCCGCGGTAGCCTTTCAATGGCATTGCACACTTCTGTCCACAGCCCGACAACCTATGTATGATTAGTAGTCGCATTCAGCCAAATCATGAGCTCACTTACCTCTCGATGCAGTGCTTTCAGCGGCTGCTCGGTGCTCTGCATCTTTCGACTGGCGTCCTCGACCCACATTCGAATGACTTCTTGAGTCTTACGAAGATACACTGCTAAATGAGATGTTGAGCTGTCCTTGACAGAAGTCGCGAGAGCACCCAGGAACTTCCCCGTCAGTTCAGCGTGTTCGCCGTCTAGACATCGATAAGCCCCTGAACCGACTGAGACGATAGCGCTATAGAGATGGTTGTACGGATCGAAGTCGACGTGTCGCCCTGGTGCTGGAGAGGAGGGCCATAATACCTGTCGACTTTGTTCCAAACTGCGTCGACTCGTCTGTTTAGGCAGATTGCGCAGCATTATCGTGATATACGGAAGACCGAAGTTCTTGGCCTCTTCTGTAGTACGTTTCGCAACAATCTCAGATACTTTCTCAATCACAGCAAGGATGACTGCTCCTTCTCCAGCTTCTTTCCGAACTGTATCGATAAACAGCGACAAGGCGTCAACGCCGCGAGAGCGCTTAAGGAAGGGCGTGAGCCCCAATCCGAATAACTCTACCACCAGATCGTATTCTTTGCCAAGTGCTCGCGACACCTGCTCGCTTGCCTCCGAATTTTTGTCCTGAAGCGAGGCGCGCAACAGCAAGTTCACATGCCACCAAAAGTCCGAGGCCACTGCAGCATCCAAAGAACTGTCTATCGCTGCCGAACAATCGCGTAGCAGCTCGAGTTTGCTGAGTCGGGTGTTCTGCGCATTGAAGCAAGGTTCCAACATTAGCTTGATAGCGCGCAAGCGTACAGTATCCGGGAGCTTGCCCTCGGACTGGTTAACGAGGAGATCGATGAAGTATAGCAATGGCGATACACGCTCTCCGTGCTGGCGGGACCGATGTGATGGCGTAGAGGCAACCTCGAATTCGTCTGCCCCATTTCGCGTAAGGAACTTGTCAGCGAAATGCTTAGCCCCGAGCTTCTGTACCACAGTCTCAATCAAGAAGCAGAATTTGTTGGCCCAAATATCCTCGTTTTGCTGTGAGAGGGCAAGCTGGGCTGTGTGGCTGTCCCAGACACGGCGAAGAAGATTGACGATTTGTGCCATTGCATCTTTCGTTTCACTTGAGGCCATAACCTCTTTGCTGCTTGCCTCGACCAAAGAATCCAAAACGGCTAGCCACATCGTCTTGACGGGCTCGTCCTCGTGTTGCTCATTTTCGGGCCAGGGCGCCGCGTCCAGTAGAGTTTCTACGAATTGCAGTACAAGCGAAAGCGACCTCCGTACCCATCTTGGATCGAGCAAGGGCAGGTCTCCACGCTGTATCATATATTGGGGCCTCTGGTCTAACGCTCGCTGTTCGTTCCAAGGCTTTCTCGATCCGTTTAGAAGTGCGGAAACGATACGGCATGCTGCGTGCGCGTGCGTAGTTTGTGGCGAGTGCAGCAGCTGACCCCAGAAAGTGACAACAAATTCGCGCCAGTACCGATCAAACTGCTCAGCGGTGGCTGTTGGCTGAAATGCATAGTACAGCAAGGTGAGATATCCGGAGGAGACAGCGTCGCGTTCAGCCTTTTTCGCTGGCACCCTACGCTGGAGTTGGTGCAGGGGAATTTTCAAGAACATCTTTGTCCACCCTTCTGAAGTGTTGTGCGACAGGCTGACACTATAGAGGAGGAAGGCAAAGGCGACATTCGTCTGCACCCGGACCGCATCCTTGTCAGAGGCAATGCACTTCTCGAAGACCTCGAGCCATTCTTTCAGAGTGGAGAACATGTTGCTCTGCAGCGAGTCTCGTAACAAAATCGTGACCGCCGACCAGATCTGGGGTACCAAGACAGCGTTGTCGCCATTTAGCATCCGCTCCAGCTCTTTGGCGAAGACCTTGGCAATGGTTTCTCCATCGCTCCTAACGCGATTGAGGACGGCGAGACAGGACTTGGCAACGTGACGATCGTGTCCTATTGTCTTCGCGGCGGAAAGCGCAATATCCAGAGCACTCTGGTTGATGTCCTTCTGGCCGGACATGAATGCCTTGAGGGCATGCTTGAACCAGCGCTCGGTGTGCTTGATCATAACGTCCGGTCGTTGCTGGATCAGCTTCCTGTGAATACGAATCCGATATGCCTGAACAGAGAAGCCGCCAATGCGCTCGTGGATTGTGTCCAGGACGTCTAGGATCTTCTCCACCCGGCCTATGGTCATGATCTTGGCTTTGAAGGACTGTTGCATCAGTGTCGCTAGATGTGTGTTGACTATGGCTTTCGGCATTGAGGTATCCGCGGCTACTTGTACAGTTCGGTCGACGATGAAGGCACAGAAGTCGTCGTCCATGGCTGATGCCGCATCTGAGATGCGAAAGAGTGCCATGAGCAGCTTTAGTGCCTGTGTGATCATCTGCGAGTCTAAGCCCGTCCCTGTTGGGCTTGGTGCCTGGATGTCCCGTCTTATGAATTGCGTCAACAGGGACATCTTGTGCTTGAGGGCCTGATCGTCTGGGATCTTGTCGTAAGCCTGCATGGTCCTCTGCAGAGAGTGGTAAGCATCCATGCGCGAAGGCCGCTCTGCCGAGGCGAGCAGCTTTACTATCGACTCCAACATCTCGGCGAATGTCTTGAACTTGTGAGCGGCGGCCGCTTCGTCCGCGGGCGGAGGTGTGGGTGTTGCGTCCGAGGGCTTCAGGATCGACTTGAGCGGCTTCGACACGCGTGTCTGGGGAAGAGGGCGCAGCGGCGAGCTACGTGTGGGGGTCCAGGACTGTGCTGCGGCCTTCTTGTGTAGAATGGTGCATGTCTGGATCTCGAACTCGACCCGCTTCTGTCTGCCCGCTGAGCTCGAGGGGATGCTTATGTCAGAGGAAGGCGACTGTTCGGGCGTGTTGAGCAGGTTCTTGGTGGCTGCTATGACTTTGGGCAGTGCTGGCTTCTCGCCAAAGGGGTCTTCGAGGAACTGGAGCGTCTCGTCGGCGTCTTGGACGTGGTCGTGGAGATCTTTCGGGGGCGTCGGCGGGCGCACAGAAAGGGAATCGAACTTGGAAAACACCATGGCTATGCGGAACACGACTAACAGAAACAAACGACAGAGGGAGAGGACTGCGCTCGCATTGCTGTGCACGAGCGGCGGGATGTGCAGAAAGCGACTGTGGAGGACGTGTTGCACCCTGGCTGCTGGTGCGGTGCGGGAAAGTCAAGGCTGGGCCGCTGCACCTTGGACGCGACGCGCTTGGACGATCGCGCCCGCGTAAAGTGCCTGTGCCTGTCCACTGGCAGCGAGCCCTCCACCGCCAACATTGAGACATTGATATGACAGACAGTATGTTTCACTACTGTCGCCGATGCACTGGTTTCTACGCATCGTGATTTGCATGTATGATGTTCCCCGATGTTCTGGTGGAAATTCTTTGCTCCAATGCTACCAATTGCAATTGTTAAAGTAATTTTCTCACACGTGCTTTTTACTGGCCTTGCACTTGTCCAAACTGATAGAGTATCCTTGATACTATTTTATGTCAGCGGGTTGGTGCGTTCGCCATGCGCGTAGCCGCCCTGTTCGTCTGCACTGGACCCTGACGTCGCGTATGCGGATCATCACGACCCGAGTGGGGCACGGCTTTAAGCTTCAATCCACCACCAACACCAGTCCTCGCACTCTCTTCAGCTCACCATGTCCTCGCAAACGTCTGGGAAAGGTTCGTAGCGCTGACAGAGGTCGGTCTTCCCCTTCTCCTGACTACATCTGCTCACAACCGCCTAGCAAAGCTCGACGATGTCACCAGAATACTCGCTGAGCTGAAGGCCGACTGGGATGCGTCCAAGCTCCCCTCGCAGCGTATGTCCCGTACCTCTCGCTGTATATATGCGACGTGCTTATCTTCATAGCAGAGAAGAAACAGCTCCTTGAGCAGCTCAAGGTCTACGGTCGATCTGTCGAGAACTCGGACCCCATATTCACCCAAGACGTATGTTGTGCTAGGGACATGTTCGAAGCCTGCGAATACTGACGCACCAAGGGTCTACAAACACTGGGCCGCTATGCTTTCGAAAGCAACGACATTACCACATCACAAGAAGCGCTGCGGTGCATAGCCAATGCCTTGCTACTCCAGCCTAAGGCGCGCCAAATACTGGTAGACTTGGGTTATGGACCACATGCAGCGGATAAACTTAGAGTACGGTCAGCCAGCAATACTATAAGGCGGCACATGCTGATCATCCTCCAGAGCGAAAGCGCCGATGACGAGTTCCTAGCCTCCCGCGTGCTCTTCCTCATGACCTACGATGCGAACCTCGACTACCCACAACTCGTCCGCGAGAACCACCTGGCAGACAACATCAACGCCGCTATAGCACGCCATGCGAAACGCTACTCGAGGTCAGCGCGGCGCAGGTCGCAAGAACACACGCAGCCCATGGACCTCATGGCGCTTTCAGAGACGCTCAAGCTCCTATTCAACATCACGCACTTCCACCCAGACCTCAGCGAACACTTCTCAAAATCAATACCCAATATCTTCAAGATGCTCGTAAGGAGAGGCATACCACAGCCACCCCTCACAGCGCCCATCAACTACCTCGTCAACGCCCTGTTGAACCTCGACCTCGAAGATATCAAGGGACAACAATACAGTTGTCTCGGTCAGAATGCTGTGTTCCCATTGTTTGACCAGAAATGCAACGCTGAGCACTTGATCCAGATCCTCGACAAAGCAATCATTGCATACCCAGAAGCCGAGCTCGACAACACAATAGCGCCGGTCCTCACGCTCATCAGGCGCATCTACGAGATCGCACCGGAAAGTGTGAAAAAGTTCATGGAGCGCGCCATCCTCCCCACTCCCGAAGAACGCGACAAGCCGCTTGGCAAATCCAACACCCTCTCCTCACGCCTGCTCAATCTCTCCACATCCGCACTGACACCAAACCTCCGCGGCTCAATATCGTCGATGCTGTTCGAGCTTTCAGACAAGGATGCATCGACATTTGTGCAAAATGTCGGCTATGGCTTCGCTTCAGGCTTCCTAGCGTCCAACAACATTTCCGTGCCAGAGAATGCGATGGAAGGGCATGCCACTGCACAGGCAGAGCAAGGCATACCTGTGAACCCTATCACCGGACAGCGACTCGATAAGGAAGAGCCGGTGCAGAGTGAGCCCATGACGCAAGCGGAGAAGGAAAGGGAGGCCGAGAGGTTATTTGTGCTGTTCGAAAGGTGTGTGAAGAGATTAATAGGGTTTAGTAGCATGCTAATCAATATGACAGGCTTAAAGCAACAGGTGTCATGGGCGTGCAGAACCCAGTCGAAGCGGCGTATCGCTCTGGTAGAATCGAGGAACTCCCTGACGACTCGGACTGAAACGCCCCTTTCCCCATTCCAGCCACCTGTTCTATAGTCCTGGCGATCACGTAAATTACTCACATAGCGTTATCTGAACAATGGGCCACTGGCTTGCTCCAGTATTTGGTGCCGTCAGAAATCAGAAAGTGTAAAGGTAAACCACCGGTAAGGTACCATCTTTTCCCCCTGGTGCTGTGAGAACAGGAAAAGAAATACGACGAGATATTCAAGATAATTACAAAACCGCACATACGTTCGTAGTAACCTAATACATGGGCTGCATGTGCGCCATACAGAAATGATTCCCAACTGTGTTCGATACCACTATTGTGTTATTGAGCGTTGGGGTAATAATAACAGAGGAGCTGCGTGGTCCTGCCATCGTGGTACGACCGGACGCACGCAGACGTTATGATTCACACCCCACCCCTTCCCTCACGCGCGGCATATCCTGGCTTGTTTTAGCATATGACTACGATGTCGATGCCGAGACCTAATGTTTCCTTTGACCTTTCAACGGCATCATCACCAGACCAGCTAAACTCTCATCTACTCAACCCCTGCATGTCATACGTACTGTATTCCTTCCCACCGCTTGCGGAGCGGACCTCAGACGCGTATTGTTGGACTCTACTAGCTTCGGAGATGTGTGGAGATCGAACTCGCTTTGCTTGTAGGTGTCGAGTCGAGTCATGCTGCGTGCTGAGCATGAGCATGAGCATGAGCAGACTGATCGTGTGTTTTAAGGCACACACGTGCGAAGGGATGGTTGTCTGCAATCAAGGGGGTTGTCGCGAGCAGACCATGGTCCAGGGAGGCATTTCAGGAGGTGCAGGATGGGATGGGTTTGTCTGAGTAGGTAGTGTCGCTAAGGAAGAAATGGGAGAAACAACGTACGTATACCTGGGGAATCGAGCTAGCTCACGGGCGTCGAAGCTGTACCAAATGTAGGTAGGACTTCGGACTTCGTGGAGACATATCGATAGCATATTTTCTGTGCCCTCCATTGTAGTTTCACTCCGCATGCAGCTCTGCTTGTGAGAAACAAACACCCACACAAACGCACAATCACGATGCGTACCAAGTGAAACGCGGCAAAAACATGCACTGCTCACATTCGCCTGTAATATTTATACGTACCGTTTATTTTCGTTGCAAACTCCACCTGACGAGCGGTTGGTAAGCTACGGCTTGGTGCCTTTGAGGCCCCCTCTCCTCGTCGATTATTTTTTGCCATGCCACGTCATGTTAGACCACGTGAGTGATTGCAGGGCCGAGAGTGCGAGACCGGCAATGTGCGACTTGAGCGTGGTTACGGGTCGTATCTTTCTAGTGCGGTTGTAGTTGTGCATTCACGCCTGCGATTGCAACACGCCATAGTCTTGTTCGTTTGCCTTGGGAGTGGAGTAGGGACACGGGAGTGCTGATAGCTGGATTGCGCGATGGTAATTTATGCATGTATCTCTCACAATTTCGACTCCCGCAGATGTCCAGTTGCGCCGACTTTCTTCAGCGCGTTCCAAAGCACCAGACCGTCTTCTAGCCTTGTATCTTCCTCGATAGACACGGATCCATCACTCTTCAGCGTTCTGATTTGCAAAGGATGCCGCGATCCCCAGTCCATTTCTTCGCCCTTCATGAACGCCCTCAGTGGTTCGTGGAACGCTTTCTTCACCACTTCCTTTTCTCCTCGACGCAGCTTCTCGCCATTCCCCCAGAACCATATCGCCATGTCGGACGTGTGTGTGACACCCCATGCTTTGGGAAACTTGTTATCGACGCATTTCGCGCGCCATTCAATGCGGTATCGATGAATGAGCTCGCCGGCACCATGCTTGACGAGGGCATCCAGCATTCCGCGCTCAAAGGCATGGACCTGGACGTCTGCGTATATGTGGCCGAAAGCATGTTGCCAGCTTTTGTATTTTGACGGCAATTTGCGATTGGGGACGTAATGAGACATGAGAACCTTGCACGCTTCGTGTGAATAGTCCGCTTCTAATCGGTGGAGCATGTTGTCGAAACCTGAGGTCGGTGGTCGCCATGTCCCATACACGAAGTGCTCCTCACTGCACTCGCCAATCATGAGCTTGACGCCTCGCTTCTTCATGAGACGGGCAAAAATGCCGTTATTGAGTTCGTCGAGTAGACCATGTCGAACGAAGGAGCCATCGGTCACTGCTCGAAATTGATGGAGCTTCATTTTATGACTGGCTCGAATGAGGTCTTTCGACTTTGTGGCACGTAATACTTTAAGCTGCTCAGCTGAAGAGAGACTGTTGGATATGCCCAAAACCTTGATCAGTTCCTCGTACTGATGTTGCGCCTCCTCCAAGCTCTTTGGTTGCATGCCTGGACCGTTGGACAACATCATAGCTCGCTTTACGATCGCCTTGCTGGTAGGCACCCCGAGGTCATAGGCGAACTGATGGAAGACAGAGTGTGAACCTGCGGAGTAGCCGCCCAGAGTAATGTTCGATGCATTGCCGCCAAAGTAGCTAATGTTCTCGAAAGTCCACTGTAAGGCCATGCGCTGGTCCCAGAAGCCAAGGTTTGTCGATACGTCAGGCGAGGATCTGATAAGGGAAGACGAGGCCAGGAACCCAAAGATATTGAGCCGATAGGCGGGCGCTACAACGATGCATTTGCTAACCGACTCATCTAGGAAGGCACGGAGGTCGAGGTCATTTGGACTTCCAAATTGTAGGAAGCCACCATCTGAGATCGTTAGAATATATAGCATGAGCAAAGCATACCAAATTCCAGCCATTGACCAGGTTGTATTTGGGATAAGCTGTGGTGGATATGTTGGTGAAGCATGAGAAGCGACCGTTAGGGAGATTAACTTACGTATCCAGACCAGTACTGGCCAACCTGGTCTACATCAGCGTCTACCCAGAATCACTGGCATGCAAGACTCACCCTCAGCAGGCGGATGTCCTACGGGAACCCAGATATTGCTTTGCAAACAATCTTCGTCCCACGCATCATCATCAACATCTTCGCTACGTATTTGCTGCGGGCAAAGACCACAGCCACCCGTGAAGCGAGCTGGATTCACTCTTGTTCCATACCGATAGCATGGCGGTAGTGATCGTGGTTTGTGGAATCGAAAGGGGCCCACCGGAGGTAATGCGTAGGGAACGCCACCGAAGAAGTGGCACAGCGGCTTTGAATCTGGGTCCAGGTAAGTGACTCCTTCTACATGGCCTCGGAATTGGAGATCGAGATAATATGGTTGCGTGGGCTTTGACATAGTGGCGCACCCATCATGGTGTCGTGCTCGTGGAGGTATTGTAGGTTGATGTGAGGCGGAAGTTCTGCCGAGGTTCGGGACAAGAAGAAGGTGCGACCCGAAGCACAACATCTCGCCCCACGATGGCTTGTGGAACTACACAAGTCTCGGCCACATCCGTCGATGGTTGCGCAACTTGTGCGTTAGTATTTGCGTACGGCTTAACGTTATCTCGATGGCTAGGTAGTTAGCATCGTACATCTTGCTACGGGTATTGCGGCGCGTTATAACCCATGTTCATGCCCTGCAGTTTCGAAACATAACCGAAAGCATATCGTCGATAGACTTTCGCCAGGCTAGAAGAAAGTGTAAAAATTCCGCCAATGGACATGGTGTTTATTAGCCATCATTAGACGCACCGATCATTATACAGAAATGGCAATTCGTCCGAGCCGCACATTCATCATACCCAGTCGCCACCTCGAGATCTCTCCGAGGTCTTGTCGTCCACCGTCACACTCACCTCTGTTGTTTTGACAATCTCGTCCACCGATCTTTGTGCTCTAGGCAGATTCTCTTCTAGTATCGCATAATCGCTATCCGCGTCGCTTTCATGCTTCACTTTGGACTCTTTTGTGGTGTTGGATCGATTGCTGACTTTTTGAAGCGCATAGCTGTCCCTTGTTTCGCGAGATGATACCATACCGGCTGGTAGTATTTTTCGCAAGACGTCGTCGAATGTCTTGCGGAGAGGTGGGAGGCATGCTGTGAAGACACCGACAAATACTTCGGCGATCGCATAGATGCTAAGGTTTACTGACGTGTACGTGGGATCTGGTGACTCATTGAGTGCCTTCATTTCGTATAGTTTCAGTGCCGATATCGTTGTTGTGCTGCGTGGCGAATTAAAATTTGCTTTGATGGTGCGATGATGCGAACTTACATGAGACCAAGGAGAAAGACGACACGGACGCCCCAGATGGTGCGCTTGTTCAATTGGACTCTTGAGATGTACACCAGTGGTGCGATGGTGTATGTAAGATCCGTGAGAATGTTTGTCGCTGCTCCAGCGTACCCTAAACCCGCCGATTAGCACATTGATGGCTTTACAAGGCACTGCGGATCATACCAGATATCACTTTTGGCTTGGTGGACCAACAAGAACCAGATTGCTGACCAGTCACATCCCAATGTTTACTGTACGGCGTGCATTCTCCAAACAAAATGATGGTGGGAAAGATGAAGTTCAGCCCGATATGGATGACAACGGAGATCCAGATCAAGATGCGGAAGCCCTTGGAGAAGTTGAGCATGAAGATGTATGCACAGATACTGAGCTTGACCAGCGCCATGCCATACAAGTTTAGCAACTGGCCTAACCAGAGATAATACATGTACCTCTCAAGATTGGCCATGTTCTTGAAGATTGGGTCATAAATGTGTCTTCCACCGCCAACTTCGGCCATTCTGTAGCAAGCAACTGCCCCAGCGATCGCCAATACCTGCGGCTGTCAGGCATTATCAATAAAAGAGTGTGATAGGCACTTACGTGGCCGGTCCATAAGAAATGGTCTGTCAACAGGAAGAAGCTTCTGTTCCTGAAGTTCACACCTAGTCGCAAGGTCACAAAGATCGAGCTGAACACAATCAGTATGACTATGGGAAACTTGAGTGCATCCGAGCGGTCGTCCAACGGAAGATTTTCTGGAGACGTTGACGATATTGTGGCCATGGTCTGGAAAGATCGATGAGAGCGATGCGTGCAAGGGCGACAAAGATATAACTTCAGGAAAGACCAGGAGAGATGATTGCCGATACTAGGTCGCTTGAGGCAGGTCCGTTCTGAGTTGCTCAAACCCTGTACGTTAACTAGAAGGCAGACAAGGCGATCCGATCGATCCCGGGAGCAACCCGCTCTTCTGTATTCCAGTACGAGATATGGTGAATCCAGACAACACTAAGTGGGACTCGATCGAAGCGTGCAAGTAACTGTTATGGTGTATCAGCATGTGGCTGATATCGGATCACGCGCACAACTAGCCTTTTGCTATGCAAGGTCGGTTTCAGTCACTGCTGTGAGGCGTTCGCTACCGGTTGAATTCTCCGACTGAATTCATATGAGGGGGGACTATCTTACTCTACGTCTATGAGCGCTGGAAACCCTTGTAGCGCGCGAAGTCTCTCATCTGACCTTGTGTGGTAGCTCCGGCGATCCCGTCTACAGCTGGGCCAAGATCAGCGGCACGAAGATCATGGATCAATGAGGCGTTTCATGGGCATACAATTGCTTACATGGGGGTCTAGCTGTCTAAACTTGATCGTCTGTTGAGCAGGAGTCTTGGCCCAATGTGGAATGCCCGTGTTATAGCCCTGAGTCGCTTAGTGCTCCCGCTAACGGTGAAGTTTACCAAAGGCTGAAGTTTATATCAGCCAGCTTGAAACTTCAGGGGACAGGGCCAACCAGAGAGACAGGCGGGAAAGCCGCCCAATTGAGGTTGTCGGACGGCCACCGCGTCGTTTAGGGTTAACAAGTAACTCTTGTCAATCGATACGCGCCTCCTGCGGGACCAATTTTGGAACACTGTTATGTTCTGCACGTGCCCCGCGTCCATTAGCTATCTTAGTCGAGTCGTATGAAGTGCGCTCAGTGCATCGCTTATTCTTGACGGTCTTTGCGTAGTCACTAGCCCACGATGCGATGCTTGACCAGCCTTGACAGGCGTGGACCGAAGCCAAGTACGCCATAGCCTGTTGAAGGCTAATGGCTACCCGCCCAGAGCAGAACTGGACCTATCTCCGTCACCGATGGCGCGCCACAGAAGGCTAAAATGTGGAGGATGCCAGCCGGATACCAAAAGTCTCAGAGGGAAAGCGAGTTTCTTGCAAAAAGAGCAGTAACGCATGTTGTGGCAATTGTGACCAACGTACCTGAATACGAGCGTAAAGGGATTTGCAGTTTCACCATGGTGAACTGAAGGTCCTCGCGTATATCCTTGTCGGGACTAGCGTCCCACTTGGGGTCGATCCGCGGTGTCTGGTCAGCAAACCCAATCGCAGACGTCCTGCTTGCCCCTGGATCTAGACGTCGAGACCCGGTTAAACAATGGGAAAAGTTGTTAGTTGCCGCAGGTCATACGACGGACCGTCGTGACAGTTCACAGCCGTCGCGCATCCAAAAGATGGCGTTGTATCGATCAACACCGCGCCAGAAGACTTCAGTAACTTACCGTAGAACGCGCGCTTCTGGAGCCAACCAACCTCAGGAACTCTGAAAAACTAAACTTCGATCTCTTATTCTCTCGCTTATCTTGTGAAAAGCCGGCGACCAAACATACTCTACACCTCTAAGCATCCAAGGACAAGCACAGCCCGACGGCTTGGCCACTGCGACTCAACGACGGAGCCGTACGATTTTACAGGAATCCTTGCCTTTGTAATTAGGAGACCCAGATCTGAGCACGCAGGGGAGCAATGCAGGTCCAGACGCGGACCCCGCAGGAACAAGGCACTTTTAACAATGGGTCACTGCGGACACCATCGATCCACGTGGAAAGTGGAGAACTGAAGCCACTTATGCAGAGCTCGCGTAGCTGGAATTGCACCGTTCAGGGAGTGTGGCGCGATCCCCTGAGCATGGTACCCTACACACTTTGTTTTCGGCTCTAGCTTCAAGCATTGACTGGTGTCAGATATCCCTTCCCCGTCGCGCTCCTTGGTCAAGCAATTACTTGGTGTCACTATGGGTTCACTCGTTAGGGCAATCTTTTACTTCACTTCATTTTTGCCAAAAACATTGGATGCAGCATCACCAAAGACAAATAACGGCGGGCAGGACATCAATGGGAAGACCTTCGATTATGTAAGAGTTCCCGTGTACGAACACCATATGTGGGACAATTCACTGACATCAGCGCTATATTTGACAGATCATTGTTGGTGGCGGACTTACAGGGCTTGTCGTCGCTAGTAGACTGAGCGAGGACAAAGATCGTAAGTGTTTCTTCCCAAGGTACTCATAGTTTGTGCTTATCACCTTGTGACAGGCACCGTTCTCGTCCTCGAGAATGGCTACATCAATGACGACATCTCGACCCAAGTTCCCAGCTTTGCAAACAGTATCAACGCGAATCTGATGTATGACATCAATTCTGCTCCCGATGCCAACACTGGTGGTAAGTCGTACCCAGTATATGTGGGCAACGTCGTAGGAGGTGGGTCGGTGGTGAACGGCATGGCGTTTGATCGTGCATCCGCTGCAGATTATAATGCATGGGAACAGCTCGGCAATCTTGGATGGAATTGGAACAGCCTTCTCCCCTATTTCAAGAAGTCGACGACGTTCACGCCACCCAGGGCTTCCAATGTCCAGGAGTTTGGAATCACATACGACGCATCCTACTATGGCACCAGTGGACCACTACAGGCATCGTTTCCTAATTTCGAGTACGAGGATACGAAGAACATATGGGCAGCTTTCAAGGCAGCAACTATTCCGCTACCTAAGGAGCATGCTGCAGGCACTGCTGTGGGCGCCTTTTGGATACCTACCGCACTTCAGCCAAAGACGCAAACGAGGTCCTCGGCGAAAAACGCATACTACGATGCCGTCAAGAGTCGCGTTAACCTGGCCCTATCAACCGGCAAGAAAGTCAACGAGATCCTTTTCGATCAGAGTGTGCTCTCCTCGGTATCACCCAAGGCAACTGGTGTACAATATATCTCGCGCTCTGACAATATCGTTGGGAAGGTCTACGCAAAGCGTGAAGTCATCCTTGCTGCGGGTGCAGTCTTCACGCCTCAGCTACTTCAGCTCAGCGGCATCGGCCCACGCGATGTTCTCAACGCCGCAGGCATAAAAGTGAAAAGGGATCTGAGCTCCGTTGGCGCCAATATGCAAGACCATCCTAATGCCAATATGGTGTTTGATGTGAAGAATTTGGCAGACGTCAACGTGTTCAGCGGTCTGGACCCCACCTTCAACGCTACAGCATGGAAGGACTACGAAACCAAGCGGACGGGGCCCCTCACTCAGGCTCATGGTAGTAGTCTGGCTTTCCTCAGCCTCAACAGCATCACCAGTAAGGCCTCTCAGATTGTTCAGACACTCAAGGCTCAGAACATTCTGGGCTTCTTACCCGCGATCTACAACAAGGATCAAAATCTGCTACGCGGCATCCTCAAGCAACGCGACATCATCGCAAATCTACATGCCAGCCTCAACGCCGCCGTTGGCGAGATTCCCATGGTACCTTTTGGGCTTGCCATCAGCGCGCTGCAACGTCCTTTGTCGCGCGGTTCCATCAATATCGACCCGACGAACAAGTACGGCAACCCTATTGTTCAGTTCAATACCTTCTCCAATCCAGTCGATCGCCAGATCCTTGTCGAAATGGTTCGCTGGACGCGCAAGCACTGGGCACGAAAGGAACTCGCGATGTACGAGCCCGTCGAAGTCTCACCGGGCGTACAGTACCAGACTGATGACGAGATCATCAACGCCCTAATTCAGCAAAATGGTCTCGCCGCATCGTTTGCGCATATGTCTGGCACCTGTTCAATGATGCCTGCATTACTTGGTGGTTGTGTTGGCAGCGATCTTACTGTCCACGGCACACGGCAATTGAGCGTCGTTGACGCTAGTATCATTCCTTTGATTCCTGCGACACATCTGCAAGCCACGATGTACGCTGTTGCTGAGAAGGCGGCAGATATCATCAAAGCTCGCAATGCGATCACGAGTATCGCGGATGTCATCCCTTTCAAATTTTGGCGAGAATGAGGAGACATAGGCGCTTCCATAGCTTTACTAATGTTTATTGTTCCTTACATTGATCTGTACATATCTGCGTCAGATGTTTTGAAAGGAGCTTCATAAATGTATTTCGCAGCCCTATCTATTCCAGGCTTGGCTCTACTCATGCTGTGCGGCCATCTCATGCATCGCATTATGATCTGGTAGCTCGCCCGGTGCATGGCTTACATGCATAGTATGGTTCATCGTCGCACCTCCCGCTTGCACATTCGAGGCCTCATTCTTCTTTGATATCCACATCTGACCATCACCCGCAGTTCTATGGTCGTCCAGCGCTGGCAACTCTGCAGTCCCGACATAAGCATGCTTCGGATGTGCAGAAAAGCTACCTTGATCAGGAAATACCGGTTTCTCATCATTCGTCGCCACGCCGACGGGTAGACTTTCTGGATTGTTGCGTCGGGCCTTGCGTCTCCAGTACGTGATAGCGAACACCAGGCTTGCGAGAACGATAGCCAAGACGGCGCATCCAGCTCCAATGCCTGCTTTGGCACCTGTGCTGAGCCCGGATGATTTCGTGGACAGCGCTGCGGGTGTGACGGAGGCAACTGGGGGCGCACCGCCTGCATCGTCGATGTCTGGAGTCGGCGAGACTCTGGTTGTTGCAGTCGGACTCGACGTAGCTGATCTCACGAGGCTACTTGACACCGCTGCAGGATCCACCTATCGCTGAGTGTTACCTCACACGCAAAGCAAAATGTGCCTGTTCGACTTACTGCAATTTGTTTCCAATACTGCCCAGCATAATCGCTCTGACTCATGGTCGCACCATTGGTATC
>TARA_R110002003_G_scaffold126_32_pt1 | contig 26697 bp, 25 predicted proteins | sample TARA_R110002003 | Tara Oceans TARA_R110002003 (sample SAMEA4396441) | marine metagenome | biome: Westerlies Biome; feature: [SRF] surface water layer (ENVO:00010504); material: water (ENVO:00002006), including particulate matter (ENVO:01000060) such as... | depth 5 m
GTATGGTCAACTTTCACGATGGATGGCACTGCGAGTATTGTTCACGTCCGTAGCACCCTCGACCTCAGCCACGGAACCAAAGTCAGCAATGCAGTAACGTGAATGTATTAATATACTTGATAAAAGTAAGGTTGATGAAGTATCCATCATGTGGTGGGGTTTCTCGCACATCCCAACTTCCTCGTGCCCGTTTTCGGATAACACAGCCCGCTGAACAGATCCTCGCCGAAGTTGGCCTTCCTGTTGAGTCCAACCTTGCTCTCTTGGGTTTGCAAGATATTGCATGTGCCCGGACAACTGACTGATCCTTTGCGATTCGTGCACGGCGGTAGACAGGCTTTGACATTTTTTGCGCCCTCGCCGGCGCAAGAGATCGAAATGGTTCTGCATTGAGACTTTCCATCTGGGCACACTCCGCTCGCTGGGCAGAGAGAGATGTCGTTACCGCCAATGGGCCGTCCCAGTGCGCTCCGGAAACCATCCTCTGGGTCGTCGTCGAAACGAATTTGCTTGACGGCATTCGTGTCGAGACTGAGGACCGGCTTTTGTGATTGTGGCTTTGGTGGTGGGTTAGGGCTGGTGTTGTTGGTTGTTGAGAAGCCCCTTGAGCCTTCGACACACTTGGAGGGGTCGATGAAAGCGGCGGTAGCGACATCATGCCATAGTTGGGTCATGTTATAGACGTTCGCGATTGTATAATAGATTCGGCAGTCGGCGGCTTCGTACTTGAACTGCAATGGAGTGTTCTCATCTTTCCTGATCTGGTCGCGAATATTGAAGCCCGCAGCCTTAGTGTAAATGCCTGTGTCTCTCATCTCGGGGATCAGCGCCTCCGCGGCAGTGTCGATACTGCGAGCGAAAGACATATCGTCGTCAAGGTCAAATGCCGAGTAGATGATTGCTCCACGGGTACCACTTGCAGTCTGCATCGGACCTGTCTTTGGCTGGCCTCCTGCGACAACTGTTTTGGCGCCAGCACGGGTCATCATTTCGACGAAGAGTGAGCATGCCGATGCACAGAGACCGTCGGTGAGCAGGACGATTTGGTCGGGATTGAATGTTCTTTCCTGAAACGGCCAGGCGGTCTTGTTTGGCAGGTACATGACAGGGTACCATTCATCGAAGGCAGCCTACAACAAAGATTAGTAAGTCCTAAAGCGACTGCTGAATGTATACTCACAGCATCGAAGACGACATTGGCCAAGTCATACTGTTCAGTGAGTGAGAAAGTGTCACTGTTGGCGTTGATCGGCCCTTGATACTCCTGCCAGCTGGTAAAGTTCTTACCAGTGGCCGCATTGATTCGGTTAGTGATGACCCACTCATCAGCAGCAAGCTGCGACTTCAATATGTAATCATCCTCATTGTCCTCGTCTAAATCGGCCCAGTAGTTTGTGGTGGCTGAGCCTATGACATTCGCCGCTGGAAAGCTGCGTCTTCTGCTTCCAGCAAATGGCGAGATGTCTGGAAAGAAGGCTTTGAACGTGGTGTAGGCGAGCAAAGTCGCACCACCAGGGTTGCGCTGGAGATCAATGATGATGCGAGTTAGATTACTCTCGGAAGCACCCGCGATGAACTGGTTCACAGCCAAGCTGTAATTGCCTATTGTTTCCGGAACGGCATCAAAGCTTGGAAGACTCAATACGCCGGTCGAGATGTTTTCGTAGCTGTAACCTGTCACCAGACCGCCGCCGAGGACGCCGAGGTCTGCCTGTGCGACGACAGGATCATCAGGAAATGCCCCATAACTTGCATTGGTCCAGTTCGTGGGCCCCTCAACGAGTTCACCTGAGTAGGAAGGTGGCACGATGGTTGTGGGATCGAAGGATGCAGGCAACAATCCAAGGACAAAATAGTTGTAGAAATCGCCACCCGTTGCAAGCGGGCCAGTATAGTTGGCAACCTCGTTGTAGATAGCCAACCAAAATGTGTCAACCGTTGTGCCGTTTTCGAAGGTGTAGGTGAGATTATCGCCCGGGTAGAAGGTACCTGCTCCAGACAAAGTGGTTAAGCCGCCTTGAATGTCAAGCGTCGGGCTCGACATCAGTGCATTCCATTCTGCGTGAGGCTCAACGTAGCCCCAGGAGTTCAGCGCGGCATACTGAGTCAGGAATTGATTGACGTCGGTACCATTGATGCTCGTGACGGCTGAGGGGGTCCATCCTTCCGTTGCACTATCCAGAAGATCATCTGTGATGTAGATCTTCGGTGCTTGTTTGCCATCGACTGAGACAGAGACTATCTCATAAGGGGCTGCAAACGAGAATGCTGCAAGTACACCGGCAGTCAAATAGACGTGGCTATCGTGAAGCGCATAGGTCAAAAGCTGGAAATCGGCCTCGAAGTCGTACTGATTCGCGTATGTACCCGCATCAACTCGCTGTTGTATCCTATCGAGCTCTGCAACTACATCAATTGCTGGCTGCTGGTAGCCCTGCGGAGGGTTCTTGAGGTAGGCGAGCGTGCTTTGGAACTGGATCGTGTCGTTCCAGTACTTTACGAATCGCGTGGCGACCGCAGCGTTGAACGGTACACTGGTTAAACATGCGTACGCGTCTGAAGCCCAGAATATTTGATAGCCTTTCTGGTGTCAGTATGCGTGACAAGTAAGAAAAGTCGACGACGTCAAGGCTGAAGGCGGATGCAGGCCAAGGGAAATCAGACTCGGCAACCGCAGTCGCGCCGTTGCCTCTCCCGCAGCTGCGACTTTGCAATCGACCAACCTCTCGCCCTTCAGACTCATCACCAGCAACGCGCTTACCTTGGTTGGCATCATCAACAATGTCGCCACAAATCGTTGCCTGCGCATCAGGGGCATCTGTCGTTGATGATGGAGCCTGTCGCGGCCGCAGCTTGTTCGGGAGTGAGCGGGCGAGGCCGCTGGCTGCGAGACAGGCCACCAAAAGGCCTCGAACAAACAACATCGCGACGAAAATCGCAGTAAGGATCGACTGAAGTTGGAAGGATTGTTACGACAAATACTTCGGAAGAGCTCATCTTTTGATGAATACTGAGAATCTGCACCCCCAGTTTCGGCCCCCGTCAGCCTTGCCCGTAGTGGGCTTGCACGGCTATCGCCCATTCGACGCACCCAAACTTGGAGTGCATGCAGGGGTATTGCGGCCCCCAAAAGTGACCCGATGGGGAGATGACCTCGTGTTCAACGATCCCGTAATTCCAAGCTCATTATGCACCATGCATGTTCACCGGTTGCTAACATCAGCAATTCGATAGTCGAGTAGTGCACGATCGGTCAGTCCGAGCCAGCTGAATATCTAGGTACCACACAAACGTCCTTTGCGACAGTAACTCAGATATCTCCATGCATTCGTCGCTAGAGTCCTCGCATCTCATCTCCTCGGATGTCTTGACGAAAGTCTATGATTGGTTCTTCACCCATGAGGTCTTCACCGCGTGGCGTGATGCCAGGACAACATGGCAGCTTCACTGTGTTGGTGGGCCAGGAGCTGGAAAGGTAGGGTTTCTGACATTGTACCACGAACTAGAGCTAATGAAGCGGAGACTACATTAACGGCGATAATTAGCCAGCATCTCAGATCGCATCCCAATTCAAAACAACATCCGGTAGTGTCTGTGTTCATAGCATCGGACGTGTCAAACTACCAGGCTTCCATAATCGAGGACTTCTTAGAGAACGTGTATCTCAAGCTCTCACAGGGCGCGAGTCTCGACAAGGACGAGTCTGATGACTTGTACGAGGATTTTGAGCTGGCTCGTGAAACTTGTCCCGAGGGTACCAGACTACGACTTCGACTGAAGCTCATTCGTGAGGCTCTTCATATTCGTCTCAAGGCTTTGCGCGACTCACGATCATTCCTCCTTCTTGACGGTATAGACCGAATTGACTCCACCTTGCGCATACTGCTGGAAAAAGAGATCGCTGATTTACAGGATGCTGGCTTGAGCATACTGCTGACCTCGCGACTCGCTGTCTTTGAGCAGGATGTGGGCATCTGTGACCATCGCAATCATGGCGGCGCACCTGACGACGACCCTCTGTCGCCCCAGGATCGTGAAGCTTCGAGTCTCTTCCTGGTCTGCAGGACCTGCGGCGACCTGCTCTGCTTTGAGTGTAGGGGCGCCGGTAGGATATGTGAGAATTGGTAAGGCGTGCGAACTAATTGCATCGATCTGTCTAATGCTGTTTCAGTGGCAATAACGATGCTCTTTATGAGCACTATGACCATGTCAACGTACGTCTCTCGACACCAGATTACGCAATGAAGACCTTTATCGCTTGGAACCTGGAAAGAGAACACGGAGATTTGGGCCTTGGAAGTTCCGCCCACAAGCCCCCATTATCCCCTCTGGGTAAATCTCTTGCTTCGGGCAAGGCACTCAAATCAATACAGAAGCATGCTGATGATGTTCTTGAGTATTCTTATGGTCATATCGGCATAGCTAAAGCCAGGCTCGACATGCTTCACGAGATGGATTCGCTTGACAAACTCGAAATGAGGCGAGATGAGCTCCCGGCAAGTATTGTTATGGTCTTCGATGCAGGCCTCCGACGCATCGAGGCTCAGCACACTAGCCATCGAGAGCTGGCTTTGACAGCGCTGGCTGCATCCGCCGACCTCGACGATGGCATCGCAATCCCCGACCTTCGAGAGAAGCTAGGAAGCCTCGGTCTTACCGATATCCGTAGCGGAGAGGAGATTCTAGAAGCCACACGAGGTTTCCTCGTCGCGACTACGAGAGATAACCCACAAAAGCTCGCAGTTTTCAACCAGAACTTGATATACTACATCGAGCAGAAGTACCATCGCGCCATCCATCGAGCCTCGATACAGCTGAACGCGCCAAAGGCACGATTCGAGCCGCAGAATGTTTCCGATACGCCCACGGCCATCACTCCGTACAAGCTATCTCGAAGTATTACTGGATTGCAACAAATACCAGAGAGCGCACAGCAGCCGTTCATCATTCGTAAAGGCACCCGAGCATGGGCTTGACTTAAAGATTGTGAGACGCGCAGCTTTCACTTGTTCCAACATGTAGCATGCAGACATGTCAATCCAACCAAATTTTCCGACCGCGCTCATTTGTATACAGTCTTGACGGCTCAATCTCCTCCCACTTATATGTCCGCTGCAACTGCTCGTACGTTTTCCCATTGGCACTACGAAAGCGAAACGCTCCGGTCCTGCGGAAGTGGTGGTCGCCCATCTCCTTCATTAAGATGCCGTGACCAGCGTAGTCGAAATCGTCTTCTGCGTTTTCGTCTCCCTCAACAATCGCGGAAAGTGACCCGCTGTTCTTTGACTTGCTGGCATCGTCCAAAACGAAAACAGGTGGCTTTATGACCTGTTTCGCGGCCAGGACGACGAAATAAGGCGATGTGTCATTCGGATCCGTCAGATCAGGTATGACATCAGGGAAGGCCTCCAGGATACCTTCTCCAACACCATCGATCTGGAGGTACCAGACAGCCCCTGTTTTGTCATATTGAAGCTGTCCGCGACCCACGTGTCCTTGAAGGCGGATCGAAGTGCTGTGAAACATTGGTTCATGCGATCTATTGACTTTCTCCGGGCTACCACTTCTGTGGAAGTCTTTTTCCTTCTTTACGTCGTTCTCGTCCTGTTCACGTTCTTTGTTTCGCCGTTGAAGCTCCGGTCCACTGTCACTGATGCCGCGTATTGGCAAAGGCGGCGCACCTGCTCGAGAAAACGCTGGCCTGACGGAACGCTTTACCCCTACCAAGTCGAATGTCAACGGTTGGGTGTCGTGATCGGTGACTTTGAAGTGCAACTGATCAGATAGGCGATCTGGGACCAAGATCATGCCATCCATGGATGCCCAAGACCACGAAGGAATGTTTCGTGCCAACTCTTCCTTGGTGGACTCGCTTGGTCGCTGCTTCAGCTTACACTCCGCTACTCGCCATGCTAATTGATCCTCGAGGTTCTCTTCGAAGAGACCATTGCCATATTCGACGTTCATCGCGTCGCGCACCAGCTTTGCGATACCCCACATTGCAATTAGTTTGTCTCTTCCTTTGGTCAGGTTGCAGCTCGTGTATTTCTCAACAGCCGTCTTCCAGAAGACCTCCATTGACTGATCATTGGCCCCGGCTAACATCTCATGGTCGTCTTCTGGCTCCTGCAATCGACCGCGCCAATGTCGATCCAGACCTGCTGCTCGGTCCATGGGTTGTGGCAGACCAACAGGAAGCGTTTCACACGCACTTAACGAAGGACAATCCCAGAAGATCTGCTTCTTCTCGAAGTGCAATATGCGCGGTGAGAGCATACGCTCTTATTATTTGTTAGCGATGAACAACCATGCATGATCCGAGACACACCTTGAAACACCCACCCACGAGCATACAAGAACGACTGAAGCAGTTCTCGATCCCACAGATTCTCTGGTAATACCGCCCATGTCTTCCTCCCAAAGAACGCCGATTCCTCATCCGGGCGATATCGCACCGGCACGATATCCTTGGGGTCTCTTGTACGGAACGCACCTTTGTCACTATCCGGTGCATCTGCGATGGCTATATTACAGTAACTATTGCGATACACCATATGCATGAGCGCGGCTTCATGGTCCCAATCCGCACCCGAATCTTGAATGATACACAAACTGTCGATCCAAATATACCCCACATCGAGCGTTCGCGCAACCTCGATGGCCTCCTGGAAGTTCTTGGGTAGAAGGTGCCACTCCACACCTATTGTCAGATGATGTTTCTTGTTGTCCTGAAGCAGCTTGATGAACTTGGGTTCTGGGCCCCAGCAATGCGATAGCGAGCAATAGGGGCCCTGAACAGAAGTTGAGGATGTCTCAATGAGGCGGATCGGACTGCCAGGTGCGCCGCTAATATCAAGTAGTCGCGTTGGTACGAACCGCTTGGCTTTTGGTGTGGCCTTTCTGCGCTTCATGCAATCCTCGTGAGTGGCGTCGCAATGCTCGACCCATGATCGGATCTGGTGACCGCCATTATCTTTCGGATCGGTTGATTTGCCAATGTACTCAACAGTTGGCAATGGCTGCAGATCTGGCAGTACATTAGCCACACTTAGACCACGCTGCAGGACATGACTAGTGCTGTATGATTCTGGAGATGTGCTAAGAGAGTCGCGTTGCATAGACTCACCTTCTTCAGGAAACAAGAAGAATGTTCTTGTCGGCAGTACAATATCTACCGCCGTGTCGCGATCCTCGGGGTTTGCAGGAGGAACGTACCGGAAGGTCACGACAATCGCCTCCAGACTTTCACGTATCCTAGATAAGCTTCTAATATTCCAGCGATATGCCGGCCATGACTTTGTATGCTCTTGTCTCCGCAAATGTGGCGCGAGATCATCAACGTCGGTCTTCAGTGTGGAGCAAAACAAACAAGGCTCTTTCTTATCCTGGCCTCTGCGCTCATCCTTGGACGTGTTTTTCTCTATACCGCAAGACTTCTCGAGAAATGCATACGACTGATGATGGTATTCCCAAGACTCTTTCCCCTCGAGAATATTCGTGATACAGTATTGACAGAGCTTCATGTTGTCTTTCCAGTCTCTTCCGATGCATATGCTCGCGTTCGCACATCCGATCTCGAGGCCGCGTCGATGACTTCAAGGCGCTCGGGACGGGACGTTAGGAGGGCGCTAGGGATTCTCAAAGCTTGAATTCCTTGTCCAGCCGCAAGCCACGATTTATTTGCAGCATCGGTGACCATTCATTGTCTAGTTTAGGCTGATGCTTACTTGGTGGGGGCCGAAATGACCACGGGCATTGGGCGAACGACGAGGGGAGACGGTAGTTGCTGCCTGTCAGTGCTTATGCAACTTATGCAACCAGTGCAGAATAAGATTGCAGGGGCAGGGGCATGCACATGTGGTTAGTAAGCCGGGTACATGCATGGACGGGCCTGCGGCCTGGTCAGCCCGCAGCACCTCACAACATGCTCCTTGGAGGACCTTCATTGAGTCTCATGAACTTTTTCGGTACACTATCTCATAGTAAAGGTGTTATTGTAACTCCGTGTTGACCTTCATAGGGCCAAAAAAAGGATGCTGAACGCCATCCGGATGTCCAGAGTTTCTCAGCGACCCCGACCTCAAATTCTCTATTTGCCGCGAGTGTAGGTTGAGCCGCCATTGCCGTCGTTGTGATAGGTCGAGCCCTGAAAATTGTCAGCGCAATCGGTTTGGCTTGCGCAAATGTAGGGAAATTCACGTTGGAGTTGGAGTAATAGTAAGAGCCGTCGGTGTTCGAATAGTGGTACGAGTTCGAGTTCGACGCGCTCGAGCCGTAGTCGCGAGAGCAGTAGTGGTTGCCCTGCACACTTGTAAGCGCATTTCAATGAGCACCAAAAGTAGACGGACCTGGCTGTTGGTGCCGGAGCTTGTAACCGTGTAGCCTCCGTTGCCGGAGTTGTTGGAGCCGGAGCCACCGGAAGTTGAGGAAGAGCCCTTGGTCATGGTTGATTTGACGAGTTGAGTAGATGGATTATGGACGAGTTGAGTTGGCAGATCTTTGTGTTGAGGAAGAGAGATCAAAAGGCAGGCGTAGTAAAGTACCCCTCCTGCACCCCGCCGCACTTACTTTGGGCCCGTGACGCCACTTTCCCAAAGTTGGCATCGTGATAGTCGCCACGCATGGCGCTAACGGCGAAGCGAAGAACACAACGCAATCGCAATCACTACACTAGCAAACGACGGGCAGTTTCGATACGGGCTCGTATTGATCTAACAGAATTCTGCAATGGCGGCAGCTACGACTGAATGAAGGGAGAGATCCAGAAGTTGCTAACGACCTTGGGTGTAGCTTCCAGGTACTTGGGGCAGATGACCGTGTTAGAAATCAAAGTGAACTCGCTGACAGTGTCGACCGATACTCAATTCCCCTTCTGATCTCATCCTCCTACTGCGACCTGTCCTGAGCGATACCAGCGGAACTTCTCCCACACCTCTCCTCCGCCTTCGGCCGTATGCGAAGCAGACAAACCACATCAGCGCCGATATCATGAGAGCAACAACTACCACGAAGATAGTGATGCGGATGAACCAAGATGTAGAACTGGTAGACCCATCGTCCTCTCCAGGCGTATCCGAGGCGTCGGGGAGCTCGTAAGACATCGTGTCAGGTTGCTATTCCGTCGCCCACTCCTCGTTGTGCCGTGCGACGTTATATCTTGACGCCTCCGCAGTCTGCCTGAGGTTGAGATACGAGACTTGTTGTTGAAGAGGTAGATCTCCAACCCAGGCGATTGCTGGTCCGCTGACAATGACGACACCGCGCTCTCGGAGACGCTTCCACCGAGCTTTGCTTTGGCGATTGTGTGTGCGGATGCAGACGACTGCGAGGACGACTTCAAGGAATAGAATGAGGCCGGCAGTAAGAAGGATCCAGAAGAGCTCCCAGTCGCGGGGATTACGCGTAGATCGGGGTGAGAATGGGGTGTCGTGCCGAGAGATGGCGGGCATGCTCGCGGTAACGAGGTGTTGAGTTGTGTCTTCCAATCGAATGCTAAAGTGCAGAAGGTCTGGGCTTTTGTTAAGCGGCAAATGTTGAGGTCGCGAGCGGCTACACGGTGAGAAGCGGGCGCACGTGCACGATCGTGATGCGCGAGCGTCACGTGCAAAGAGTGTCAAAGTGAAAGAGATTGATCAAGTATATCGACCCTCCAAAAGGGGCTTACGTTGGTTTTCCATTGACATCTCTCCCGAGGGAACTCCTTCTCAATCCAAGCAGTAAGCCGCCGTCACGAAGGAGATCATGTTCTCGCCACATATACTCCAAAATGTCTTCTTCAGATCTTCGGAAAAGTTCCGTCTCCCGCATCCTCCCATTCACTCCTCGCGCCCAAGCTGAATCAATTCGATCCCCTCCCCATCTTCAGCCCCGGTCCTTCCAGTGTCTCGTTTATGGAAATGGTCCATCAGCTTGATAGCAATGACGAGCAGCAGGATCCAAGTCGCGTACTCAAGAGCGTAGACGAATGCAGATTGGTCTGCTAGCTGTTCTGGCGTGCAGATGGAGTACGCAGGACTGAGGAGTGCGCAGATGGGGTCGATGATCAGGCTGACTAGGATGGGACAAGTATATGTGTTGCCTTGCATGTGCGTCGACGATGTGATGCGATGAGGCGCTGCAGCAGATGTGCTTGCTTGCTTAAGTATGTGTGCCATCGTGGTGGGAAGTGCTGAGTGTTAATGGTATGACGGGCCGTGTCTTTGACAATGCTGTACTCCTGATCGTGTGTGTGCGGGGTGGGTATACTTTTGGATTCGAGTGACAAAGATTGGAGTCGCAGCGAACGGAGCTCGTGCAATGTTCGTTTGCTCCGCCAGCTTTCTGCAACAAAGCTGACGTCGCAAGTGTTGCGCTCGAATTGAAGCGCACCGGAGAGCACGTGTAGCCGATTTTGATGTATCACCGCCTGCTCACATGGTTTTTTTGGTGGTCTTAAAGCTGAAGAGAAGCGTCGACAGAAGTGTATGGATAGAGAAAGGGCAATACCAAGTGGGCTTGTTGTTAGAGCGGGGTGTTGACTGGGCCGAGTTGGTGAGGGTGGACATGATCGGCATTTCGTAGAAATCCTATACAAATTGCAAGCCTGAAAGTGATCAAGACAATGCTTGCAGCTTGCATATCAACGAAATGAGTACTGTTTCGTCATCCCCATGTAGTGGTATTAGATCGCGAACTCCAGCTAACGCCCCGAAACTGCCGCACTGCGCCTCTGTCCAAGCTAGCATCTGCGTTCCTGCAGATTTTCCGATTCCCATCATGACACCCAATTTCTTCGTCCAACCCCCCATCTGGTATGACACCCAAGTGCTTCACCCGTTCTGTTCTGCCCAGTGCGCTCCCGCCGTGTCGCCGTTGTCGAAGTGCCACAGCACTTACCACCTGACGCCGTCTGGGTGTTTCCGTACCATTGTCATCGATATGATAGCATTCGACTTCCACGCAAGAAGGTCATGCTTCAGATCCGCCAAATACAGAACATGCATGCGGGTTGACTGTTTCGCGCGGAACACTGCTTGGATGCTTACACAGAGTTCGTTGCCGCTGACCCGGACGAGCGATCTGTAGTATTTGTGTCGAATCTGCAGCGTACGAAGCTGAGGCATGGAGTCCAAGACTTGGAAGATATTGGCCGTCGTCCCCTTCGAGCATCTGCAGTACTGGAGATACACCGAGCGGATGGCGCGTAGCTCGCTGATGCTTCTCTTGTTCAAGAACGCGTTAGCTTCGTCGAGTTTGTGGATGATCTGCCCGATGAAGAAAGTGCTCAAGCCGAAGGGGAGAAGCGCGGTCTCGGAATTGATTTGTCGACAAACTCGGAGGAGGGCAAGAACATTCTGACGTGGTGTGAACCGCGCGGCACGGCGTGACGACGGGGTTACAGCGAAGCGATGACCCTCCAAAACGTAGGCGTAGATGATATTCCGCAGCTCAGGTGGCAATTGAAGTAGTGGTGATTCCCGCTGATTTCTCGGAGTGCTGTATATGTGGTCAGCATGGAAGGTGCACCAGTACGTTGTTGGACTCGTCAGCCGAACGAACAACTTACATTCGTAGTCCAAGGGTCTGAGACCGAGTGACTCGCTTTGCGGCGGGTTTTCCGGTCATTGTTGACATGTTCTAGCGCTTATGCTTGCCTCTTATTCCTCGATTGTAGGTGGTTCGTGATCTGTCTTAATACCTTGGTCTGGTCGTGAGCTCTAGTGTGGACTAGAAGGCAAAAGAAGACAGTCGGTATGACCACCGGGGAGCTTCTAAAAGCGGTAAGAGTAGTTATCGATTGGTTTTCGGTGATTGAGCTGTCTTCACCTGAAAGGCTTGGCTGTTGCCTTGTATTGAATAAGAGGGCTAAGAATTGAAAGAGTTGACTGGGTGAGTAAGTACTTAAGACCGGAGAAGTTGTCATTTATTGAGGAGGCTGGTAATCACATGATATCCGGCTTCTTACACCTTCACCTTGATCTATTGTGGCGCCCGAGTCAGTGCAACAACAATATGTAAGGAGTATTGCGCAGTCATAGCGTTTGTTTTCCCTGACACTTGCATGCATCAACATCACTTTTCAAAACAAGCCATATGTGAAGTGCAGAACTATCATTACCACACACTATTCATACAACAAAAGCCCCTACAATCCCATCAACGCCAATGCTAAGCCCCAAATCCGCATCCGTGTGCAACATAGGAAAACCCGGCTGGCCTAGCCAAAGACATCTCAGGATGATCAAGCCCTCGACGTGAAGTCGAAAACACGAGTTCACAAAAACCCTTCCAACGCGAAAACAACAAAACAATGCAGGAAATTTTGTGCGTTGCAACTCAGCCCCATGCAAGGAAAACTCGTGAACCTCCGAATCAGGTTTGCTTTCTGACCCCCGATCATCCAGCTCTTTTCATCAAAGACACACGGCTGCCCCGCAGTGTAGGCGAGTGGTATCATATCATATCCAAACAATCTTAAACCAAATGCGAGGTGACATCAACTTCTCATCCCCCAGACCACATCCCGTCGTCGAGACGAGATGTCTATTTCTTGCCCAGCAAGCCGCCGACAAGCGGGACACTGCTCATGCCGCCGCCCTTCTTCTTCTCCTTCTTGCCGCCACCGAGGACATCAGTCAGCGAGCCGAGACCAAGGCCACCAAGCAGCTTGTTGATTCCAAGACCGCCGAGCAGGCCGTTGACAAGGCCGCCCAGACCAAGACCGTTGAGCAGCTTGCCGACCAGGTTCAAGACACCGGTGAGCAGGAGGCCAACGGCGGCGATGATCTGGAAGAGCGGCTCGGTGAGCAGGCTCCAGAGCGGGTTGAGCTTCTTCTTGGCGTGGGGCATGTCGGAGATCTTCTTCTTTGCGTTGTCGATGGTGGTGACGACGGACGTGGTGAGCTCCTTGAGGTTGTCGGCGAGTTTGTATTCTTGTGGTGAGGCCTCGCCCGTCTGCGAGCGGCCCTTGGCTTGGGCGGCGATCTTGCCGTCGGGATCAAGACCGCGGAGGGCACCGTTGCAGTCGTTGAGGATGCGCGATCCTTCCTCGATGAGGGGCTTGACGTTGTTGACAAGTTCCTCTTCGTCGAGCTCGTCGCGGGGTGTGCGGTCGGCTTGCTCGATGTACTGTGAAGACGTTAGCAGTTGCTGGTGAGTAGGGATGGGTTGAACATACATCAGTGATCTGCTTCATCACAGGCTGGACGCGCTCAAGAGTGTCCTGGCAAATCTTGGACATCTTCTCGGCGAGCTCAGCATCCTCGCGGCGCTGCCTCTCCTCATCGGTCTCATCCTCGGGAATTTCCTCTTCCTGGATGTTCTCCAAGAGAGTGACTTCTCCAACCTTGTTACCGTCATTATCAACAACGTAGCCGTTGTCATCAATCTCAAGGCCAGCGCAGTGGCCAAGATCGCCCGCAGTGAGACGGCCAATAAGATCACCGTTCTCATCGCGAACCTCGCCCTCTTTGTTGACACGCATGCCAGACATGGGGTTGATGCGACGCTCCTTCTCTTCAGGTTCCCAGCGCTCAGCCTTGCCAATGACGTTTCCGTTCTTGTCGTTGATATCGCCATCCTCGTCGACCTTGTGGCCGGCGAGTCTCTTGACATCACCTTCGATGACACGTCCGATGATCTCGCCATCTTCAGTCTGAACAGTGCCGTCCTTGGCGACCTTGTTGTTGTCAAAGCCAGCGAAAGGTCCTTCTGGTCCAGATTTGGCACCCTTGGCGAGTTCAGCACGTCCGATGACATTGCCCTCGTTGTCCCAGATTTGGCCCTTGCCATCGACCTTCTTGCCGATCATGGTGGATGGGTCGCCCTCAGCGACACGACCGAGAATCTGGCCGCTGGAGTCGACGACGTTGCCGGCCTTGTTGACGGTGCAGCCAGCAAGGGCGCTGAGATCGACCTCTTCGGCCTCTTCCTCTTGCCATGGCTCGGCGTGGCCCTTGACATTGCCATACTTGTCGATGATGTCTCCGTCTTCGTCGACCGAGTGGCCGACAAGCTTCTTGGGGTCGCCTTCGACGATCTGTCCAACACGGTTGCCATCGCTGTCGTCGACGAACCCGTCCTTGACCACGCGAAGACCCTCGTAGCCTGCGAATGGTCCTTCTTGCTTGGTGACACGCTCATTGTCGGGAATGAGCTCGCACCGACCAACGACCTTACCAGTGTCGCCATGGATCAGACCCTCGCCGTCAGACTTGCGGCCGGCAAGATCCTTCAGGTTACCTTCGACCAGCTTTCCGACAGGAATGCCGTTGCTGTCAACAAGGTATCCTTGCTTGTTGAGAGTGAGCCCATCAAGGATGGACAAGTCAGCCGGAGCTTCCTCTTCCTCATCCGCGAGAGGCTCAGCATGGCCCTTGACGTTGCCATACTTGTCGAGGATATCACCGTCCTCGTCCACTGCGTTGCCGATGAGACGCTTTGCGTTACCCTCAACGACTTCGCCGACGATGTTGTCGTCTTCATCTGCGACCTTGCCATCAGCAACGACGCGCAGGCCTTGAAGACCAGCGAACGGCCCTTCAGGCTTAGCTTCACGCTCGTTCTCGGGAATGAGCTCGACGCGTCCGATGACCTTGCCCGAGTCGTTCCAGATCTGACCTTGGTCATCGAGCTTCCTGCCAGCAAGTTCCTTGGCGTTGCCCTCGATTAAACGTGCAACAGGCACGCCCTCGTCGCCGATGACGTTGCCTTGCTTGTTGACAGTCTTGCCCTGTAGACTGGAGAGGTCGATGGGAGCTTCTTCCTCAGGCTCCTCTTCCTCGGGCTCGTCGTAGCGTTCAGCATGGCCAACGACTGAGCCCTTCTTGTCAAGAATGTCACCATCCTCATCAACGGCACGACCAACCAATTTCTTGGGGTCGCCTTCGACAACTTGGCCGACGCGGTTGCCGTTCTCATCCTCAACAAAACCGTCCTTGACGACGACGAGACCAATGAGACCGGCGAAGGGGGCTTCTTCCTCAGCCTCCTCTTGGGGAATGGTTTGGGCACGGCCGATGACGTGGCCCTTGTTGTCCCAGAATTGGCCCTCAGCATCGGCGGTGATGCCGGACTTGGAGAGCTTCTTGGCGTCGCCTTCAACGAGCTCACCAACGATGTTGCCGTTGGAATCGATGAGCTTGCCAGACTTGTTTACTGTGAGGCCCTCGAGGATGTCGAGAGGTGGGCGGGCGGTAGCTTCCTCGCCCTCACCCTCTTCACCCTCACCTTCGCCTTCCTCGCCTGCCTCTTCGGCAGCAGCCTCAGCGTCTTCAGCGGCATCCTGAGCATCCTCAGCAGCATCTTCGGCCTCGCCAACCTTCTGTTCGATCATCTTGGGCAGAGTCTTGACCTTGCCAATGACATTGCCATCCTTGTCAAGTACCTCGCCCTTCTCGTTGACCTTCTTGCCGGCGCACTCCTTAGCATCACCTTCAACAAGCTCACCAATGGGCTCGCCTTCTTCATCGAGAACCTGACCCTTCTTATTGACTTTCAAGCCCTCAAGAGTGTCGAGCTCAGGAGTGACCTCCACTTCCTTGACTTCTGGCTCGGGTTCAGCCTCAACCATCTTGGGGAGCGCCTTGACCTTGCCGAGGACGTTACCGTCCTTATCGACGACTTCGCCCTTGTCGTTGATTTTCTTGCCGGCGCACTCCTTAGCGTCTCCCTCGATGAGCTCGCCGATGGGTTCACCTTCCTCGTCAAGAACTTGGCCCTTCTTGTTGACCTTGAAGCCCTCAAGCTCGTCGATCTCGGGTGTAACTTCCTTGAGTTCGGGCTCGGCGTCCTCATCTTCAGCAGGCTCTTCGTCTTCATTCTCACCAAGACGCTCCTTGAGCTCCTTGATGGCTTCGAATGCAGCCTCGCCGGGGATGACATCGACTTTACCGATGACGTTGCCCTCCTTGTCGAGGACTTCGCCCTTGTCGTTGAGCGTCTTGCCGGCACAATCCTCGATCTCACCGTCCTTGAGTTCACCAATTTCCTCGCCTTCGGCGTCGAGGACCTTGCCCTTCTTGTTGACCTTGAGGCCTTCCAAGATGCGGGTATCAAGAGCACCACTGGCAGCCTCCTTGAGCTTTTCGGCAGCGCCCTCGGCGAGTTCGACTTTGCCAAGAACGTTACCCTCAGCATCGACAACCTCGCCCTTCTCGTTGACAGTCAGGCCCTTGACATCCTCAATGTTCTCAAGAGCGCCGTCCTCGACGTGGCCAACGACTTCGCCGTCATCGTTGAGGATATCGCCCTCTTCGTTGACTTGCATGCCCTCGAGAGCCTCCACACCAGGAAGCTCATCCTCAATGTCGGCAGCTCCCTCTTCGGCATCCTCCTTGGCGCCTTCGGCGGTTTCCTCTACGTCGTCCTTGGCCTTGTCGGCATCTCCGTCAACGAGGTCACCATCTTCCTCATCTTCGCCTTCCTCTTCGTCCTGGTCGACGAGTTGGGCAGCCTCTTCGGAGAGCTCAGCGCGAGCAATGACGTTGCCATCATCATCAAGGATTTCACCCTTCTCGTTGAACTCTTTGCCTTGAATCTCAGATGGGTCACCCTCAACGAGGCGGCCGACAAAGTCGCCATCATCGTTTAGGATCTGTCCATCACGAGCAGCGGTGAGACCCTTCAAGATGCTAATGTCGGGCATCTTGAGACCATCGCCGCCTTCGGCCTGCTTCTTCTGATCCTCGATGGCTTCAGGAAGAAGCTCGCAGCGACCGACTAGATCACCGTCGTCATCAAGGATCTCGCCGTTATCACCGATGGGGTAGCCAGCGAGGTCTTCGGCGTCACCCTCGACGAGATGGCCAATGTCCTTGCCGTCCTTATCTTTGATGAGACCCTCCTCGTCGACCTCAAGGCCCTTCAGCACGCTCAGATCGGGGGTATCTGGGAGATCTTGGCCAGTGGTATCTTCAACCGAGTCCTTGACATCGCCAGCCTTGTCCTGTGCGTCTTCGGTCTCATCGTCGGCAGTGTCTTTGGCGTCTTCAGCAGTGCTCTTCGCACCCTCGGCAGTGTCTTCGGCGGTATCTTCGGCATCGTCCGCCGCGCTCTCAGCCTTGTCTTGAACATCACCGGTGGCACTTTCAGTGGTGTCCTTCGCGCTCTCGGCGGTATCTTCAGCGGTGTCCTTGGCGTCTTCGGCGGTCTCTGCGACATCGTCACCGGCGTCTTTGGCCGCTCCTTTCGGATCTTTCGAGGCCTTGCCGGCGAGATTCGAAGCACGACCAGCGAGGCCGCGAGCGCCGCTCAGTGCACCTTCACCAGCCTGCTTGCCCTCATCTGCGGCTTTGCTGGCTGTGTCGGTAGCATCATCTTCGGTGTTGTCGTTGGTGTCATCCTCTTCGCCCTCATCTCCGGCTTTCTGTGTAGCATCGTCGCCGGTCTCTTCGGCCTCATCCTCGGCCTCCTCAGCCTCATCGTCATCAATTGGCTTTGGCTCGGCCTGCTCAAGGTCGTCGCCGGCTTGCGAGACTTTGCCTGTGGTGTCTTCTGTGCTATCTTCTGCCTGCTTCTTGGTATCTTCTGTGGTGTCATCCGCTTTGCTCTTCGCGTCCTTTGCGGTATCTTCTACTTTGCCCTTGGCTTCTTCGCCCTTCTCTTGGGCGTCGCCTGTTGGACCTTCACCTCCCTTCTTCACATCTTGCGCCTTCTCAGAGACATCGGGGGCGGGGGATTCCTCCGATTTCGCCTGAGGCTTGTTAAGCTTTGGGGCAGCTGATTGTGGCTTGCGTCCAAGCTTGGTTGGGGTGCGGGGGGTGTCACCCTTTCCTGCTGCTGGGGAAGGCATATTGTACTTTTCTTGTGGTAATTCGTAAGATTGTCTATCTCGTGGACTCGTTGCTGACACGTTGCTTGATATTGAACGTGAGCGTGTGGAACGGGGGGAATTCCTATTAGGTGTCGGGGGAAACGAGTAATAGGTGTAGGAGTTGGAGGAGTTTTCTGTCATGTATCAATTGACGAATGGTTCGTCTTTGTAGGTGGAAAGGAGGGTAGTAGGATCAAGGCAGGTGCACATTTATGGGACGACAATGGGACTGATGGGCGATTTTGGCAGGATGACGTAGAGTTCTCATGTTCCATTAAGCTCCATGAGGCATGCAACAGGGGGAGCTCGCGCCGCAATGGTGTTCGATGGGGCGCAGAAACCTGCTTTGGCGGCGTGCGGGACGCTCTGTACGACGAGCTGCAACGATCCAGACGAGCATTGCGTCACATACCTCCAGCCTCGAGCGGGGCGTCAGCTCCATCCTGAGAGGACTCCACTCTGTGATGTGAGACAAGCGCGGGTAACTGCTGCAGCAGGGGTAGGTGAACTGTGGCTGGAACTGGGATGTGGGAGAAATCGTCGATGGACACGACGAGCACTGCCAAGTTAAGGATTGCTATGCTTCGGGCGGAGGATTTGGAACGTATTATTGCAAGGGCTCAGTTACTTTGTGCTGCCACCTGTTAGCTGTTGCGACATGTAACACATGGAATTCGACAACGAATATTACTGAAGGCTCGCATAGCTCCGTACCCAGTCGACAGTTCCCCCAACTGCAACGCGTAACTCGTGGCAAGTTTGGATCGCGCTGTGGAGTAGGAAGAGGCGACCATCCAGGCCCGATCGGCGGAACTGTGGCTGCCACCTCCACCATCGCAACGGATATCCCTGTAGGGATGAAGTTCCATCCTATCAAATGGTTTCGAGGCTGAGGAAATGGAGCAAGTCGTGCCGTGTCTGCGTCCAAGCAGGTTGTTGCACCGCGACATGACGTCAAATTAGGCGTGCTGGGTTCTACCCTGTCGCACCCATGTCGAAATATCGCTTGGGCTGGTCGATCATTCCATCGTCCCATGTTCCCTGGGACGACTATCTCGAGCTGCCTCCATCAGCGGAACACGGCTCGCGGGAGGTGAGCGGAGACCCTGCGTGGTTCACGATGATCAGGAACAGAAGAGCTCTCCGCCATGCAGTCAGGGGGGAGTGATGCCGAAGCATCCAACGCGGATGTTCCTGCGTGCAAGCGACACGCCAGCCATCACGCGGCACGGCCTGTATTCCGGGGCCCACACCGTTTAGCCCCACGGGACGTTTGAGCGTTTGACATTGCGATGCTATGGAGCGCTAGCATGGCAACGGGTCTCTAGGCCGAGCGCGAGGCCACTGCAATGTGATTGCTTGCTTGGGGAACGTGCTGCTAAAGGCAAGCGCTAACTCGTGTGTTTCCGCGCACAACGTCCGGTTTCGCCACAATCCTGCTCCCATGATCCGATGCACACCACTTCAAGCAAAATATGGGGCATTTGTCCGCCCCGTCACTCTGATCGAATTGTCAAATTAATGACCAGATACAAGATTGAGTAAGTGACACGGCAACAAAGAAACGTATAGACTCGACCAGATTCGCACAGTGGTTGCATGACGGCACGAATGATGTCAGTGGAGACGGGAAGCCGCGTGGGCCCTCCGACGTTGTACCTGTTTTCTGGATTCTGGTAACGAGGAGCTCCGATGAGCGAGTAGTGACCACTAGAATGCCAATGCACGCTTAAGGGGTATTATTGAATCGGGAAATCTATATGATCGCCGTCGTGAATCTAGAGTCCGGAGTGCATTGCCAGCCCCGCCAACAATACGATGTGATGAGGGAGGAGAGTTGCCTTCTTGTGCGCCACTCCTGGATCCGCGCTTGGACTCAATGCGCTTGCGAAAGATACGCGCAGAAGCGCAGACTTAAATCGTAGAAGTCTTTCCACTCTGAAAGGCGTGCGAGGATGTCGCTAATGTTCAAGTGAGGACGCTAGAGGCACAACGCCAAATATTTACAGCGTCAATAAGGGTATCCACATATGCAGGAACACTCATGATGCAGGACCTTCTGGTTTCCCCAGTTTGTCCCGTGTGCCGTTGGGCGGTATTGCGCTCTCGACATCCTGGCCTGATTTGCTAAGCCACTTCTTCCTCTTACTCTCCTTGGCGTCCTCCCGTTGTTTGGGAGTGAGACCGTCAGTCTCGCTGCCTGCGCGGCTGATTCGTCGCCACATTCGGTGTCTCCAGCTCTGGTCTTTTTTCTGAGCTTCCTCTTTTTCTGCGTTCTGGGCAAGTATCTGTCTCTCTTTCTCTGCGCTCTTGCTCTTGTCTTTCTGCTCCTCCACCTTGCGTTTGTGCTCGTCGGGATGCATGACTTTGGTTTCTGCATCCTTGGCATGGCCAACACCATGTTTGAACTTTCGTCGCGTCTTCACATACGCCTCGAGTCCTACCAAGACTGCATATGATCTTGAAATCGATACGCGCGACATGTCGACACCATTCTCTTGCATAGAATGGACGAAAGCACGGAAGTTCTTCGTTGGTGGTCGATAGTGGCCTGAGAGAGGAGAGAGCCGGCGAAGCTGCCCATCCTTAATCTTGCAGAGACCTGCAGAGGAGATCCGAGAGCCATGTAAGAAGGAGCTATGCTGAAATGCCCCGGATTGCTTGATTCCAATATACAAGCGGAAGGATGTGTCGGCGACCTGTGTCATGGTAAGATAGTTGTCCACAAGACTGGAAGGCAGGGCGCTTACAAATATCCACGAGTTTGGCTTCACCGAACCCCGCAGGAGATGATTCAGTATAGTCGCAGCTGATACATACCTGATCTTCGACACGCCCTTGGCAGTATCCAAATCCTCGTTCACATAATGCTCGCCCTCCACATCGCTATGTTCTAGGCTTGAGCGTGAGCTTGCTGACGACGCAGAGCCTCTCAGGTTCTTGCTTTGTCCATCGTGGAGCAGCTGGCCATGCGGTCCGTACGCTGGTGTCTCGTCGTCTTTTGGCACAATGCCGTTGACGCTGTCCTTGTATTCCATGGTGGTATTGATCCGCTCCCCATTCTTTGCCCAACAGAGTCGTCCCTCATGATCGACCTTGACTAGGTAATTCAGCCTCTCTTCCCGGGAGAGATAGCGGACTTGTTCTTTTTCGAGCCGTTCTCTAGAGACTGTCGGATGCTCAAACTTCCTGCCCTCGCCATAATCTAGCCAGTAGAAGAAGTTCTCGTGTGTTTGTGCCTTCTTCCACTGCTCATGGTATGCTCGTAGATTGGAACCGTAGCGATGCTTCTGATCCACCATTTCGAGAAAGTATTGCAGGTCCATCATCTTCGCTGTCTTCTCGCGCTCGGCTCTCTCTTCGATCTTCTTCCTTCGGTGCTCCGCGCGCTCTTCACTTGACTGGTCATCTTCCGTTTCCGAGGCATCGTCCGGGTCATCAGCTCCCGCTCGTCGTGCGATCTCCCCAACCCGCTTCCAGTTCTGCCGCGCAGCTTCGGAATTGGCGCGTTCGCGTTGTTCGGGTGTAGTCAAGGTCTCGCGCAGGGCGGCTTGCTGGGAGCGCGACTTGGGGCGGGTTGCGGCGCGCCATTTGGCTTAGGAGCTTAGTACAGTGCGTGACAAGAAGTGGTGTGAACAGCTAACCATCTCTTACAGCCTATGCAGTATCAGTATGCTATACCACGATACATGAGGCTCGTAGTGCTTCAAACCTCGGCCCAGCGTGCGCTAGCATCCAGTCCGATGCCCTTGAGCTGTCTACGCTCCCTGTATCCGCGATAGCTGCGCTGGATCATCTGCGCGGCTTCCTCTTCCGTCCGCTGGCCGCTCGACGCTTCCTCGTCTGAGCTTCTGGACGCGACATGGTGCACCTCGCTCATACTGTGGCGCTACACAAGTGAGTATCGCTGGGCATCGGTGAACCAGCCCGAAGGCCACGCGGGGAGGTTGACGGCGGCACGTTACGGTGGGGCTAGCTTGATGAGCGATCCCTGCATTTGGGGGCCCGGCCCCGGTCGTTCGGCATCTCGGCACGCGTCATCGCAAACCTCAACACCACCGACTATCGCCAACTCAGACCGGCACGCTCATGCCGGATCTGCAGCAACTACCACGGTTGAGTTTAATAAAAAAATCCTGGAATAATTGCAATGGCTATCTCACTCCTGAGTCTGCCTTTTGACACCTGTTAATCTTCTCGCCGCGCTCTCTGTCCACTAACGATAGCACGGCAGCCTTGCGCCTCACGAGTGTTTGGGCGCTAAGCGTCAGCACCAGACATATGAGCGTGGGTGACGGCGTGACCATTCACCGTCTCCGGAGGTGGGAGCGACGCGCACCAATGATCGCGCTAACTAAGGCTCAGTGTGGCTCACCGGTCCTGTCGCAAATGCTCAAAATACCTCTCGTTAAATCAAGCTGTGCGACGAGAGGTTGTCAGCCTCGAACATATCCTCGCTTAGGCAACCACCACCCTGACCCCACTTGTGCACTTCACCGCAGCTACCACGTGCACATACCGATGCATCCTCACCTTGATCTGCACAGCTTCACCTATCGTTAACAAGACTGACTGAAGGCTCGCAGCGCATGCTTTTGCATCATCGTGTATGTGCACATCAAATATACGAGCCGACAACCTAGGCAGCAGCCTTGTGGTACCGTCAGGCTCTCGAGATGCCGTGGCATGCTCCGAAAGTAATATTCCAGCGCTACCGATCACATCGCGAGAGAAAAAAGCGACTGAAACGTTTCCAAAAACATACAGCTCCGTCACCTCCTGAAATTTCTCGCACTGACAGCAAAGTGGACCCTATCGTTCAATTCTCGCGGAAGGAGATTGTCCTGAAGACAAGCACGCCTGTTAAACCTGGTCCAGCCTTGAAGCATCATGAGCCGGTCGTTGATCTTTGGGACCAAGTGGACAGCGAGCGACGAGAAATGTAAGTGCCCTGGTTTTGCCATTGCTCTCTTGCAAGTAATTGTGCTTGCAAATAATCACAAGCTCATCACCGCTCCAGTACCATTCGGAACCAGCGCAATTCGCCATTCCTGCGGTTACCATCAGAGGTTCGGAATCTGATCTACGAGCTTGCTCTAGGAGGGAGGACATACAAGTTCAAAGATGCTGTGTATCGCGGCCATGCAACGCTCGAGACAAATGGCGAGCGACACATCCTTGGTCTTCTATATGTGTGCCATCAGATTTACTCTGAAGCATCACTCCTCCCATATTCGCTAAACACGTTTTCTTTTCGCGAGTTCGAAGTCAGCCTCAAGCCCTTCCTGAGCCATCGTCGGCTGGCGCACAATCGGGCGATAACATCCATCAAGCTGGTTACCTACCAAGCAGCAAGAATGTGGGCGGCTTCGGACAACTTCTTGGAAGACTTCAGGGATATTGAAGAGACAGAAGTCATCTGGCGACTACCAAACCTGAGAGAAATCCGAGTCATTGTCGATCTCAACGTGTCGCTCTACGTTGTAAATGGGACGCGCGAGTTCGACTTTAACGCTATACGGCAGACCCAGCGCAATATGGAGGATGCCATAAATGCGATCAATCCGAACATTGTCGTTCGCTTCTTCTGGGCGTCAGGACATCGCTAGATCTGAGACGCGGTCACAGGTCTAGGACCTGCTAGGATAACCTCATCGGTGTACTTGAAGTTTGTTACTTCAGTGTTCGAGAGAGGATGTAGTTCAATCACAGAGACAAATCAGATTTGGTCGGCGAATACAGAGCTCTAATGCGGGTGGATACACACATCATCGGCATCTCGTAGCGCCGAAAAGAGGTTCAAATCGATGGCAGGCCTCGAGCTCATCGCGCGCATTCTCGTTTGATGTATCTTAGCCCCTAATACTCTCTGTGAAACTAAGGCCATCACCAACACACCTAAGGAACCCTGTATAATGAGCTTCAATCAAGACGGTGATCGGTTGAGATGGGTTGTCTCCTGTCATCGTATGGCCACAGCTTTCGCGCCGAATGCCGTGGAAAGATTGTTCGATGATAAAGCGCCTCCTTTGAAGCTGGCTCGCAAGTTTGTGTCATCAATGAATCACGAGAAGCAATTTGCGAAAGTTCTTGTTGCGACGTGAAAGTGGTAAGTTCCAAGTTTGCTCGTGTTGACTATATCTTTGGTGCCCAGTCGGAGATCTCATAGGCTCAGTCCAGTCGACCAACGTCGCCATCATGCCAAAGCGAAAGCTAGAACATACGCAAAACAACGAGCAAGTGTCAAAGAAGTCTCGTCTGGAGTCCGGACATGAAATAATCAGCCCGAATTCAGTGCAATCTAAGCACCATGAGCAATCATCCCGTCTACTAGGCCTGCCTGGCGAGATATTAAACATGATCTACAAATACGCCCTGACTGCCAACGACGCCAAGATCCGAGTCGACATACCCAGAGATGCGTACAAGCCTTGGTTGCAGGAAGAAACCCGCTTCCCTCTCCGCCACTATCACCCATACCAGACGCAGCCCGAAATCAACCAACTCAAATACGTCAACAAGCGCCTGCGGGCCGAAACCTCCGCCCTCGAACTCAAGTTCAACACCCTCGTCTTCCAACAAACCGCGCGCGCCCAGCTCGAACCAGACCAGCAACTCCTCCTCTTCGCGCGTCATTGCTCACCCGCGAAATTCGCGTGGATTGAGACCATCGAACTGCAAATCAAAGCCCTTGCGATGCCATACTCCCGACACCTGCAGTACTTCCTGACCTCCGCACATCTCGACGCATACGCGCGCGTTGCGAAGTTTTGCCGCGCAAACCCACAGGTGACGGTGAAGTACGTCCTCAACTCGTTTACGTGGTGGTACAACTACCACCTCGCGCCGGAGTCGCGGGGGTTTATCAACCAGGGCATTGTGCTGCACAAGGCGCTTCGCAACGTCGACGTTGGTGCGCTGAATCCGGCGCAGGCGGGGCATTTGCTAGAGGTTGGTGGGGCGAGCTGTGGGAGGAGGAAGAGGAAGAGTTGGGATGCGCCGAATTTGAGGTTCTTTCCCGGGCAGGATGAGTTCTTGGAGGGCATGTTTCGGGATGGGGCGAGGGGGGTGGATTTTGAGGGGGTGGAGGGCGGTGTGGAGAGGTGGATTGAGGTGGCGAGGAGGTGGGCGGAGGAGGGCTTTTGAGTGGATGAAGAGGCGATGGGGGGGCGTGGAGGGCGTTGGTATGGTACTGGGAAAGAGTTGGGAATTGTTGGGTATGCGTGTCTGTCTTCGGTTTTGGATTACTGAAAGCTGACAGTGTGGCCGGAAGGAAGTCAATGTGTTGTTATTGAGGTCTGATTGTGCTTCGTGGATATCATCTGTGCGATATTATGGGGTTTGGGCCGCGATCAGGATCTGAATGAGATGGATCATCGTGAAGGTGGTATAGTCCATCCTGAATGAGTTCGCTGGACTCCAGCACGTCTCTGTTCTCATTGTATTCAGCTGGGGATCAATCACAAGATCGCGCAAGCTTAATGGAAGTAGGAAAACACTCCATGAGAGAACCAAAGGGCCACATCTATGTTCGGTGACTTGCAGAGTCGTACGTATGTGCTGATGTAGTGCGAAATGCTTCCGGCTGCAGATACCATATGTAACGAGGACAATGCCATCGCTCCCGAAACTAATGCAAACGGGAGGACATGGAAAGTTAAGGCGGTAAGGCAAAGTTTCGAGCACGCAATTTTGACTATCTTGGACCTTTCTGTCAGGCAAACGCGGCGATCGAATCCCGCGCTTTCACTGCGCGACTACGCACATGACGTGACGCATTTATGGCGGAGGATGAATCACTAGCGTAGAGGTCCTAGCTTCCACATATAAAAGCCTCCCCCGCCTGGGACTCTTCCTTCCATTCTCCTCCTCAAAATATAACCTCCTACTGTTGTGCACGCCATACGACACCACCCACGCACCAAATTAGCACAACGATACCCTAAGTAAGTAATCGCAACAAAAGAAATTTGGCCATGAATGAGAGATACTAATAACGACAGAGATCACAACATGAACGGCACCCTTCATGGTGTTGTTGATGATCAGGTGTCCTATATGGCCCTGAGGCGACAGCCAAGCTACACTTCAGACAACATCCACACCTTTAATGCGCCACCCGCGTTTTTCTGGTGGCCTTTGTCGCGTCCATGCGCGACGAAGCTATGTGCCAGCCACAGCAGCGAACTTGCAGGTCAATCGCGATTTGTGGGCACAATTGGATGAGCAGTAAGATGACTCCGCGGATGACCGCATATGCGCGCGATTCCGTCGAGCACATTGAGCTGGCGACGACACTGCTTGGTTCAGTATCCCCTTTGGGGACTACTCTTCCCTGCGTGAAACGTCGGTGAGACTGGGCACCCAATAGCGGGTCAGACCGATCGCAGAGATGAGCTGGACTAGTCTGTGCGGAAGTCAGGTTTATGGAACACGCCGGCGTGTACCATTTGCTTGCAGCTATGTTGGTGGCGGGAGCTCATTCGTCTAAGACGGTGCCTGCCGGGTGTCAGACTCTGAGGATGGCGTCGTGCGTCCAGAGTCACTCCCCAGTCCAGACCCTCACTACTGTGTCATGAAGCACTCATTTTTCATTGAGTTGACACCTATCAAGGTGTCGCTCGAGGAAGAAAGATACCTCTGGACTGCTTCGAACTGCTCGCATATTCGCAGCTTTGCTCTCACTTCGACCTGCTCACAGTCGGGCCGCAGTCAACATTCCTCTTATTTACCCACTTTGTATCATTGTCTCATTCTATAAACTTGGAACTCATCAACTTGTATTGCGCCCCCGGGGTTCAGACTATGAGGATAGCCTGGCTGTCTGGAGTCACTCTCCGGCTCAAAATGTCACTAACGTGTTATATGAGGCTTTCCTTTCATTAGGTTCTCGCCGGATTGCGGGG
>TARA_R110002003_G_scaffold13_25_pt1 | contig 26694 bp, 20 predicted proteins | sample TARA_R110002003 | Tara Oceans TARA_R110002003 (sample SAMEA4396441) | marine metagenome | biome: Westerlies Biome; feature: [SRF] surface water layer (ENVO:00010504); material: water (ENVO:00002006), including particulate matter (ENVO:01000060) such as... | depth 5 m
GGCAACTTGGCTTTCTCGTTGAGGCGGGGCGCGAATTCAGAGGTGAGCCACCAGAAGGGGCCGAGGATCGGGAGGAAGAGGACAATGGCTAGGAAGACCCAGGTCTTGATGCCCATGCCCCAGCTCCATGTGATGTAGGCGGGAATGCCGACGAGCAGCGAGATGAGGAAGGTGTTGTTGAACGACTCGCGGCCCGAGCCTTCTGCGGGCAGGGGAGCATTGGCGATAGTAGGGTACTGTTGTTGACGTAGTGTTAGCTTGCTGGCTCTAGGACTCGAGGCTCAATGGCAGGCGGGGCTCTCGTCAAGTCGTCTGCGAGGAACATACCGAGGTGGTCTTAACACCACAATCGAACTGCGAGGTGATAGGCGAGGGCGCCGGCGGCGTCTCTACCCACTCAAAGTTCTCCTCAGACGTATTGCTGCTCATTTTGCAACTCGCTGGGAAATTTTGTAGGACACAAGAACACAGGTGTTGAGAGTTTTGGATGGCGGGCGGTGAGCTTAAGCGAAACTAAGGCAGGGGCAGCTGGTGTGACTTCAGCTTAGCTCCAAACATCTGATACTGCACCTTGCTATAAACTCTTGACAGGATTCGGACGCGCAATGTTTTTGTGTTAGGGTATACGCTAGACCTAACAGATTCCATAACAGAGGAGGTGAGCGATCTCTGTATGGAATCTATGCGAATCCTCCCCGTCGCATCGTGTTGCACCGCTCGCAATCCTCGATCCTGCTGCAGACCGACATGCCCGCAGCTCATCCTGGCACCCAAGAGTTTACGACGCGTCCGCAAGCAACAGCTCCTTCAGGCGGAGAATCGCCTCTTTGCTGACGCCGGCGGATTCCAGATAGTTTTGGACGTTGCCATACTTCTCTGTAATGTGCGAGTGGACGCTGCTGACCACGTTGGGTGGACACACAGCGAACTGCTCTGTTAGACCAATCGACTGAATCTCTTTGATCCTTCCCTCCATCTCCGGCGCAAGCTCGGATTCAGAGAGTCTATAGTCTTGGTCGATGGCCGCCTGGTCCACTTCCAGCAGGAAGAGGACCAGCATCACGACCAACCCCGTGCGGTCCTTGCCTTGCGTGCAGTGTACCAACAGAGGCCAATTCTGTCCGTCCGCCAGCACGTCAAAGACTTGCTTGACCTCAGCCTTGCACACGTCGAGAGAGCTCTTTGCGAGCCCAACGAGACCCATCTCGTTCATATGTGGCGCAATAATCTTGATTGCGTCCAGGCGGTATCCGAAGATCATCAGTCCAGCTAGCCAGAAAAAGTCGACCCACGAGAGTTTTGAGACGAGCATACGAGAGAATGCTGAGCCATTGAAGTTTATCTCGTGATAAGTGATGCCTGATATCTTCAAGGGCTCGGCGACGTCATCATTTGTTTGAGGAATCGCTGCGGAGGCTTTGATCTTCGCATCTCGCTTTTGCGCTTGCTCAATATGTTCTGTTCTGCATTGCTCAGCGGCTGTGTCTATCTCTACGAGCGAGCACTTACTTAGTTCGCAAATCTATGATGCTCTTCACTCCAAACTCCTTCAAGAGCCGCTGCCTGTCTTGAAAAGACGCTTCATCTGCTTTGGTCAGACTATGCAGATGTGGTAAGCAACACTACGGACCTGGTCGTGCACTACGATAAAAGAGTCCTGTTCGCAGACGTCTAGAAACCGTCAGGACATGGTCGCTGCATAAGGACAACTGCTTACTTGTCGCCTGTGGCCCGGTTAATATAGTCGCCGGTGTCTCGAAAATTGAGTATGCTCTTCAAAGGTGTTTGCAACGACTCTGCCATATTCGACGTACTCGGATGCAGCGATCTTGGCGTGGTGGGTATTTCGGACGAAAGAGAAACTCGTCGAGATGGGGTAGTAACTGGGAAGGCATTTGCGCTGACGTAGCTACCAACATTAGCCTAGCACCTTCAGGATCAATAGATCCTTGCGGCGGATCAAGATTGAGAGGAGACTGTCAAGAGATCACATCACGGACGTTTATCTACTGAGAACAGTGCAAGTATCCTTCAGCAGCGTGCCAGTCGGACCAATAGCATGGACCGGAGGTTAGTGGAGTAGCCGCAGTCAGAGCTCGAGGAGAATAGGCCGATGCAGCACTGGTCATGGCAGCGCTTGGGCCTCGAACGCAGAGGCATTGTATCCTTGCCTGTCTTGCCAGCTCTCGAAGTGTTCGTGTACCTCGCTGCCGGGTTGTTCTTCCATGAACAAGATGAAAGCGTGCGATGTACGCAGGGATCAGGAATTGAAAATGTGGTTTCCTTGGAAGGTTTGCCTTTTGGGGCACAACAGATGTGACGTTCTTAACCGCTTCTGCTCGTGCGTAGGCCGATTAGGGTCTGGAGAGCTCTGCCGATCTCCAGGGCAGCAGCGACTAGGCCAGGAAGAGGCAAGCACGCTAGGCGATCTACCGTAGCATAGAAATGACATCACATAGTGAACGACGGGCGCTATCATCATATTAGCCATGCTCGCACCAGGCGGCACCTCCTGTTGCTCTCGGCTGGCACTCTCGATTTCCCGGGGATCGCCTTGATTTTGTTCCATACTGAACGATTATTGAACAACAGTGGTTGTCACCATGTCGACGACAGCAGTGACGGCGAGCGCGCCTCCACGCGCTGACAGTGGATCCCACAGGATTACGGATGGTGCGGCTCCACCACGGTCCGCCGACACGAACATGCGCTGCCCTGACCCTTCTGCGCATCAAACAAAGGGTCACGCGTTGCAGGACCAGGCTTCGGCTGCCGCTCTGTACTCGACGAACCACAAGGCAAACGACGCGCGGAACATCAATCCGCTCGGCCCCGACGGCAAGCTGTCTTCAGCAAGTGAGTTCACCCCACAGTCATTCAGTAGCTACGTCATGGCTAACACCTTCACTAGGTGCTGCCACCAGCTTGAAGTACGCAAAGGCCTCGGATCTGCCCAGCTTTCCCGTGGTTGGAATCGACACCAAGTCCTCAGCTGGAACCGCCGCACTGCTCGCCAACCAGAACAAGAAGAGCCCGGAGTGGTGGAAGCCTGAGCAGTCGTCAGCTGCAGGCAAGGCTGCGTTACTAGCAAACGACTACAAGATGGCGCCATTGTGGCAGCCGGAGGCAAGTGCTGCGGGATCAAAAGCCGCCCTCCTCGCTCATCGAGACGGTGGGAAGCTGAACTTGTGGAAACCCGAGGCCAGCGCTGAAGGCAACTCGGCAGCCAATATTGCTATGCGGAAGCAAGGCCTGGGTCCCGGCGCGGTCGACTACGGATATACAGATGCCGGAAGGAAGAATGCTTTCACCGCAGCTACCGGGGCGCACGCCTCCTCACGGCGCATCCGGGCGCAGTCCAACCCTCCACCAGCCGAGATCTACCCCGACTCTAGGAACTCTGCAAGAAACGCGCTTAGTGCTGCTACATTAGCATCTAGCCCTTCCATGAGAGCGAAGCCCCACTCATCCAATGCAGACTCCAACAAGTTTGCATCCGGTGCAATGGAGGCGGCGCGTATACAACATGCGAAGAGTATCTCGAAAGACATGTACACGAGCGCACCTCCGGTCGCTCTCGAGGTTGAAGAGAGGAGGCACAATGATGCTCTACGCGCGTCTGCTATCTCGATGGCCAAGAAGATATACGACGTACAGCAGCAACACATCGATGGCGCATCGGCTGCTCGTTCTGGCGCGACGGCAGCACACGGCCAGCAACCTGCCACTGGCGAAGCAGACATCAAGCAACAAGCCATGCGCTATATAGGCATCCAGGAGGCTGCACAGAAACTTGCTCAAGAACGCCTCGCGAAGATTGGCTATGACGAAAACGCCGCTTATCGCAGCTACTACGGCTACGAGAAACCCCGCTCAAAGCTTTCGATGCGCCGTGGACGCAACCGGGCAAACAGTGACTCGAAGGTCACCCCCGCCGGTGACAACTCTGACTCTGATGAGGACGACTTCCGCTCCCGCCGCATTCGTTCGCAGATGGAGCAATTCAACAAGCAATTAGCTGATGTCGATGCCAAGAAGCGAGAGACCGACCGCAGATATCTGCTCGCTGCGGCAGAGCGCAAGGTGCAGGCTCAAATGGAGGGCATGGATAAGAAGATCTACGACGAGACGGGCAAGATGTCTCCCGCAATGGTGGAGCAGTGGGATGAGAAAGCTAGGCAGCGCGCATTGGCAAACTCCGAAACGCGCATGGAGAACCATGGTAAAGTGCACATTGGCAATGGCAAATGGATGGATCAGAGCGACATTGATGCCATTGCCCAAGCTCGGATTCAACCCACTCTGGATGAGATCACCGAGAAGACTGAAAAGCGACGGGCTGAGGACGAAAAGCGCAGAGCTGAAGAACTGGAGCGTAAGCTTGAATTTGATGAGAAGAAACGCCGCGAGAAAATCGAGAAGGAACGTGCGGCTGAGATCAAGGCGGAAGAAAGACAAGCGAAGGGTGAGTCCTTGATCTTATCGAAGAGTCCCAACTAACAGGTTTTAGATGAGGACAAGAAAGCAGCAAAGCTTCGTAGTGTAGAAGAGAAAGCTGCCGCAAGGCAAGAGAAAGAAGCAGCCAGACAAGAGAGGGAAGCTGAAAAGGCAAGGAAAGCAGAAGAAGATCGGCTAGCCAACAAGGAGAAGCGCAAGTCCAAGGAGGTTCCCAGCGCAGCGCCCATCATTGCGGAAACCAATACAAGTGCGAACGAGGGGGATGACCTATATAGAGATCCTACTCCTACGAATCCTCACCACCGAGCCCCCGACCACGAGTCGGACCCCACGTCGCCTGCTTCGCCAACTTCACCTACTTCACCAAAAGGCCTGAAGTCTATTTTCAGCAAACTGAAGCGTCGTTCTAAGCACACTTCGGCCGGAACTTTTAACACAGCTGACATGGGCAGAGACAAGGATCAGACAGGATTTGTTGGTGGTGCTGCTCTACGTTCATCCACGTCACAACCACAGTCTCACACCTCACCTACAAGGGTCGTCCCTGACGACGAGCGTCCGCACAATCTAGGCGACGTCGAGCCTGCTTCTGTTCCTCACGTAAATGAGCTCGACGATGCCTATTCCGATGTCTCATCGCTGTCCAACTACGAAGAGCCTGCTACAACGAGAGGGCGATCGGCTGAGCGCATTACCACTAAGAGTACTGGAGCATCAGGTGGGACTGAATTTGAGGAGGCACACGACAAGTTTGACGAAGCTCTGGCTCCTCCGCCGACCTTCACGACTGACGCGGACAAAGCCAGGAAGGGTAGTCCGAATCGCGACTCGAAATTCCGAGAGGTTGGAATCTAGGTAAAGGCTGATTGGGATTGTAATTGTCTGACAGGATTCTGAGTTTGATACCGATCTACTTATATTTCAATGCGCTGCTTTGCACCGATGAGCTAATAGGCAAGCAAATTGGCTGCTGGATGTCATGACAACAAACGAGAATGGGAGCGTTCACTGCCGTCTTTAGACATGCCAAACGTGAAACTTTATGGATTTCTTGAATTGTGCCTGTACGGGATTTGTTATATGCTACGCAAACTCATCAGTACCCTAGCCTAACATGCTGCTTTCATAGCTGTCTTTTACCTCGAGTAAAACAGCTAGCGCGATGATGTACTGGAAAGGGAGAATCGGGGATACAAGTGATTATCAACTGCTTGGATATCGACACTCACAAGCGACAAACGTTCTAGAATATTGTGGTACAGGCACGGTCGCCTTGTTGCGGAACGTCATCCCTGATCTCCACGCTTACCCGCATTTGGCGTCAGCCAAGGATTAGTGGGCACGGCCACCTTTCCAGCGTATGTGGAAACAACACGAGGAGCTCCTTTCTCGAGAAAGCATCACCAACCTCACCCTCACCCCGCCGCTCCTGCCAGTCCTTCATTTCCTATTGCGCGCCTCTGGAGTTGTGCATCTGGGCTTAATTCTTCTTTCCTTCCAATACCCTCGACTTGCGCGCCCTCTCACTCCGGTGAGCTTGGAGCTGGTGGGTCGCAAACATGGCTCAGCGACAAGTCCCATTGCACGTCGCGCAGCCGACGCTGGTATGCCAATATACGATCACGGAATATTCGATGAATAAGCTAACCATTGGACATATAGCTCACCAACCTTAACATTACCGTACGTTGTGTCAACAGAAGTCGAGCCTCCCACGACGGAGGCAGCAGGAAATGGAAGCTAACACGACTCACAGCCGGCATCGATATCATGGCAAAACTGCGTAAGTGGACCTTATTCGGCACCGCCCGCTCTTCGCACGTGCACTGACAGGTTCTTTAGACACTCGAGTCCGACAAGTATGTATGCGTGCGCCAGGTCAACAACGAGGCCAACGCTCCCGCCGAGACCGTCATCATCGACCTTAAGAACACAAACAATGTCATCCGGAGACCCATTCGCGCCGACAGCGCCATCATGCATTTGACTGAACCCATCATAGCTCTCAAGGCCCAAGGCCGGACGCTCCAACTTTTCAACCTTGAGACCAAGGAGCGCCTGCAGACATACAGCCATCAAGAGGACATTCAGTTCTGGAGATGGATCAGTCAGACAACACTGGCGCTTGTGAGCACGAAGGCCGTATATCACTGGGATGTCCTCGATTCGAAGAACCCTGTGGCACCGCGCAAGGTGTTCGATCGAGGGGAGCAGCTCGAGGTGTGTGATTCTAGCAAAAATATGCGTAACCCAACCTAATTCGGTCTGCAGAACAATCAAATCATCAACTACGTTACCAACGATGACGAGAGCTGGTCCTGCTTGGTAGGAATCACCTCGAACCCTGCCGGTGGCATCCGTGGCAACATGCAGCTGTTCTCGAAAGCAAGGAACGTCAGCCAACCTCTCGAGGGTCACGCTGCTACCTTCGGTACCATCCGCCTCGATGGCGCTGCCACCGACACGAAGCTCTTCGCCTTCGCTGTTAAGTCGACATCTGGCGAAGCAAAGATCAACATCGTCGAAGTCGACCACAACGCCTCGAACCCAGCTTTCCCAAAGCGCCTCATCCCGATCCACTGGCCGGCGGAGGGCACCGGTGATTTCCCACTCGGCATTCACATTGCGCACAAGTACAATATATTGGTCGTGATAACGAAGTTCGGTTTCATCCACCTGCACGATCTGGAGACCGGTACCGCTTTATTCTTGAACAGGATCTCAGAAGAGACGGTCTTCACTACTGTACGCGATGACGCGGGCACAGGTGTGGTCGTGATCAACAAGCGCGGACAAGTTTTGCACACCACAATCCGTGAAGATACCCTGATCCCATATATCATGGAGAATCCGGCATGTGCAGAGATTGCGTACAAGCTCGCGTCAAAAGGCGGACTACCTGGTGCTGACCAGCTATACTCACAGCGTTTCGAGACGCTGATGTCGCAGGGCAACTTCGCGGAAGCAGCAAAGGTTGCAGCCAATTCTCCTCGAGGCTTCTTGCGGACAATGAACACTATCAACAGGCTGCGCCAGGTACCAAACCAGCCTGGTCAGATTACAACATTACTGCAGTACTTTGGCCAACTACTGGACAAGGGTGGTCTCAACAGAGAGGAGACATTGGAGCTGGCACGGCCTGTGTTCGCTCAAGGCCGCAAGCACCTCATCGAGAAGTGGCAGAAGGAGGGCAAGCTCTTCTGCTCGGAAGAGCTCGGAGATCTGGCCAAGCCCCACGATCTGAACCTCGCTCTGGCTATCTACAAGGAAGCAAACGTCCCTCAGAAGGTTGTTGCTTCGCTCGCAGAGCTCGGCCATTACGACCTGATTCTTCAATACTGCAACGGCGTCGGGTACACCCCCGATTACAATGTGCTGCTTCAGCATGTAGTGCGGACTAACCCAGACAAGGGAACCGAGTTCGCATCGCAGCTTGCAAAGAACGAGGGCGGTGCCTTGATTTCAATTGACCGCGTCGTCGATATCTTCCAGTCTCAGGGCATGATTCAACAAGCCACTGCATTTCTTCTGGACGTACTGTCGAACGACCGACCAGAAGAAGGTCATCTGCAGACCAAACTTCTAGAGATGAATCTGTTGAACGCGCCTCAAGTTGCAGATGCAATTCTTGGAAATGAGATGTTCCACCACTACGACAAGGCTCGCATCGCCCAGCTTTGCGAAGGCGCTGGTCTTCTCACCCGCGCCCTTGAGCACAACGACGATCCCACCGCAGTCAAGCGTATCATTGTCCAGACCGACAAGTTGCCAGAAGAGTGGTTGATCAACTACTTCGGCCAGCTCACTGTTGAGCTCTCCCTCGAATGCCTGGATGCGATGCTCACAACCAACATTCGTCAGAACTTGCAAGCCGTCATTCGAATCGCCCAGAAGTACTCCGACTTGCTTGGCGCCAACAGGATCGTGGAGTTGCTCGAGAAGCACAGAACCGCCGAGGGACTGTACTTCTTTCTTGGCTCCATTGTTAACGTTGCCGAGGATAAGGACGTGACCTTCAAGTACATCGAGGCTGCCACAACAATGGGCCAGCTTAACGAAGTGGAGCGCGTGTGCCGCGAGAGCAATTTCTATGACCCAGAAAAGGTGAAGAACTTCCTCAAGGAAGCAAACCTGACTGAGCAGCTGCCACTCATCATAGTCTGCGATCGCTTCAACTTCATCCACGACCTTGTCCTGTTCCTGTACAAGAAACAGCAGTTCACGTCGATCGAAGTCTATGTTCAACGCGTCAACCCAGCCAGAACGCCCGCTGTCATCGGCGGTCTCCTCGACGTAGATTGCGACGAGTCGATCATAAAACGTCTGGTCGCCTCAGTAACGCCATCATCGATTCCCATCGATGAGCTTGTCTCCGAAGTCGAGTCGCGGAATCGGTTGAAGCTCCTCCTTCCTTTCCTCGAGCAGACTCTCGCCAGCGGTAACCAGCAAGTGGCGGTTTACAACGCCCTTGCAAAAATATATATCGACAGTAACAACTCGCCCGAGAAGTTTTTAAAGGAGAATGACCAATACGACACATTGACTGTCGGTAAATACTGTGAGAAGCGCGACCCGAACCTGGCCTTCCTGGCATATAGCAAGGGGCATAATGATCTTGAGCTCATCCACATCACGAACGAGAACGCAATGTTCAAGGCCCAAGCCCGTTATCTACTTGATCGTGCCGACTCAGAGATTTGGGACTACGTTCTTAGTCCGAACAACATGCATCGACGAAGTCTGGTTGATCAAGTGACTTCCACTGCTGTACCGGAGAGCAGCGACCCCGACAAGGTGTCGGTCGCAGTGAAGGCCTTCATCACTGGCGACATGCCTGCGGAGCTTATAGAATTGTTGGAGAAGATTATCCTGGAAGTGAGTAACTCTTGTAAAATGCTGACAGGACAATTGCTGACTTTTTGTAGCCATCCAGCTTCAGCGACAATCCATCCTTGCAGAACCTGCTTATGCTCACCGCAGCAAAGTCGGACCGCGGTCGGATGATGCACTACATTCACACTCTGGACCAATATACGCCTACCGACATAGCGCAGCAATGCGTGGAGGTTGGCATGTACGAGGAGGCTTTCGAGATCTTCAAGAAGCACAACAGCCATGTTGATGCCGCCAACGTCCTCATCGAGCACATCGTCTCCATTGATCGCGCTCAAGATTATGCCGATCGAGTAGATACTCCCGAAGTCTGGTCTCGCGTTGCCAAGGCGCAACTGGACGGGCTCCGTGTCACTGATTCTATCGACTCTTACATCCGCGCTGGTGACCCTTCCAATTTTCTGGAGGTCATTGAGATTGCTACACATGCCGGCAAAGACGAGGATCTGATCAAATTTCTGAGAATGGCCCGCAAGACTCTCCGCGAAGTCCCCGTTGACACAGCTCTAGCATTCTGCTTCGCCCGTACGAATCAGCTACCTGAGCTGGAGGACTTTCTACGAGCCAGCAATGTTGCCGATGTTGAGGCTTCTGGTGACAAGGCATACGAGGAGGGCTACCATGAGGCGGCGAAGATCTTCTACACCAGCATCTCCAACTGGGCGAAGCTTGCTACCACTCTTGTTCACCTCGAAGATTACCAGGCCGCTGTTGAATGCGCGCGTAAAGCCAATAGCACGAAAGTTTGGCGTCAGGTCAACAAGACTTGCATTGACAACAAGGAGTTCCGTCTTGCTCAAATATGCGGTCTCAATCTTATCGTACATGCTGAAGAGCTTGCCGAGCTTGTCAAGCAATACGAGCGCAACGGTTACTTCGACGAGCTCATCAGTCTTCTCGAGGCTGGTCTTGGTCTGGAACGAGCACACATGGGCGTTTTCACGGAGCTGGGTAATGCTCTTGCTAAGTACCATCCCGAGCGTGTCATGGAGCACCTCCGCCTGTTCTGGTCCCGCATCAATATTCCAAAGATGATCCGCGCCTGTGAAATTGCGCACCTGTGGCCGGAATTGATCTTCCTCTATGTCCACTACGATGAGTGGGACAACGCCGCCCTTGCGATGATGGAGAGGTCGAGTGATGCTTGGGAGCATCAAGCCTTCAAAGACACGATCACGAAGGCCACAAATGTCGAGATCTACTACCGCGCGCTGGGCTTCTACCTCGAGGAACAACCAACACTTCTGACCGATCTTCTGCAGGCACTAACCCCCAGAATCGATGTCAACCGCGTCGTCCGCATGTTCGTCAAGTCAGACAACATTCCTCTGATCAAGCCATTCCTCCTCAACGTTCAGTCGCAGAACAAGCGTGAGGTCAACAATGCCCTCAACGACTTGTTGATCGAGGAGGAGGACTACAAGACTCTGCGTGACTCGGTCAACAGTTACGACAACTACGATCCTGTCGACCTTGCGCAGCGTCTTGAAAAGCACGATCTCGTGTTTTTCCGACAGATTGCTGCCGACATCTACCGCAAGAACAAGCGATGGGAGAAGTCGATCGCACTGTCCAAGCAGGACAAGCTTTTCAAGGATGCCATCGAGACCTCGGCCATGTCTTCCAAGTCCGAGATCGTCGAGGATCTGCTTCGATACGTATGTGCAAATCATGCTGCCCGAGTACTATACGTGCTAACATCAAGTCTAGTTTGTCGACATCGGTAGCCGCGAGTGTTATGTGGGCATGCTCTATGCTTGCTACGACCTCATCCGCCCAGACGTCATTTTGGAGATGTCATGGCGCAACGGTCTGCATGACTTCACCATGCCGTACATGATCAACCTCTTGTCGCGACAGACCGCAGCGATTGAGCTTCTCACAAAGGATAACGAGGAGCGCAAGGCCCGCGAGGCCTCCCAGCAGAAGAAGGAGGAAGACACGCCCATTTTGGGCTCGCGTCTGATGCTCACGCAGGGCCCAATTGGCTCAGCGCCTTCACCAGGTCCGTATGGACAGGCCAACGGCATCGCTCCTCAGCCAACTGGGTTCCGCGGCTTCTAGACCGTTTCTTCGGAAGATTGCAGTGTTCTCAAGCATCCATTGAGGTAGAGACTGGGCATTGCAGTCGATCTACATATTGATCTTTTGGTTGGACAGCATGCAAAAGCGAGTGCATACATCCTGGATTGCAGGCAGCAAGTGTACTCTACAGGCGTTCAGGTGGTTCATGAGTCTGAGTGTTCTGTGCACGGAACAGTCTCAGGCTTCTGTATTCTAGCTAATCAGTCCTTTGTGCGTTGAGACATGCCGTGCACAACTGTGACCTATGCCTATGCCGCGGCGTGCTTTTCATGTTGGATGGAACACTGGTTCTGTTTGGGGATGTTTGTGCCAATGTTGTGCAAAACGGTACACCCACATGTGTAGACTTGGTCACAGTGGATACGCACCAGCTGGGTGGGCTACAGCGTTTTGTTGAGGGTCTTCAGCACAGTCACATCAAAGCTTTTGGTATGATGTTTGCTCGGAGGTTGATACGCCAAGGTACAAGTTGTTTTAAGGTGTGCCAGCCACCGATGCATGATCGACGCCAAGTCGTGTTCCATATAGCGTCTTTCCACTTGCATTGAAACACTCTCTTGGGACCTTCGTGGAAGTCTAGACCCTGGGTGCTGCCTTGGAGTCGTTGTGGTTGCTTCATCCATGCAATTGAGCGGGCAAAGTCATATCTACATCTTTCTACCTGCGGAGGTTGGACGCAATTGAGTCAACAGAAATATAGACATTTTTGCCAATGTGAGAATTTAGGGTAATATTCCTACTTCTAGCTTGTCATGACTCAGCGCAAGCGGGATCTCCACAGGGCTGGTACAATCGCCAAAGTTGCTTTTGTCCTATGCTCCACCAGACGAAACTAAGAACCTGGGCAATACACAAAATACTGTGGAGATGCGGCGGCCTCCCGGAACGCGCTGTGCAGCATCACAGACAAAAGTGGTGCTGCCTAGGCATCCGGCTCTTCCTCGCAAGATGCAGGTACGCGGCAGGGCCTGGGGAGCAGACCGGGAAGGATTGCTATGATGGTGGTGCATGTGCGGGACCGCAGGAATATCTAGGAATATCTACTCGGTGGACCGACCGTGCGCCGAAGCAAAGCGCGTGAATCAGCCATTCCTTCCGCGGTGCCGAGCTTAATGCCAACACCACGCTGCGATTCACGGAAAACAGCAGGCAGACTGACGGGGCCTTCAGCCTGCGTCAATGGGCGGGCCTGGCGGTGAGCGGCTGTGTAGGAAGTGTTTGGAGCGCCATCTGGGCGACTAATTGCTATGACCTGGCCGGCTGTCAGGCGTCTGAGCGGGCGTGGGATTGCTGGAGAAGTTTTATATGCGTGCTCGGACGCGGTATGGGATGCGCGGCGGGACCTCTCACGGGGTTGGCAATTGTATGATGTGAGCATGGGGTTTTGGCCGTCGATATCTCCCCGCGCACCATGGAGGGGCAGGTCGAGCTCTGGCCGGAACCATGGCTCCATGGCGCGCAAGCTCCGTTTCTTTTGATGCATGAGACTCGCCGACGGCTGACGGGGTCACGTCGCGCGTCCACAGGCCCGCGAGGGTGTTTTCGATCTGGCCTTGGCTACGTCAATTTCATTCCTGGCCGCTTTTGGATTAAAGTTGCGTCGTGGGAGTGACTCGCAACCATGGTAGACGACTCACGCCGATACCGCCGATATAAGTTATAGCTCATCAAGCTCCCAAACTTTTGCTCCCCAAGTCTCCCTCCCCACTTCCTCTCTCCCCTCCCAATTCCTCTGTACCCAGCCGCCAGTAAGCATGGCTGAGCCTGTGCCTGATAAGAATGCCTCGTCGGCCATTGACGAGAACGACTTTGACGACGGCGAGCATGGCGAGCACCACCCGCACCGCAATTCGGTGCACCACCAGCTGCGCGCGAGCAGCTCCATCATGCAGCTGAAGAAGCTCCTGGGTACGCTGTCCGCCCTCAAGCGCTCGCTGGAGCTTCCCCGACCGTCTAACAGCTCCTGCTAGTGGCCAACCGAGGAGAAATCCCCATCCGCATTTTCCGCACAGCCCACGAGCTGTCGCTGCACACCGTGGCCGTCTACAGCCATGAGGACCGCCTCAGCATGCACAGGCAAAAGGCCGACGAGGCCTACGAGATTGGCGCGCGCGGCCAGTACACGCCCGTCGGAGCGTATCTGGCCGGCGACGAGATCATCAAGATTGCCGTCGAGCACAATGTGAACATGATTCACCCCGGCTACGGCTTCCTGTCAGAAAACGCTGAGTTTGCGCGCAATGTCGAGAAGGCCGGCCTCATTGTGAGTTCTGCCCTTCTGCCCGCTTTGTTTACCCTATGACGCAGTGCGCATGGAGGGGTGGTGCATGCCAATCGCAGCTATCGCAGCTGTTGAGCATATCTGTGCCGGACATGCATGGCGGGGCCCGGCTACACGCACTGGCTTTATCTCGCACTACGCGGCGCACTGCCGATCGCTGGCACACCAAGCGATTTGCTTTTGGTAGTCTACGTCTGATGCAGTATGGCTTACTTGTGCGACTAGTTTGTAGGACCGTCGCCCGAGACGATTGACGCGCTCGGCGACAAGGTCTCTGCGCGCAAGCTGGCCGTCAAGTGCAACGTGCCAGTCGTGCCAGGAACCCCGGGCCCGGTCGAGAAGTTCGAGGATGTCAAGGCATTCACGGATGAATACGGCTTCCCCATCATCATCAAGGCCGCATTCGGTGGTGGTGGCCGTGGCATGCGCGTAGTCCGCGAGCAGTCTACCCTCAAGGACTCGTTCGAGCGCGCAACATCAGAAGCCAAATCGGCCTTCGGCAACGGCACCGTTTTCGTTGAGCGCTTCCTCGACAAGCCGAAGCACATCGAGGTGCAGCTTCTGGGCGACAACCTCGGCAATGTCGTCCATCTGTACGAGCGTGACTGCTCGGTTCAGCGTCGCCACCAGAAAGTCGTTGAGATTGCCCCGGCAAAGGATCTCCCGGTTGAGACTCGTGACAACATCTTGGCCGATGCGGTCAGGCTTGCGCAGTCAGTCAAGTACCGCAACGCGGGTACTGCCGAGTTCTTGGTCGATCAACAGTAAGTATTATACCATCTTTTTGAGGCAGATGAATGCTAACTCAAAATCGAAATCGCTACTACTTTATTGAAATCAACCCCCGAATGTAAGTCGTACCTCCTGAAGAGGCCAAGATGCAGCTCTGATTCTCAATGCAGCCAAGTCGAGCACACGATCACCGAAGAAGTCACGGGCATCGATATCGTCGCCGCACAGATCCAGATCGCCGCTGGTGCATCCCTTGAGCAGCTCGGCCTGACTCAGGACCACATCTCCACACGAGGCTTCGCCTTCCAATGCCGCATCACCACAGAAGATCCCTCGCAGAACTTCGCACCTGACACTGGAAAGATTGAGGTGTACCGCTCTGCTGGTGGTAATGGAGGTAAGTCTTTCCGATCACATACCATCCGTATTAGCAGAATTTCGTTGTGGTGGTAAGGCGTGATTGTCTTCGGAGTGCTTTGAAATTCTTCGAGGAACTTTTCAAAGGACCGTGAAGCTAGACGCGCTGTCCTTTCGCCCAATTTCTACAACTTGGCTTTAGGCTTTCCAGTTGCCAGATGGGCACTCTAGGAGCGTATGCTGACTTTCTTTTAGTCCGTCTCGATGGTGGCAATGGTTTTGCCGGAGCTATTATCACACCACATTACGACTCTATGTTGGCAGGTGCACTTGCCCGATTCGATAATATATATGCTAACTCAAATCACAGGTCAAATGCTCTTGCCGTGGCTCAACATACGAGATCGTGCGCCGCAAGATGTTGCGTGCTCTCGTCGAGTTCCGTATCCGTGGCGTCAAGACCAACATCCCCTTCTTGATCAAGCTCCTCACACATCCCACCTTCGTGGACGGCAAGTGCTGGACTACCTTCATCGATGATACTCCCGCCCTATTCGACCTGATTGGCTCCCAGAATCGTGCTCAGAAGCTTCTCGCATATCTCGGTGATCTCGCTGTCAACGGCAGTCAGATCAAGGGACAAATTGGCGAGCCCAAGTTCAAGGGCGAAATCCCCATCCCCAAGATCTTTGACAACGCCGGCAACAAAGTCGATACCTCGGTTCCTTGCGCCAAGGGATGGAGGAACATCATCGTCAAAGAGGGTCCCGAAGCCTTCGCAAAGGCCGTTCGTGCGAACAAGGGTTGTCTGATCATGGACACAACTTGGCGCGATGCCCATCAGTCTCTTCTCGCCACCCGTGTGCGAACAGTTGACTTGCTCAATATCGCTAAAGAGACCAGCCATGCCTATGCCAACGCCTGGGCCCTTGAGTGCTGGGGTGGTGCAACCTTCGATGTTGCCATGCGCTTCCTTTACGAAGATCCGTGGGAGCGTCTGAGGAAGATGAGGAAGCTTGTACCCAACATTCCCTTCCAGATGCTTCTTCGTGGAGCCAATGGAGTCGCCTACTCATCGCTCCCCGACAACGCTATCTTCCACTTCTGTGAGCAGGCCAAGAAGAACGGTGTTGATATCTTCCGTGTCTTCGATGCGCTCAATGACATTGAACAGCTTGAGGTTGGTATCAAGGCTGTCCTCAAGGCTGGTGGTGTTGCTGAGGGTACGGTCTGCTACTCTGGTGACAGTACGTCAAATTCTACAACTGCTACTGAGAGCATTCACTAATACGTCACAGTGTTGAACCCCAAGAAGAAGTACAACCTTGAGTACTACGTCAGCGTGGTCGACAAGATTGTCGGAATGGGCGCCCACATTCTGGGTATCAAGGATAGTGAGTAACCTACAATCACGCACAATTCTGTACTCTGACACTTGATAGTGGCTGGTGTCCTCAAGCCCCGCGCTGCCCGCCTATTGATCGGTACTATCCGCGAGAAGTACCCCGATCTTCCCATCCATGTCCATACCCACGACTCCGCCGGTACTGGTGTTGCCTCTATGGTTGCTTGCGCTGAAGCAGGTGCCGATGGTATCGACGCTGCTATTGACAGCATGTCCGGCATGACTTCTCAGCCCAGCATTGGTGCTATCCTCGCTTCGCTTGAGGGCACCGACTTCGATGCGGGCCTGGACGCTCACATGATTCGCAACCTTGATGCCTACTGGGCTCAGCTCCGTCTCCTCTACTCGCCCTTTGAGGCTGGTCTCACTGGACCTGACCCCGAGGTCTACGAGCACGAGATTCCTGGAGGCCAGCTCACCAATCTCATTTTCCAAGCCTCTCAACAAGGCCTCGGTGAGCAGTGGGCTCAGACAAAGAAGGCCTATGAACAGGCCAACGATCTCCTTGGCGACATTGTCAAGGTCACACCCACATCCAAGGTCGTCGGTGACTTGGCCCAGTTCATGGTGTCCAACAAGCTCTCATACGACGATGTGCTTGCCAAGGCTGAGCAGCTCGACTTCCCATCTTCAGTTCTTGAGTTCTTCGAGGGTCTGATGGGTCAACCCTATGGCGGCTTCCCTGAGCCTCTTCGATCACATGCGCTCCGTGACCGAAGGAAGATGGACAAGCGTCCTGGTCTTTACCTCGAGCCCGTCGACATCGCGAAGGTCAAGGCGGATCTCAAGTCCAAGTGGGGCGATGCCACGGAGTGCGATGTCGCATCCTCCATCATGTACCCCAAGGTCTTCGAAGACTACAAGAAGTGGACCACCAAGTACGGTGACCTGTCCGTCCTTCCGACACGCTACTTCTTGTCTCGCCCGGAAATTGGCGAGGAGTTCCACGTCGAGCTCGAGAAGGGCAAGGTTCTTATCCTCAAGCTCCTCGCCATTGGCCCGCTCTCCGAGCAGACGGGTACTCGTGAGGTCTTCTACGAAATGAACGGCGAGACACGTACTGTCACCGTTGAGGACCAGCATGCGGCTATTGACAACGTCTCACGACCAAAGGCCGATCCTACCGACAGCAGCCAAGTTGGCTCGCCAATGTCTGGTGTCTTGGTCGAGGTTCGCGTTCACGACGGCAGTGAGGTCATGAAGGGTGATCCAGTTGCCATTCTCAGCGCCATGAAGATGGTAAGTTTGCATCTCAGTCTCATTGATTATACGAACGGTACTAACAAATATCATAGGAAATGGTCATCTCGGCACCTCACTCCGGAAAGGTCAGCAATCTATCGGTTCGGGAGGGCGACTCGGTCGACTCTGGCGATCTTGTTTGCAAGCTTACAAAGTGAACATGATGTCAACTGTATGTCATTTGTAACGACCACAGCTTGTTTGGATAGTATCAATTCGCGTCAGGATCGCATGTGGAAGAAGACGATTGAGACAGGGGGTCAAAGCGGTGCACGACGGAAAACCTAGATGATTTGAGGAAAGAGTTCAGATATCTCACGTAGAACGACGAATGAGCAATTCAGTGACGGCGTTGGTATGCCGGTTCGTAACGAGACTTATCCACCAATGGCTGTGCGTCAGAGCTAAGAACAGACAACTTTTCGTGATCGTTTGCATGAGAAACACAACAGGTATGTGCCAAGCTATTCACAACACACCCCATTCCATCAGAGATGCACAGACGCTGTAAGACGTATCTTGCATAGTTCTACACAGTACTGTATTACGAGGCATATTATCTAGATCTCTATGCTCGCTCGGCGCAATAGCCAGCGAGCTAGCGCAGCAGCAGCAGCTATCGCACGGGATATCACACGCCGAAGCAAGACGCGACACCGTACGTCTATCACACGATCCAACAGACCAGACCCCAAGACTCCCGGAAATGCAAAGCAGCAGCGGTTACCCTAGGCTCAACGAGCGCAGCCCTACCCGCCTACCCCGAACGCCAGAACACGCGAAATCCCTACCCCCATTTCCCCGGTATGCAAGCTCGGAGGATATCGGCGCCACGAGAGCCATGCGTGCTCAGCCCATGTTTCCAAAGATGAGCTTGCGGGCGACTTTGTCTGCGCGCCCGCTTGCAGGCGTCTCGCCGCCCTTGCGCTTCAGGTCGTCGCCGAGTTTCTGCTCTCCGCCGCCTTCTCTGGGGAGATTCTCCTTGCGGGTGGGGCGCGGACCGGCGGTCCAGTAGCGATGTTCGAGGGTGTCGCGGGCGGAGAGGCGTTGCTTTGGATCCATGGTGAGCAAGCCCTTGAGTAGGTCGATGCCGTCGTCGCCTAGGAGGGCAAACTGGCTGCGCCACCAGGACATTGGCTTCTCGCGCTTTGCGGCCGTGATGCCTTTGACGGTGCCGGGCTGCTTCTCGGGAGCGACGTAGTACCGCAGCGAACTGACGCCGGGCCAGTTCTCTTCGGTCGGGGTGCCGAAGTGGTCGCAGATGACTGCCAGTGCGCCAATGTCTGTTTCTGAGACGAGGAAAAATCGCCGTATGGCTAGTTCGGCGATAACGCAGCCTACGCTCCACATGTCGACTGCGCCGCCGTAGTGGTAGCAACCGTAGAAGAGCTCTGGTGGGCGGTAATAACGTGTGATCACGTTGGACGTCATGTGTCGTCCCGGGTCGGCGAAGGAGCGCGCAAGACCGAAATCAGCGAGTTTGACGGTTCCGTCGGCGGCGATGAGTAAGTTGTTGCCCTTGATATCGCGGTGCAGGACAAAGTTCTCGTGGCAGAACCAGATGGCTTGACACAGCATGTTGGCCCAGGCTTTGATGTCTGCGCCGCCGTAGGGTATGGATTTGTTCTGCCACAGACCTTCAACATCGCCGAGCGGCAGGTGTTCGAGCACGAGGCTGAGGTTCTGCTCTTTGGTGGAGAAGACGGCGTGCAGCTTGATGATGTTTGGGTGTGAGAGTTCGGACAGGAACTTGATTTCGCGGATTGCGTCCGGGGCGATACCGTCTTTGAACTCGGCGTTGAACTTGATCTTCTTGATGGCAACGAGTGCGCTTGGATCGTCTCGATAGTGTCCTGCAAATACATTGGCGTAGGTACCTTCTCCCAACTTCTTGCCAGTCACGAACTGTGACCGTACAGTAATGTTCATCTGCTCGGCCAGATCGAGGCCCTCCTCAGCACCATCGGCGGTTGTGCCATTGGCTGGTATAACGACGGGCGAGCGTGCGGCTTTGTTACTCGAGTTGAGGATCGCGAGAGCTTTGGATTTGGCTGCATTGGGCGCGGTCCTTTGGCCGGGCGGATTAGGCCGGGGACTGAGAGGCGCGGGAGAGGCAGCCATGGTGGGTGGCTTCGACGTCTGCTACTGGAGGCGTGATTGAGGGAGTGATTGCGCGTGGAGCTGGCGAAGGTCGATGTATTCAAGGTGATGCGCCGGAGAGGTTGGATGGATGTGATGGGCGGATTGTGCCTGGCAAAAGACTCCTCATGATCGCCTGGGGCCCGTGTATTATGCGCTTAACTAAACTCCTCTTGTAAGTGCCTGGCATGGAAGTGACCGAGTGCATGGTTGAGGCGACAATGCGGCGATGAGCGCACGGCCCCGACCTCTAGCGTCAACTTCGTGAACTTTTGCGGGGAGCTCAACTCACCACCGACGTATCCAACAATCTCAACTCCTAATACAACTATGGCGACCACCACACGAGGAGCTCCAGGCACTGTGGCCGTCTCGAAAGGAGAGGGCGTTCCAAATAGAACGTAAGTGGAGGGTATACCGGCGCCCATCATGAAAAGCCAACATTATATACACGTTCGCTGATCACCCACAGTCTCTATGTTCGCGGCCTGCCAGATCAGCTCCCGAAGGAGGACTTGAAGCGGAATTTATATATGCTGTTTGCGACCTATGGCGTCATCCTGGACGTGGTAGCGCTCAAGACGATGAAGATGCGCGGGCAGGCGCACATCGTATTTCGAGATCTCGACTCCTCGACACAAGCTATGCGCGCGTTGCAGGGCTTCACATTCTTCGGCAAAGACATGGTAGGGCTCATATCCATGGTTTGGCTGCCAGCACATAAGCTCATATGTTAGCAGCAAATAGCATACGCGAGAGGCAAGTCCGACACGATAGCGAAGCTCGACGGGTCGTACAAGATGCCTGAGCCTGAGAGAGAGGATGAGCCAGAAGAGACGACCGCACAAGCAGCAGCATTTGGTGCGGCGCCCGCGAAAGCCGTGCCGGTGAACGCACTCGAGGCGGCCAAGGGACAGAAGCGGGCAAGAGACGAGGAAGAGGAAGAAGAGGAGGACGCTGAGATGGAGATGGACGTCAGTGACGAGGATTCGGACTGAGGAGTTGCCGAGACATGCGAGAACAACGAAGAGGGAATATGATACCCGCGGCCACCGCACGAAGGACTCGAGGCAAGCTTTGCCGTGTCTAGCACCCTGTTTGAACATCTAGGATCCTGTATGCGAATTCTATGGGAGGACAATTTTGCGAAGGCGCTGACGGTACGCAGAACGCCATACGGCGACGCCGCTACATAGCCTCAGATATGCCTCGAGGCATTTCAAGCTGTGCACTAGCGTTAAAAAGAGAATGACAGATGGTGAACTGCGCAAAGGAACGTGAACTCAAATAAAAAATGTCTCCGAATATTTCTCGATTTCATACTGAATCCCCGAACTGCAGTCCCACCCCTCGACAAACCGAGATCGAGCAAGAAGTGCGCGGCGAGAGTAAAAAATTGGCGGTAGGGGGAATCGAACACCCGTTTCTACAGCAGTGCAATTACCACAATGTAGTATTCTACCTCTAAATTATACCACCTTGGATGTGCTGAAGTAACAATTTTTGAAATTACTTGACCCATATACATTGCCCGTAGCTTAGAGAGCACGCAATATCTGGTAGCCGAAGTGTGCGCCTAGAGCAAGTGGAGTCAAGAAACGAGCAAGTGGGTCGGTGAGTCACAGCTTCCGCAGAAGACGGGAACGAAAAGTGGAGGCAGCGAGACGTGTGAAGGAGATGTCATGGGGGATTGGCAAGGGAAACAACAGTGCTGCATTGAGTGCAACACCACGTTCGCCCTCAATCCATGTAATACTTCTTGATACCGTAAGAGTAACAAAGCAAAGTTACCTAAATTGCTGTGAGCCATGAACAGTTCAGGCTGTCCGTACATCCATTTCCTTGGGAGATTGAGATTCGGGGACGTCTCGTTGACGTTCACTGCTCCTCTTCCACAGCCAAATTACCCACAAGTTGGCAGGCTCATGTCGCTTCTACCGGGACCCATATGCGTAGCACGACTTGAAACCCGCAAAAGTTACAATGCTCACCCACATGGGTCCGTAACCAAGCCAGAGATAATAGGAGACCACGTCCTCGAGTTCTCGCGGGGGCTTGAGGAACCGAGAAGGGTGTCGACTGCTTTTTGGCGTATCAATGATGTGGGGATTGTACCTGCATGTTCGTGATATTGGCTCATCGCTGTTAAAGTGTTTCGGTTGGCCCTCACTGAGTCACCAAAACAAGACGAGTCCACAGGAGGATAGAGGAAAGAGGAGATGATGGAGAAGTACTAGAGGAGTTATCGGTAGAATGAAGTTCCACACTTGTAGGCGGAATGATTTTTGTTAACGCTCAGCTTTGCAGCGTTGCACTATCCAGGAACTCTGCTGAAACGATACTCCAGTCCGCCCAACATCAAACTGCTACAAAGTTTACCTCTTCCATCCAGACTCTTCATGCACAGCCAAGCGCCGCCCGATGCTGCCGAAGCAAACGCAGCTGCAAAACAATACGCTCCCTACCCAGGTGACGACCGCTAAATTATCATAGCTGACCACTCCAGCAAACAAGTCTTGGTCGGGCGTCACCGCTGCTTGTTCACTCCCAAAGCCACTGCTGGTTCTGGGAAGTTGAGTGGTATTGGTTGTTGATGGTAATGACGGCGATGGAAGGACATCGGGGTTCGAGAGGAAGATGAAGGATGTGAGGACTGAGGTTACGATGAGGGAACATGAGAGGCCAGGTTTCGAGCGGTCCAGGATGTACCAGAGGGCAGGGTTGACGAGGGCGAGAGTGACGGTCAATTGCAGGGTAGACTGCCACGGGAGGCGACGCTATTGGCCATTAGCTTGGGCAATGGCATGTTTGCGGCGTTAGATGTGGAAAGGAACTCACAATAGCAAAAGCGATCCCAATGAAAGCCGCCACACTTCGAACCACATCGTTGATTTGCTCGCTGATGGGCGATTCACCACGTGAATCCGACGTCTTCTCTTCGCTGTGGCCCTCTATCGTGTGCCCGCTCCATGCGAGATCCACATAGGGCAGCAAGCTACCGAGTGCCACGCCGAAGAAGCCCCAGCTGGCAAGGTATATCCAGCTCTCCCGGTTCATTCCTTCAACGTGAACCGCCTCTAGTTGACGGGAGTCGTGAAGGTGCGACACGATGAGGCCGTAGATGACACCGAAGAGGAACAGCGCTGCCAACTTGCTTGCAAGCACTGCATGTTTCCATGCGCCATGCCTAGCCCGTCGTGGTGACTGAGTCTTCCTCCTGCTGTCAGCTCTGCCATTCTGTGCGCCACGTCGTGCCTGGCTCTTCATGCTTATCCCGGCGTCCGGACTGCCCATGCCGCCGTCATAAGCGAGATAGCCCATTCCGCCGTGCGCTGGAGTCTCTGCACCGGTGCCCCAGGGTGTTTCGGCCATGCTGGCTGCGCTGGAGCCCACGTCATCATATATTCCAAACAGCGTACTGCTTGTCATGTTCAGGAAACTCTTGTTGCGCGAGGAAAGACCCTGTTCCCTCTCATTGTCGTCTGCATCTTCGTTCCTCGAGTTGTACGTGCGTAGTAGGCGAGCGTTTAGCTGTGAGAGGAAGTCGGACGACCTGCGAGTTTCGGTTGCGCTTGGGGGCGTAGACTGCGAAAAAGCGTGCGTCGGCGAGTCGGCCGAGTCATTGTGCTGTGTGTCGAATGTTCGGCGCGGAATAGGGCGGTATATGTGAGGTGGCTGTTGCTCCGCGTTCGAGGGCGCAAAAGTGTTGTCTGTCATGTTTCGCGTCGCCGTTCCGAATCCGAACAACGGTCCGGCAATGCGACAATCCGTGTACGTCGCGAATATGCTGGCGATTACAACGTCATAGAAAATGGAGAAGAGTGAGTGTAAGAAGAAGAGCAAGGAAGAATGAAGTAAGACCGAGCCAACGCTCCGCTCTTGGTACCACAGTAAATTGTTGCCGTATTGGAATGGAAGGTAGGTCGGAAACTGTCCGCAGGGTCAGTGCACGTGAACAGCAAAAGGACTTGGCTCTGTGCGAGTCATGCATTGGCTGGTTCGCAAGCCTACCTCGTATAGGACGTTAGAAATTGCAAACTGGAGACTGGCAGGCTGAGAACGAGGGGACCATGGTCAAATGTAAGCTAACATAGTCTGACGTTGTTCCGCATGTGTTAACACGGCTTCCTTTCATGTGAAGATCGGCTGACTGGTCCGAACGTCGATCTTCTCCGCAGACTCCCGTGTTCCCAACAATTCTGAAGGATGGTGCATGGTATCCGTTGTACGGTGGCTATTGTAACTATTCATTGGAAGAAGGTGCTGTTACACAAAGCACGCTATCTCCATCAAATGCTAGTATCGTAATACTGCGGCTGCCCGAGAAGCTGTCTAGAATACAGCCACGGGAGGCCTTTTTGCGTCTACCCTCACCAACTCCTGCTTGAAATGCTCAAGAACGTGATGCACAAGGTCTTATCGTCCCTCCGTCATTGTCATTCCTACGTTACAAGCCTCCGCGAGGCCATTCTAGGTCTTGGATTGGCTAGACTTAGTCGACAATAGGCTGTAGAATGTTTCCACTGGGAATATGTTAGCAAACAAATCCGTCTGCAAACGCGGTAGACTTACGCTACGATGTTGGCCCAGCCGATGAGGCGCCAATGCTTCTCGATACGTCGGGACAGAGCGACCTTCTCACCGATCTCTGTGCATGCAGGCGATGTAAGCGACAATCGGGCTGCATCAGCCTTGACAGCGATGACCTTAGCGCCTGTGGCAGTCGAGCCAATGTTGACCATCTATATGAGGGTTAGCTTGCTTTCCAGGAAGAAGATAGTCAGTCGTACCAGGACTTCGTTCTTTGCAAGTTTGGCGACCTTGGCCTGTTTGCCATCTGCTGTCTTTACACCGAGCAATCTTCGGAGCAGGAAGTAGTTGACTTCAAGCTCAGTGTAGATGTTGGGCAAATGTCCACGAAGACCGAGGACGAAACCAACAAGACGATCCGCACGGCACAGTGTAGGGTCGACGCGTGTGCCGACACCGATCAGACCACCGGGAACCGCAAACTTCAGGTCATTGTGCTCTGCGAACAACGACACTACTCTTGAGAAGATTGGCTTGCACTGAATCTTGCCAGCGCTGTCCTTTGACACGATACCGGGCCTGATTTCGATTTCGTCACCCAGCTTGAGCACACCAGTCAAGATACTGCCACCGGCAACACCTCCCTTTAGGTCGTCGATCTCGGCACCAGGCTTGTTAACATCGAACGATCGAATGACGATCATGTGGGGTTTCGCGGAAAAGTCTCGCACTGGCACTGGAATCTTGCTGATGAGGTGCTCGTTGATGGAGTCGATGTTGAACTTCAGCTGCGCGGAGATGGGGATGATGGGTGAGCCGTCGGCGACCGTACCACGGATGAACTTCAGGATGGACTCGTAGTGGGCGGCGGCGCTGTCTTCCCGCATCAGATCGACCTTGTTCTGGAGAATGATGATGTGGTTGAGCTTCATAATCTCGATGGCGGCCAAATGCTCGCTCGTCTGTGGCTGCGGGCAGGATTCGTTTCCGGCAATGAGAAGCAGTGCGGCGTCCATGACGGCGGCACCCGACAACATCGTGCTCATGAGAATGTCGTGACCCGGGCAGTCGACGAACGAGACGTGGCGCTTCAGGCGGTATTTGCCGCCACAGCCTTCACGCTCGCACGGCGGGTCGACCTCCTTCTCGCTCTTGTATGACCGGTAGCATGTCGGGCGCGGGCACTCGGGGTTATCGCACTGGTAGATCTTCGCGTTGGCGTATCCAAGCTTGATGGTGATGTTGCGCTCGAGTTCGTTCTTGAAGCGGACCGTCTGCACGCCCGAGATGGCCTTCACCACGGTACTCTTTCCGTGGGCGACGTGGCCGATTGTTCCAATGTTGATGGTAGCCTGGCGCGAGATGATCTCCGGCGATAGTGGGTTCAGTGTAGAGAAGTCGATCTCGCTCGGTTCTGGTTGTTCTCTTGTGCGTGTTAGCGGCTGGAAAGCTGTCGCGCGCTCTGGAGGCTTTCATACGGGAGTTCTGGGCGCTCGACGGGCGGCAGGACTTCTCTTGTCTTCTTCAGCGCCGACTTTGGCTTCGTCTCCTCAATCTCCTCCTGCTCGGACGCGCTTTCGTCATCGCGGTGGTCGTGGTCGGACTCGGAATCCATGCTGGGTGGTTGTCTTCGCGAATGCACGTGAGCGGGGCTTGGCAAGAGATGTCCTTGAGACTCGGGGTTTGAGGTAGCGTCGGTTGTTGGTGCAGCAGGATTGATGTGGTCGAGATCGAATTCGCAGCCCACACGCACAAAATGGCGGGCGTTGACTCAGGAAAGTTCGCGGGGCAGTGGCGCGCCCAATCGGCCATCAGGTTTCGCCGGCCGCCGAGGGCCTACAAAACTTTCATCCTCCACGCCCGAGCCTTTCTTCTCCATATTGAACAACGCAAATTTTACACACTCACGAAAAAGCATTTTCGATGGAGAGACCCGTCGCCCACGTGGCGGTGTGAGGTTTCCATGAGAACGAAAACCGTCTGTGAAGTGGAGACAAGACACCAGTGGCTGGTTATGGGTGCGGTTTCTTCGGCTTTCGAGCGGTGGGAGAGAGCGCAATGATTGGCCGTACATGACTACATTGATCATTCGACATTTGCTGTGCATTGGGAATAGGAGGCCTGAGCCTCGTGCAGACGACCCGCTTGTGGTCACTCCAGTGTCTGGGCTTCCGGTCACTGCGCCTGGCAAGTCATACCAACCGCGGTTCCAGTCACAAGAGCGCTCGTAGGGATTCGGACTAAGAATTGCTCCGAAATTGGCTTGCCAAGGTTCTGTCGCAGCCCTGGAGATCATCGCATCCTCCCCACGACGCGTCGCAACCCCTAACCCACAACCCACAACCCAAAACCCGCAACTCAACCGACAGCTTCTAGTCCCACGGTTCCCTGATCTCGACGCTTTCGATAACTTATCACCATCAGCATCGGCTTGTTGCGAATACGCGCGTATCACTCCATTAGCCCCTGCTGCTGCTGAGCTGCCACCCAAAGGGCCAACCAAAAGGCCACGCCAATCACGCCAAATGCGACGGAATGCGGCGGTCGAGTCCAACGCGGTCGAGTCCAACGC
>TARA_R110002003_G_scaffold116_27_pt1 | contig 26670 bp, 17 predicted proteins | sample TARA_R110002003 | Tara Oceans TARA_R110002003 (sample SAMEA4396441) | marine metagenome | biome: Westerlies Biome; feature: [SRF] surface water layer (ENVO:00010504); material: water (ENVO:00002006), including particulate matter (ENVO:01000060) such as... | depth 5 m
TTGAAAGCTGTGCTTCCGGACATCATGAGTAGATCCCCTATTGCTGGAGTCACGCCAATTGAGACAGGCATGGCCGCTACGAAGACAAGTACATTCGGAGAAGCCGAAGTCGATGATATTACCGCTTGGTGACAGATTATATCGCAATTGAGCGCGGCGTTTGGACTGAGAGTTGCATTGGGAGGCGTACAGTTTTCGGCATATGCTTGAAAGAAGGCTGTACAAGTATGACAGGCTCATGGGCGACAGGAGCTGAGGTTCAACCCCTCATGTAGTAGGCAAATCTGAAAACTTGAAACATGGACTTATCACCGGCGCCTTTCGGTCGATACGCAGCCTTGGTACCGGTACCTGTGCGCTTTGTGTCGACACAGGTACATGCACAGATGGATCAGTCGTCAGTTTACCCTTGCCACCTTTCTCTTGGCTCTCAGTTTGCCGCGGCATCCTGCGGAACGCCATGTTCTCCACCATTGACCTACTACCACCGGGCGCCAGGGCGATTTTCCTACACGTGACCAGCGGAACACCAAATTTGGTGAGGAATTGATCACGTGTAGGAAAATCCTCCGAACACCCGGTGGTAGCTCCGCAACGTTGAACTGCTCACGTGGCCCATATTCCCAATTTGGAGACCCAGAAGTCTCAGTATAGCCTCGGATAGTAACCCGACAATACGCTTCAGGCCCAACGAGCTAAATCCCCGCATCTCTCCACTACAACCAAAGTTACCCCTCAGCGGAGTCACACGGCTGTATTCCGCAGTACAACTGCCCTCACGTGCAATTCGTATCGCATCCGACAAAACTGACAGCATGGGATGCCGTCTTTTCAGCAACTTCGTATATGGCACCGCACAGCCGGAGATGAGGACCAGACGCGGCACCATGTCTACGATGGGGAACGCAAGAGATCATCACACGGACCGAGCCGGCACTTCGCCGTGCAAGGCACCCTCTGCTGCGCAGGAATCACCTGAGATCGGGTTTGAATAGCCTCTCAACCCCGCATATGCGGTACCGCTGGTCATACAGATATGACACAGAGCGAAATCCGCACTGCGGTTAACCTCAAAGCTTTCTTATTCCAAATCAAATCCTCAATACGTCTTATACCTCTGACATTCTTAGCTAACTAGCTGATCCACCATCAAAAACATAAATAATGGGTATCATCGATCTTCCCAAAACGCAGAAAGCCGCGGTGAAGCAGGGCTCTGGAGATGAGGCAATCATATCCGTACAAGAAGTTCCGGTCCCGGAGCCCGGCCCAGACCAGATTCTTGTCAAAATCAACTACTCTGGTCTTTGTGCCTCTGACAAGTCTCTCCTTCATGACGAATGGGCCTTCAAGATGTCGGATGTTACCCAGGGCATTGCCGGCCACGAAGGTGCCGGGGTTGTTGTTGCCGTAGGGTCCAACGTGCAAGATCTTTGGCAAGTTGGAAATCGGGCCGGCATCAAGTGGATTGCATCTATCTGTCGCAGGTGTGAGTTTTGTACCAACGGTCAGGACGAGTGCCATTGTCCAAATCAATTGAACTCGGGTTTCACCATCGCCGGAACATTTCAGGAGTATGCCGTCACGGATGCCCAGTACGCCACAAGACTTCCGGATGGTGTCAAAGATGAAGAGGCAGGACCGATCATGTGTGGTGGAGTCACGGCTTACGTTGCATGCAAGCGGAGTCAAGTGAAACCGGGGCAGTGGATCGTCATTCCCGGGGCAGGAGGAGGTGAGGCTTGCTAAAATGCTGAATGCGGGAGCCAATGTATTGACAAAGTCTGACAGGTCTGGGCCACTTCGGCGTGCAATACGCTCGCGCCATGGGCATGCGTGTCATTGCAATCGATGGCGGCAATGCCAAGCGCGATCTCTGCCTTCAACTCGGTGCAGAGAAATTCATCGACTATACGAGCACATCCGACGTGGCCGCTGAAGTCATGAAGATCACCACATACGGCGCGCAAGGTGTGATTGTCTTTGCAGCTACCAAAGCAGCCTACGAGCAGGCGCCTCATCTTCTGAGACCTGGCGGCACCATGGTGTGCGTTGGCTTGCCAAAAGACCCGACTGTGGTTGCGGGCGCGAATCCCATCATGATGTGTATGAGGAAATTGACAGCGGTGGGTAGTGTGGTCGGAACGTTGAAGGATGTTGAAGAAGCGCTGGATTTTACGGCAAGAGGCTTGGTGCATCCAATACTGACGCATGGTGGGTTAGAGGACATTAATAGATTCTGCGACGACATGAACCAAGGCAAATTAGCTGGTCGGGCAGTAATCAAGATTGCAGCATAGAGTATCACGAGTACCAATGATGGTGTACACAGTATGTTAGATTCTTAGAATTAGACAAGTAGATTACTAATATAAGCAGTCCGCCTTAAGATATATTATATATTGTATATAGTGCAAGCTCTAGTGCAGACTTCTCGCTCGATCCAAAAGTAGCTCGCAACATTTCCTACTTTTAGCATCAAGGTACTCCGCCTCAGGTCGTTTCACCCACTTCCCATTCGGGCCGCATTCGAACACCTCGCCGCTCGTGCTTGTGTCAACGATCTCGTTGAACGCATCCATGACACCCTCCATGGGCGTCAACAGCCCTTGTTCTTCCAATTGGCTGTAGAACGCATCGGAACTGATGCCCGTGCGCACGACATTAGGTGCAACAGCGCTGAGCGCGATATGCTGTTCCGGTAGAAGCTTACCGTACGAGCGCGTGAGGCCAATGAGGGCATGCTTGGCTGCCGTGTAGATTGGCAGGCTCGGGACGCAGTAGAAGCCACATACGCTGGCGACGAGGCCTATCTTCCCCCGGAACTTTTCTTGAGAGGTTGCGGCCCATGCGACCGGCTCCTGGCGCTGGAATTGTTGCACGGCGAGGGCGATGGTGTAAAGGACGCCCGTGAGGTCGATATCGACCACCGAAAGGTCTGGTTTCACGAATGCTCTGTCCTGTGCTGGTCCCGCTGAGTCCGCGGGAGATGGAAGCCATTTTCTCTCCCCAATACCGGCGATAGGAGCCACGAAATCGATGCGTCCGCCGAGAGCTTTGAGTGCCGCCTGGAAGGTAGAAAGTTGTGAATCCCATGACGTCGTATCGCACTCGGCATAATGAAGAGCTGTAGTCTTAGACGTTGCGTTGTGGTCGTCCGCAAACTGTTTCGCCAGGTCTTTATTGCGGTCCGAGATGAAGACGTGCCAGCCGCGAGAAAGGAGGAGCGTAGTCAGGGCACGCGCTATCCCGCTAGCCCCACCCGTGATATAGGCTGTTTTCGGTAGGTCCATGGTTGCAATAGAAGGTGTATGCTACTACTCTTGCTCGCTCTTTTAAGACTGTCTAGTTTATTTCGTTTATTTAATATTTCGTATGTAGGCTATGTCCTTCCTCGGGTCAAGCTTCCCCGCAATGGATGGAGTCCTACTCAACCGAACTAGCTGCGGGGCTGCTTCTTCAGACAGGAGAATACAGAGTCATCTTGAGACAATCAAAGAGGGGGACGTCTCAACCGCCCACACGCTAAGAGTAAGTTACTGCTCTGCTCACTGTTCTGCGCTTTGGTGTACGAAAAGAGAGATGATATCTATGAAGAATCCTTGATGAGAAAGAGGCAGGGGGTTATTCAAAGGTATGGCCTTGAGAGTCACGTGGAAGCGTGGAGCAGCATCGGATTGCTCCCAGTGACACGCTAGACTGGAGTGTAAGGTCTAGGTAGGTTTGGTTATCGCAGTTGATCTGAGGTAACCCATCTTTTATTCGGCTGTCGCTACTGCTTCATTTCCCAGGAATAAGTGAAGGTCAAACTCCTCATTACCTGCACCTCCTTTCCGCCTCTAGCCATACGCCATGGCACAAACTTCCCACATAAACATCGAGCCCACGGACTACGCCTACAAAGATCGTCGTATCCGACTCCCCCACAATCGGCCTCCTCACAACCCTGACTTTCTGCACGCACCTGAGCACATCTTCTATACTCATGCATGCTAATTCATTCTACGCAAAGCGGGAAGCACAGATCAGACACATCGTGGTAGAAATGCATGTGAATGATATCGTGTGGGGCGATGTGCCATCCCACGAACACTGTGACTGGTGAGGAGATGGGTGCTTGGGTGGTTGATTTCGGGGGCATGAATAGTGCGGAACTTGTGGTGGAGGGCCAGAGGGAGACAATGGAGGGAGATCGGCAGGGGGTGGGGAGGGTGTTTGGGGTGTGGTTGCCCGGGAAGTTTAGGTACGACCGAAGGTGATGTGGAAGTGAATGTGGATGTGTACGAGAGGTAACGATGGAGATATCCTTGGTTATCGAGTATGCAGTCTGAATTTGACGCTTGACTGCTCCGGATAGCAAAGTGAATCCTCCTATTACGCTTGTCACTCGGCCCTCAGCAGCCCATACAGTTCCCCTGCCTCGTCGGTTATCTGCCTCATGCTGGTGTCGTTGACGACTCGCCACGTCCTACACAATAACTTCAGGTCTCTCGACCCTTCTCTTCGCTGTACCCACACCAGCATGACCCTTGCGCTGATCCTCGCCCAACCACGGCTTCAACGCCTCGCCCACAAGACTCTGCCTGACAAAGTAGATCACCTGCCCAATGATGATCAACACAAATGCAATCGGATACATCCAATGGATGTTGAGATGGAACACCTTGACACCAATTGCCACGCCCCAGAAGCTTCCCGTAAGCAGGGAGATGTTGAAGAATGCTGCGCTGGACATGCGGAATAACACGGGTGCGAGCGAGTAGAACAGCGTCAGGATGAATGTGTAGCCGGTGAGGTATCCCCCGACGCGCGAATTCCAGTTCGCAGAGCGGAAACTCGCACGATCGAAAATGCCCGCCTGCGTGCCGTTGATGAACATACCCCAGAACGCCAACTGGCCCACAACTTCATACAGCGGTTTCTCCGAGACCAAAAACTCTTCAAACACGTTACTCAGGCCGTAGAACGTGGCGCCGAGGAGGGCGAACAAGTCGCCCTTGACTTCGTCGGTGGCGCCGAACTGGTTTGCGCCCGTGATTTGGTCGGAGCCGAAGATGACGCCGAGGCCGCCGATGCAGAGCAGGATGCCGAAGATTTGGGTGTAGTGGTAGCGCACTTTGAGGAAGAAGAAGGAGATGATGACAACGACTACGATGGCCCAGAAATTGATGAGTTGGGCGGAGAGGATGGTCGTCTGCAAATTCGTCAGTATTTCGTCACCACACGACCGATACTCTACTAGATTTGAGCTGCGAAATGGAGGGACGGGGCAAAACGTACGTATCGATACGCCAGCACAACGAAGTAGTTTCCCTCGACATCGAAAAACGCGAGAATGAAGAACCGCCATCCTTCAAACACGCACAAGCGCTGGGTCCGCTTGAACCCGTACTTGTAAATTGTGTAGCTCGTGTAGATAAGATTAAGCAGAACATAGTTGAAGAAAGACTGGAATGCCGGGATCGAAGTGCCCTCGGCCGAAAGCAGCGAAGAGAGCGTGTTGGTCGAAGTAATGCAGATAGCGAGGACTGCCCAAACTCATCAGCACCCCTACCACCAATTCCAACGCCCATGAACATGGCGTGGCGCACTATGACTTACCCTGCCCCAAAAGCAGCGTAATCCAAAACTGCTTCGTCTTGACATACGCAAACCACCGTCCCTTGGTCTGCGCATCTCGTTCTAGAACCTCATTGCCCATGACTGGCGACGCAGCGCGCTCGTTCTCAGAGCTCACGTACGTGCCTGTGCCTGTCTTGTCGACACCCGCGTCGTTTCCCTTGTCAGGGACAACGCCGCCGGCGGGGTACGATTGGGGTATGATGTCAGGCATGGTAGATGTCGATTTCTCGAGATCCTGCGGCTGGAAGGAGAATGCGACAAGCACAAAAGCCGTCTGTTTGCAACAAGTATGTCGATTGGTGATGGTTGGTGAATTGGAGCTTTTCGATGATAAACGTGGGCGCAAAACTCCTGAAGTCGCCTCACGGTGATGTCTAGCTAGAGACAAAGTATCGTGTAAAAGATGCTGAATCTAGGAGCGGGGGTCAGCCACCTTAAATGCATCTTTGCACACACGAATCATTCACCAATCGTCCCGCGCGGTGGGCGTCGCAAAGAAAAAGCTGTTTGGCCAAAGCGGTCGAGCTTGTCGATCTCCACATAGCGCTCCGGCGCCTTACCCGTGAGAGCTAAGTTTATGCAGCCCATCTGCGCTCTGGAAGCCACGGTCATCAGGCTAGGCTAGGCGAGAGCCGAATGTTGCTTTTTCGTGTGGGATGGAGCGTCTTGAGGTGTGACAAGGCTGAGGATGGTGAAGATGATTTGATGGGCAGGTACGGCCGTCGCATAGTAGTCGCGTAACTTTGACGACAACGCATCACGAGGGAGGTCTAAGAGGCTCAACCGTGGGCCTGCTACAGTTCGCAGTCCGATGCACACAATGCACACTTCGCCAGGCCACGTTCCCGCCATGCAGGAAATTCCCGGCAACTGTCGCTACTCGCGGTTAAAGGTCCGAAAGTCTGGTCCTGGGACTGGCGGACGGTTCATAGAACGGCACGGTCACTCTTTAGGGCATGTAAAGATCATTTGTGCTAGGTAGCATTTTCATTGGGTAGGTAGAGTAGAGAGAGTATCTAGAACCATCATCGTCCGCTCCTTCCAAGTTACGCATAGACAGGAGAGGAGTTATCCACGCGCCATCTTGGACTCAAACAAGGCAATGACAGGAATCGGTGCAGAAAGCAAAGCAACTAATGAGTGGCAACAGTTGGCGATCTCTAGGTTCTTCCAACTTCAACTCGCTTACTCGGAGTCCTCTTCGTCGCTCTCCGCGTTGTCGAGCCACTCCTTGAATTTCTCGGCAGACTTGCGAACGCTCTTGCTGACCTTGAGGTCGACGTACTTCTTGCTGGCCTTGGCGCACCACGGCTTGAGCACGTCTTCCGAGCAGAGGTCGTTCTCGTACACCTTGAGCAAGATGGCCGAGATCTGGGGGATGAGCTCGGGCTTGTCGTTGCCAACGAAGCGCTCGATACCGCCAAGGAAGGCTTTCTCGTGCTTGTCAGAAGTGATCAGCTTCTTCAGCACGGGGGCGCGGCTGTCGATCTGCTTGACGATCTTGTCGGAGAAGAGCGTCTGCGGGATGACAGTGAGAGTGCGGTGCTTGGTCTCGATGCCGAGCTCCTTGGCCTTGAGGAAGATCTCGACGTTGTCGAGCTTGTCGACACCACCCTTCTCGGCAGCAGTGTCGATGATCCACTTCCCAAAGACATCGTAGTTAGAGCCACCCTCACCATCCTCGTCACCCTCAATGACGAGAGCACGCTTCAGATCGTCAGGGAGCTGCTGGGCACGGGCCCGCATGGCCTCCTCCGAAGTGTCAATATGCCATTCGACCTCCTTGGCCTCTTCTTCCTCTATGTCCTTGGCGCCCTCTTGAATCTGACGGGTGAGCTCGTCGTCGCTGCCAGCCTCGATCTCGAGGTCGCCGTTCTCGTCACCGTCCTCTGCGCTGTCACCGGGACTGCCACCGTCTGGAGATGTTGCCTCGCCCTTGGCCTCGGCTTCCTTGCGAGCACGGCGCTCGGCCTTCTTTGTGGACTTGTCCTTCTTGCCCTTCTTGGGCTCGTTCTTCAGGATAAAAGCAGTCAGCTTCAAGCGGGGATCGACATCAGAAATCTTGCCGCAGGCCTTGCAGTCAAGGGTGATGTTGCCATCCTTGATGTGAACGTCGGTCTCGGGGTTCTTGCACTTCTTGCAGAGAACAAACTTGGAGATGAAGCCGTCGAGGTAGTCCTGGAGCTTGCTAGCATCGTGGGCGCCGTTGATGATCCAGCGGTCGTCATTGGGGTTGGTGTTGGTCTGGGCTCCGAGCTCGAAGCCAAAGTATTTGATGACGTGAGCAGGAGGGCGGGCGAGCGACTGAGCCACGCTGCTCAGATTGACAATGACAGTCTTGATGCCGTTGCCTTTGCCCTCAATCTTGGACTGAAGGCGCTCCATCTTGTAGCGGTAGAAGGAGTCGGCGACATCGCGGCGGATGTTGATGGTAGCCATGTTGACGGTTGGGGGTGGTATGAAGGGACAGTGGTTTTACTTTTGGTGCAACGGGCGCGGACGGACAAGCAAGGTCAGGTCGAAAATGTTGACGAGGGCCGAAAGAGACATGCAGTAACGCTGTCTCCGAGTATGTGTGTAGGGCGCGTGTGTGACTCGTGGTCGAGCAGGACTAGGTTAGCCGTTGGTGCAGTGGATGGAACTGCTGGGTATCCGCGTACAGCGAAATTTTTGCAGTTTGGGGGGAGGTTCGACTCGGAAAGAGGAGCTTTGGCGCGAATACATATACCGCAGTTGTCTGAACGGCCTGGTGGTGCGAGTTTGGTGCTTGCGCGGTCCTCAAGGGAGATGTGGCGGTTTGGGCAGGTCGCTTGCGGGCGACTCAACGGGCTGTTTGGCGCGTGGTGAAGGCTTTGTGCAGCTGCGGCCAGTGGCAGTCACTGGGGAGGGCGGTTTGCGTGATGGATTTTGCGTGGGCAGAGGTTGAGTGTGCGGGCGACGTGGGTGGAGGAGGGATCAGTATTTAACGGAATGCGGAGTTAGAAATCTTTGGCCGAGCGCGCCACTACGCGCAGTCCACGGCAACACGCAGTCCACGGCAACACACCCAGCCCGACACCAAACACGGCAGCCTGCTGCGTGTCATTTACGCAGCCGTGCAAACCCCGCTCCAGGCTGCATTCACAGAGCAATCCAAGACTCTACAGCTGTCACAGTGTGGCTGCGCATGGCTTGACTGCAGCAATGCGAGCATCAGTCAGCCTTGCAGTTCGGACTTGCAGATCAGCAGAGATTTTTTAGGCCGGACCATGGTCGAAGAATGTCATGATACAAATGACGCTTGACTTCCGCAAGAACGAGTTTCCATGCAGTAGCACGATCAGCGAGCTGTTTGGCGGCCTCCTTGTGCAATTTTGAGACTGTAGTGCGGTTGTTCGCGCGCCACACAAATCAGTCACATAGACCACGTCGCGGTCACGACGTCCAACGGCTGCCAGAGCATTGACCTGTATGCTGTCTGTCTACGTGCGTGGTGGCCATGCGTTCCATGAACTGAGATCCGCAAGTGTGGGGTAATCGTTTGGCTGTTGCTTTTCACCCTTCCTGCTTCTGTCCATGACTTCACCAATACCCCTATACAACCAAGTGTTCTGTCATACCAAGGAAATCCAGTCAGTTAGTCAACGGACCCAAGCTAGTCAAGAACCATCGGAAGTGCATCGCGCGCGTGCGTCATCCCGCGTGCAGTTGACTTCCATCACAAGCGTGGGGTCAGGGTAAAACTTCCTGCACTACCGAAATCGGCCAATCGCGAAGATGAAGGACCAGGTCGACTACGCGTTGTACCTTGTGACTGACTCGACAGAGGCTATCCTGGGCTCGCGAGACCTCGTTCAGGTGGTTGAGCAGGCTTTGACTGGTGGTTAGTGGTGCCTTCCCAATGATGGAGCTCACGTGCTTCGCTACTTCACTCCAATTACCAATTCGGCAATCGCAACTGACATTTCTAGCAGGCGTTACAATTGTCCAATACCGCGACAAAATATCCGACACCAGCGTCCTTATATCCACCGCAAAAGCACTTCACGAGAAATGCAAAGCCAACAACATCCCCCTCCTCATCAACGACCGTGTTGACGTCGCCCTCGCTGTTGGATGCGAAGGCGTGCATCTTGGCCAAGATGACATGAACGTATCTGAAGCCCGCCGTATCCTCGGCAATGACAAAATCGTCGGCGCAACCGTCTCCTCCATCGACGAAGCACGCATAGCCGTCGAGCGCGGAGCAGATTACTTAGGCATCGGAACTTTGTATGCCACCAACACCAAGAAGAACACCAAAGACATCATCGGCGTCAACGGGATCCGAAAAATTCTTAAACATCTCGACAATGGCAACGAAGCAGAAAGGAAGATTAAAACAGTCTGCATAGGCGGCGTCAACGCTTCAAACCTCCAACGCATAACACACCAACTCCGCGCCCCATCCGCACCCTCAACATCACCAAAGTCAATCGATGGCGTTGCTGTCGTATCCGCCATCATCGGCGCCCCTGACCCCAAAGCCGCATCCTCCCACCTATCCAAGCTCCTGCACTCCCCACCACCATTCAAAGCGCACTCCACCGAGCCTCATTTCTGGCTCGAGAACAACGATCAAGAAATCTCCCACCTCCTCACCCAAGCCGCCGCCGCTACCAAATCCGTGCGAGAAAAAGGCCCACTGTCCCACAACATGACCAATCTCGTCGTGCAAAACTTCGCCGCAAACGTTGCGCTCTGCATCGGCGCGAGCCCCATCATGGCAAACTACGGCGAAGAAGCATCCGATCTGTCCAAACTCGGCGGCGCCCTGGTCGTCAACATGGGCACCGTGACGCCCGACGGCCTACTCAACTACAAGAAAGCCATCTCCGCATACAACCTCTCCGGCGGCCCCATCGTGCTCGACCCCGTCGGAGCCGGCGCGACGAGCGTCCGCCGCGCCGCGCTGGCCGAACTCATGGGCATCGGGTACTTCGATCTGATCAAGGGGAACGAGCGCGAGATCTTGGCCGTCGCGCGGGCAAGTGGCTTCACGGTGGACGATAACAGTCAACAGCGCGGCGTCGACTCGGGAGACGCGTTGTTCACAATCCAGCAAAAAGCATACATCGTTTCGACCCTTGCACGCCGCGAGCGCAATGTCGTCCTGCTTACCGGCGCTGTCGATGTCGTTTCTGATGGAAATCGCACGTACACGATCGCCAATGGACACAAGTATCTCGGCATGATCACCGGCTCGGGATGCACGCTGGGAACCACGCTGTCGGCGTATTTGGCTGCGAATCCGGCGGATAAGTTGTATGCGGCCATTGCGGGGATCCTGCATTATGAAATTGCGGCGGAGCGCGCGGCGGCGAGGGAGGATGTGAAGGGGCCGGGGACGTTTGTGCCTGCGTTTTTGGACGAGTTGTATCGGTTGGGGGTGGAGGTAAGCGAGGGAAAGGGCTGGGAGGGGGCGAGGGTGGAGTGTGTTAAGAGTATCGAGGATGAGGGGTTGTTGAAGGAAGCGTAAAGGGAGTTGGAGGACGGTGAGCGACAAGAGAGAAAAGTTGAGAGAGCTGGTCATCAACAGAAGCGGCGGAGAACGTAGATCACGAAAGGGGAAGTCCATCTCTGTCTCACGAACGTGGGTATTGAATTCCTCGACACTGCATCTCCAAGATCCAAGATAAAACGCCATATGCCCCTATGAACGAAACCACTACCCTACATCCACCCTGCCAACCCTCCTCCTGTAACTACCGAGCCTTCCTGTACCTCCCCTGCCTCATCTCCTCCAACAACGCCTCATTCTGATCCGGCAGCGGCGCCCTCCTCCGCACCCCATCCGCCCCAACCACACCCCCACCATTCTGGCCTCCTCCACCAACCGGCCCACCCGCTCCCATTCCGTTCTGGAACTGCGGCGGCGGCACACCCATGCCTGGCGGCGGCGGAAAGCCCGGCGGACCAGGCGGAAAGCCAGGAAACCCTTGCGGAGGTGGTGGCATGCCGTGTGGCAGTGGAGGCATGCCGTGCGGGAGAGGCGGCATGCCTTGGGGCAGGCCGGCGGGCACGGGCATACCTGGCGGGAAAGCAGGGAATGGGAAGGGTGGAGGGCCAGTCGCGTTTGGTGGTGGTGGACCACCGTGGTGTGGGATGGGTGGTGGCGGTAACGCACCGGATTGAATGAGCTGCGCGATGCGCGAAGGATCCATGCCCTGGAACTGAGGTGGAAGAGCGCCTGGTGGTGGGATGGGGAAAGCGGATGGTGGTGGAGGGACGGGAGGATGTTGTTGTCCGCCGATGCCGGGCAGGGCGCTGGACGTACCGTCTGGAGCGGCGTTGAGGCCAGGGAGGGAGAGACCGGGAGGGAGGCCAGAGGACTTGGAGGGAAGCTTTTGGTCGACGAGACCTTCTGCTTCGTCTTCGGCTTCGAGTTCTTCTTCCTCAGCTCGCCGTCGGCGGCCTTGCCGACTGTCGAAGGTTCCTCGTGCTTCGGCTTGTTCCTGGCCTATGTGGTAGCGGTCGTTGACGTATTCTGTGTCACCGGGCCGAGGTCGAGTCCAGAAACGTGTTACGCGGTCGTTGGAGCCTGACGCTAGAATGTGACCCAGTGGATGCCAGTCGAGCGACCAGACGGTGTAGTCGTGTGCTTCCTTTATTCGATGGGCGGGCCATATGGATTGCGCGGGCGCGTTCTGTGAGTCGGCAGCGTCGTAGGGTGATATCGAGGGCGGGGTGTCTTCAGGCGGATTTTGTTCGTCGAGGAGGTAGTGTAGTATGCTGCCATCTACGCCGCCCGTGGAGAGTAGATTTTTGTGCATGGGATGCCACGCCATGGTGATGATGTCCTTCTCATTGCCCTTGAGCAGCAGGACATCGCGCATCATCCGAAGGTCAAAGATGCGAGCGGTGTGATCACGGGCGCATGTTGCTAGCATGTTTCCTTGGACAGGCTCGAACATGGTTTTTGATATTGGGTTCTTATGTCCATGAAGCGTTGTAAGACACCGGCCTGTCCGCGGATCCCAGAACTTGACTTGGTGATCCTTCGACCCTGACACCAGCAGCCCCTTGTGCGGGTGCCAGTCCACTGTTTTGACTTCCCAGCCGTGTCCAGTCAGCGTCGACTCCTCCGTGCTCGACGCAAAATCCCAGATCTTCAGCGTCGTATCGTCGGCACATGTAACGAACTTTGAGTCTGTGGGCGCAATGGCCAGTCCTCGTACTGCTTCCGTATGCGCCTGCACCTCCTTGACGTTGTTGAAGTTTGTCTGCCAGTACTTGACCACGCCCGTCTGATCTGCCGATAGCAGCCAGTCATCGGTGTGTGTGTACTCTACGCAGCGGATCGCGGCCTCGTGCGCCTGCATAATCGTCTCGAAGTTGAAGCCCATGCCGTTCCATAGCGTGAACTCGCCGCTTGTGGAGCCCGTGAGCAGTCGTCGACCTTCTGGTGTCCATTTGACTACGTTGATGGGGTGTTTGACTTTGTTGAGGGAGGAGTGGACGGCTTTCGCAGGTATTGATTCGGCAGCGCTGGTGACTCGCGCTGCTGGGGGTGTCATGTCGACTACGTAGCTGGGACTCGGCCGCTCGACCTCTGGCATGGGAACATTCTTGTAGCGCGGGCGCCGATTTCGCATCCACTGTACCGTCGTCGCGCCATAGTCAGTTACCGCTCCTGGGAAGCACGTTAGTTTGCGATTACGCTTCCGAGGCATCACTACGAAGCGCGCAAAAAATAACTGGGAACAATATATTGATCTCATCGTAAGATACATGCTGAGCTTGTGCAGAGAGAGGGAATTCACAACGGTAGACACTCCTTCTCCAAAATAACTGGTGAAGCAAGAGCGGACGTGTACATACGCTTGGGTCGAGGTCGCGGGCCGTCCTCGAATTGGCGCGGGTGGTATTCGCGGTCCATGGTTGATGGCGCCAATTGTGTGTGTTACTTTCGTACAGTCATGGGCGAGTGGAGGTTTACTGTATGCATGCTTGGCTGACAAGAAGCTGGCGTTGAGTGATGCTTGTGAATGCGCGTCGCGACAAAGAGCTCCCCAATTCCTTGGCAGACAGCCACACCTTCGCGCCACAGACGGGCGCAAGCCACCACTCACCCAACGGTTGGCCTGCATGGCGAGCTGCATCACTTGCATCACTTCGCGTCGAGGGGCGATTCAACAGAAACAACCTCCCGCCATACCTCCGTTCCTATTGCAGCCGGCCGCCCGCCATGGCACGCATTAAGTCGCTGCTGTTCCGCCCAGAGCTGATGGCCAGGTAGCTGCTTCCGTGCCGCTGCGTGCCCAATCGCCGTTTTCGAGCAGGTCATCCCATTCCTCGCTTCATCACCACAGCCGAGCCCTACGCTCAAGAGCCTGCAGAAGTACCCACCGACCACGAGGAAGGCACCCGACCGCTCTCACGTCTCTTCGGGCGACACTATGGCCACTTCGACCTCGACAGAGACCAGCGCTCCTATCGCTACGGCCATTGATATGTCTCAGCAATCGTCCCTCCACCGCAGGAAGCCGGGCGACCCAAACGCCAACAGCAATGGCACCGCCAGTACCAGCAGGCGCAGTAAAGACACAAAGTACCGCCATGTCTTTGCAACACATTCGCTCGCACGAACTTCATGCCTGGACCAGGATTCGGAGGATTCGCCCAGCTTCGTCGGCTTCCGCAATCTTATGATTCTGGTTCTCAGTATGCACATCTCAGTGCCTCTCACTCCCGTGCATGCTAACAAGCAGCAGTCGTATCTAACTTGCGATTGATGATTGTGAACCTACAGAAGGTACGTCCGGCCCACCACTTACCTCGTGCTCATGCTAAATGACGTAGTACGGAGTCTTGATATGCATTAGCTGCCACGACTATTCGCAGTCCGACATCATAACCGGCCTCCTTCTCTACCTACTCGTTCCCGCCCACCTGTTCGTTACATACCTCATCGAGCTCGCCGCAGCATGGCAGGCCAAACGAGCTTTTGCGCGCATCTCGACGGAGAAGGGCGATGACACCCCTGCCAAATATGCCGCTGCGCTGCGGAGCTTCAACTACACCTGGTACATTGTAGCAGCATTCCACAGCTTAAATGCCACGATGAACCTGTATATCGCGACCACGACCGTCTACTACGACATCCACCACCCAGGCATCGGTACCATGTGCGAGATGCACGCCGTCATCGTCTTCCTCAAGTGCGCTTCGTACGCCCTCACGAATCGCGATCTTCGTCACGCATACCTGCACCCGAAGCAGGCCGAGCCGCTGCCTGAGCTCTACAAGAGCTGCCCATATCCCCAGAACATCAACTTCAATAACCTGTGCTACTTCTGGTGGGCCCCAACGCTCGTATACCAGCCCGTCTATCCGCGCACAGGCAAGATCCGCTGGGGCTTCGTGTTCAAGCGCCTGCTCGAGCTCGCAGGTCTGAGCATTGTCATCTGGATAGCCTCCGCCCAGTACGCTGCGCCGCTCCTCCAAAACTCGCTCGACAAGATCCTGACGCTCAACTTCACGTCCATTGCCGAGCGCATCATGAAGCTCTCCACCATCTCCGTCTTTTGCTGGCTCTGCGGATTCTTCGCGCTTTTCCAATCGGCACTTAACGCCTTGGCTGAAGTGATGCGCTTCGGCGACCGCGAGTTCTACGGCGATTGGTGGAACGTCAGCAGTATTCGCACGTACTGGACTACCTGGAACAAGCCTGTCACGAATTTCATGCGGAGACATATATACAGCCCACTTGTAGGCCGTGGCTGCCCGCCAGCCCTAGCACAAATCATCGTCTTCCTCTTCTCCGGCGTGCTTCACGAGCTCCTCGTCGGTGTCCCAACACACAACATCATCGGCGTCGCATTTGCCGGCATGATGGTACAGATTCCGCTCATTGCGCTCACAGATGTGGTGCAGAAGTGGAAATGGATACAAGGCAAAGTCGCAGGCAATATGATCTTCTGGATGAGCTTTTGTCTCGTGGGACAGCCGCTCGCGGCGTTGTTGTATTTCTTCGCATGGCAGGCCAAGTATGGCAGTGTAAGCAAACAGTTGCAGGAGAGTCCAGCATTGCATATGTTTCTGAGACGGTAGGATGTGTCTGATTTTGATGGTCGCGTTTGCATCCTGCTCTTATCTTGTATCACTTGTCTCCGCATGTGCGGAAACTTCCAGCTTTTCGGCAGCGTGTGGTACATACCTGGCTAGGCGATCGAGTTAAGACCAAGTCCAAACAAACACTTGTTTTCATTCTAACTCTACTTCTATGCGACTCCTCGATTTCTAACCAGCCCTCAAAATCTCAGCAACCCTACCCATCATCCCCACTACCTCACGTTCCAACACCAGCTCCACTCTCTCCAGCAACAACCCATGCACCTCCCCCTTCTCCGCCACATCCGCAAATCGCCTCAAAGCCACTAACACCTCTCCCCTCCCCTCCCCATCGCCCCACTTCAAACACACTTCCGCCGCACACAGCACCCTAATCCCAAGCGTAAACACTTCAGGCTTGCTCAGCCACCCCAGCGCGCCATCGCGTTCGCGCTCCGCAGTCCGCGCCAAGACATCGAGCGCGTGCAAGATGTACGTCTTCGTGTCGACACGCGTTCCAGGCGCGATGGACGAAGCAGGCAGGGCGGTGAGGACACGCATCCAAAGCACGGCATCGAGCGTGTCGTCTTTGTACAGATTCTGTTTCTCGGTGGCGAAGAGCGCCGTGTCTTCTTGCCTTTCCCGTGCGAGTATTTTCTCGAACGGAACGGAGAACAGCGGTGTTGGCGCAGGCGTGTTTGTCAGCCGGCGCAGGGCTTCGGCAACGAGGAAGCGCGAGGTGGAGAACGTGCGGCTGAGCCACGTTGCGAGATGCTGGGCTGTGAGGAGGGGGACTGTGTCTTTTGTATCTGGCTTGTCTTGGGCGCGCAGGAGGGCGCCGGTAGCGAGGGCGGCGGTGTCGCGGATCTCGTCGTCGTCGTCGTCGTTGAGCAAGTCGTACAGCACGAAGCTCAGGCCGAGGATGAGTGGAGCTGTAGCTTTGGAAGTGGTGCGTGCGGCCCAGATGTGCTGGATTGCGGCGAGGGATTGCACGGCTGCGAAGCGCATGTCGAAGGGGTTGGTGTCGATGATGGTCATGCGCAGCAGGCGGATGTAGCGTGCTAGGGTCACGAGGGTTGTGTGCTGCTGCGCTGGATATGCGTGATATGCGAGGTCGAGGAAGAAGCCGAAGAGATGCAAGCCACTCTGCATGTTTGAGGGCGGACCGGTGAGGCATTGCGATTCAAGCTTGGTGAGAGTCGTCATGACTTGCTCCTCAGGCACGAGACTGAAGAAGGCGGATCTGTAGGAGTCATTGGTGAGGGCGTTGGCTAGTACTGCTTGTGCTTTGGACTTGACTTCAGCATCTACGGCGTTGAGCACAACACTGTGAATGTGAGCAACAATGAGGTCCAGCGGTATGGCAAGTCCGTTCGATGGATTTAGCTTGAGAATATCATCGAGAGTGCTCAGCGCTGCGCAGCATGTGTCGGGGTCCTGATCAGCGAGAAGTGCCAGAGCTTCGTCGATGCCTTGGTAGTTCTTTGAGACCATCAGATCTACACTGTCGTCGCGGAGGATGACACGATCGATGAAGAAGGCTTGCGCCAGTGACTGACGCCAAAGAGCATCAGCTGGATATCTATCGATCCCCAAGGCGTAGTCTGGCCCGATCTCAGCAGACCATGTAAGTTGTCCCCATGCGTGAATGAGCGAAACGGACCCCGGTCTTCGTAGCATGGTCATGCCACAAAGGCCGAGGATGTCGAGTACGACTTCGCGAACAAATGGGCAGTGACTACTGGGATAGCATCCTATCTCTTCCATCAAAAACGCAAAGTCTGTCACACCTACAGAAAATCAGTCGGCATTGAGCACATTCAAGAAGAAGGACTCACTGAGATTGTTCGAGTCCCGCAGTAGCTTTCTGAGCATATACTTAAGTGCAAGCAGCGCTCCATGCTGCGAATTAGTAGAGTTGTACTTGGCTTTGAGAAAAAAGGATATGGCCGTCCGCAGCTGTTGACTTGACTGAAGGGAAACCACAGTCCGTGCAGCCATGTCCCGCAGATGCCAATGTGGGCTCGCAAGCAACTTCTCGACCGACGACACCATTGGACCAAGTTGCGCTTCTGGGGGCAAGGCTTGGCGCAGGATCTGGAGTGCTGGGAAGACTCCCTCTGCTCCATGCAGGTCGAGCGGCGAGCTAGTGTCGGGCGCCTTTTCGATTGACTGCTTCAGGGGACCCTCTGGGTTGAGCAGGTCCAAGAGTATGCCGACTAAGCTGGGATAGTTGTCGTAGGAGAAGCGCGAAGTCTTCGCACGGTCTCGTTCTTTCCAGTCCTGTGCTTCATCGCTACCGAGCAATCGCTCAATCAGAGCCTTGAAGAGCATGAGACTGCAGTTACGAATGGGCCATCTGGGAAAGATGTGAGCAACGTTGAATACATAGAGAGTCCGAGCATTTCTCACATTTCAGAATTCAGTGTTCGGGCAGCAAGTTCGAGCCCTTGTCCCATATACGCCTCAGAAGTGACATTGAGCCTGGATGTCGTGAAGAACTCCTTGATACAATTCAACGCATGAACTTGAGGCAGCCTCGATTCCTCGATATTTGTACTTTGGGCTTCGACCGACGCTTCTGCAACAAGATCTTTCATAGCGCGAGCGAACAGATCGCCGGTGTCGGCAGCCAGAATGCTCGCCATGAGCGCTGGTATACCAGCAGATCTTCGAGTGATGGCGCCTGCCTTGTCTTGTATGGAGCGAAGCGTTTCCTATTTTCATGAGCAATGAACAAGCGGTTTTCGTGCTTGCACATACTTGATACCAAGTCTCGGGCAATGCACGAAGGCTAGGAATGTTTGAGGTAGCACATCGGCGACAAAATGCTGCGAAGGTCTGAGATACGGTGGAGAAGGCGCCTCGATGGCGTAGCTCCAAAAGTTGCGTGAAGCACAGACGTCCTAGCTTCTCGAAAAGAGTAGGGGACAAGAGTGAACGCTCATTATCGCCGATCGGAGCTTTGGTGATCATGACGCGAAGCAATGTACTGACATTGTCAGCTTGATGTCCTGGGAGGGCATCATTACTGACCTAGCTTCCTTCAAACCTCTCCACGAGTAGCTCAGGACTTCTTTTGTGTCAAGGCTTACTTCTTCGTCCATTTCATCAGGGACATGTCCTTCTGGCGCATCTGCGCACAGAATATGCTCTATGCAGCGCCAGAAGTCCTCGATGTACGCCAAGTTTTCATCGTGAGCTGTCTTCCACTGACGGAAGATGTCGTCAGACGCAGTGGCCACTGCATCGTAAAATTGATCTTGATCGACGATGAGTCTAAAGAACGTTAGTCTACTCGAAAAACTCCAGCGACATAGGCACTTGTACCTTATTGCAGCAAAATAGCCATGCACAGGCCGTGCATTTACGGCCGCGGCGAGATCTTGATGAGCGTACGTAATCGTGCTTTGCAGGGCTTGGGTAAGATATAGATACACCGCAAGGCCTGATGTAAAGTCTGTCGGATTGTTTGGTCCAGGATGATGGCCTAATAATGAAAACAATAATGACCATGCTCGGGCTACGCCATCTGCCTGATCAGCTCGACCTGTACGCAGCTGAGTGGTCGCAGCGCGTTCCAAGTACGCACGCATCTCAGCTAGCACAACATTCTGCCCATCAAGTGGCTGAGCCAGAAGACAAAGCTGCAGCACCGAAACTGCAGAGCTCCGAACATCGTCGAAGGGATCTAGGATCAGGTCGAGGAGCACGCGCGTGAGCCTTGGATTTGCGATTCGAACACCATGAGCCCAGTTCAGCTGTCCTTGTGCAGACTTGGATAGATAAGCATGTGGAATGCCAGGATCTATGCCAGAACGGAGAACGATGGTCCATGATTGTAATGCAGTGATACGCCGCTGGTATGATGCAGTGGAGCGTAATTCCCATTCAAGGAAGTGAACATACCAGCCGATAAAGGCTACGGCTTCAAACAAGGCAGCATCTTCTACACTCTCGAAAGAAGTGGTGTGGCCTCTGCGGCCCATCCTAGGTACTGGCTGTCGTTCAGCATTGGATGGACGCTTGATCGACTTGGCTTTGAAGAGCGTTGCGGTACTGGCTCTTAAACGATCAAATAGTTTCTGAGTGTACCCGTGGACTTCACGGCGGAAATTCGCGTCTGTATCTGTGTGAAGATGAGGCAGGTTGCGTCGTAGAGACTTGAAGGCACCGGCAGTCATGTGCCGTGTTATCGAAGTTGAGTACACGGATAAGAACATCCCAGCGAGCCTGACTTCGGGTGTTGGATGGCACATCCACTCTCCGAAGATGTCATCAGGCAATTGGAGCGCTCCTTCCTGGACGAGAATGGCGTTGCAGACTCTATAGTCTGTAGACTGCCGTCAGCGTGCATCTGGGAGAAAGCTCGAGGGTACAAACCAACGTCACGTATGATTGTCAGCTCCTTTCCGGCCTCTATCGCCGCCAGCAAAATTCGAAACTCTTCCGATTCACTCAATCCATTCTTGCAACTCTGTACAGTGCGCAAGGCTTCCGGAAGTGGTTGCTCCAATCGCACATGTCTACTAAAGCCCACATAGGACAGAAAGCGCATATATTCTTCGATATCGGGAAGGAAGCAATGCGGAAAGACGTGAGTCTTGAATTCCTGCATTCGATCTGGCCATTCATGCAGCGTCCAAATGATGGGCTCAATCCAGAATGGCGATACAGTACCAGTTTGTAAGTTTGTGCGCTCGGACGGCTTACGAGCTTGAAGCAGGAAGTTCTTTACCAAATGCCCCGCAGAGAGGGCTGTGTCATGGTGTACTATCCACGCGAGAATAGCCTGGAAGAGGGGTTGCAAAGACGGAGGTCCGTCCTGTACATGCAATGAACGCTTGCATATGTCGTCGTAAATCTCGACAAGCTGAGCAATCGATACTACATCACGGAGAAGGAAGTGCGCCAAGCCTTGGAGAGCGGGCTTGACTTTAATGCGATCTTGTCGATCGCATATTATATCCAGAAACGTAGTCGCGGCCAGGTTTCGAAGTTTGTTTGCGCGTGGGTTGTCGTTCTTGGTAATGACGCTAGTCAACACCAAAAGCATTTGTCTCATGGACTTGCCTTTGGCATTATCAGACTTCTGAAGGTATATCTCGAGTATCCGAAGCCACACAGAGTCGTCCAGTAATGCATTGCGCACATACTCTGATGCTGAAGCCTGGCAAAACTCGATGATCGCACATACTGCGTTGGACGCCGCTGCCCGATGACCAGGACTCAAATCCTGGATGTCCGCCGTTGCCAGAACCGGATCAAGAATGTCGTGCAGCTCTCTATAAATTTATTAGCGGTGATTGATGGTGCTAACCGAAGCTCACGGACTTTGCATCCTTACTTCACACCGGTGGCAGGCTCTTTCTCCGTAAAGTCGGGTAAAGCCTTTGACGCATTTCTCGCGAGGTCTCGCAATACATCTTGGGGCACGGCAAGCCACGAGGCTTTCGCACCATCTGCCATTGCGCAAGGCTGATGTCGCTCTAAGTTCGTGGGGCATTCAAACAAAAATTCGAGTCGATGTTCTGCCCAGGTGCTGCAATTAGAGTGTGGGGCTGACGCTACCGGTAATCGGTGAAAACTGACCGATTCAGACTTCCTTACCGTACTTGGTTAGCGCCGTGTCACCCCTTCTCACCGAAATAACAACCGTGTCGCGAGCCACTCATCCTTCGATCAGCCTGCACCGCCGCACCTCAGGATGCTCATGTCTAGCTCACACTTGGTGACTAGACCTGACAAGAGAACTGGCGCCCACCTGGATAGCCTCTAATCCGCCCCCCCCACTCAATCCGCTCTGCAAGATGAAAGCATTGATGATGAACGCATCCTTGAGCGGATATAGTCCAAGTATGGACGGTCATGATTGCTGGGCTTGCACCTGGTGTTGTCTTCTATGACCACTGACTAACGTTCACCCTACGGCAGACTTCCTGCGAGATTACTGTCGCCTCACTAAGTTTTTCTAGGCATTCTCAGCCTCCCACTCAAGAACGTTCCATGCCTCCGAATCTGAGTGTCCGAGGCATCAGCTTCACCAGTCACTAGCCTCAACTTTGGCACTGCGCGGCGACCAATCGCCGACCATAGTCCTTTGCTGTCATTTGTCTCGTTTGTCTGTCGGGTGTGCGCGGACCGCAACGTTACCTTCTTAAGTGTGCGGTGTGGTGATATCTACGCCGCTGTGTGGGTCAAAATCAAGGTGATCGCGAGACATGATTCGTCCAGCTCACACAATAACTGTTCCGTCGCCCTTGCGTTTTGCGTCAAACGTAGCGCTGCTATGGACTCGCTGCCCGCTTCCTGGGCGCCGATCTCGATGGGCGCCGCCGTTTGTAGCAGTAGAGTTGCCGGTGTCGTACGATATTCTATATAATGTTTACGTCTCTCGTCCAATCCAGACACTTCTTTGAGCTTAGGTGCGTTGATGAGCTGGCAGTGTTGTCTTAGTATGTCGGAAACAGCCGCTCCATGTTACGAATCCAATCATGGAGGAGACTCGTGGTTATTCTGTACCCCTCCGCCCGATGAGATGCAATCGCACGTTCCGGGCGGAAACGAAAGAGTCGAACACGGGAAAGTAATACCCGACGTGCCTATTCCCGTCGTTAATCCCTCTCCGTACTATCAGGAAGCTCAGAACGGGTCTGAGAAAGATACAGCTGAGAATAATCGACCTTCAGAAACACTACATAACAGCGCAAAGGGCCTCTGGATTCTGGATCCCGACTGGCTTGCACTGGGGCTTCGCTACGGGAACCAAAGAGACGAAGCTGGTTCCTATATTGACCAAGGCCTCAGTATGGCACCTTCCGTTGCATCTATCACCTCCAGGACAGGTTCCACGAACGACGGCTCTGTCTCCGCACGCTCTCACCTCACCAGCGACAATATCGACAAGTCTCACTTACCCACGACGAAGTCAACGGACTCCGAAAAGATAATTCATTTCACCAACGGACACAAGCCGACCCACACCTCACGCTCGCTACGCCAGCTCACTGGCTACTCGACCAGCGAAGAGGAGGCCACGATTGACACACTGAGCGCTCAGAAGCCATCTAAACTGAACTATCAGAAGCAAACTTCCAACCCATTGGGAACACTGAAGACAAGCAAGGCACGTAAGAGAGATCGAATCAGCAAGTTCAAATCTGCCGAGTTTGTGGACAGCGAAAGCGATAGCGACAGTGACAACAACAACCACAAGCAATTCGCCATCACAAAAGAGCCGCGCCACAAACCAGGTTTCGCCTCACAAGCATTGGATCGACCGTCTAAGCCCACTACGAATGCATGTGCATTCGAGATGAACCCAGGGAGCACAGAAGCGCGACTCAAAGGTGGTCTCAAGACTTTACGTCCATCCACTAGCATGACGACCAAAGCCAGAGGTGCGCCAACGAAAAGGCCAGCCTCGTCTCAAGCCACGCCAAGGAAAGCGTTCAAACGACCGAAGACTCTGGGTGGGTTTGTCGATGATTCTGATGAGGACGAGAGCGAGTCAGAAATCGCACATGACAACCACGGCAGCGGCAGCGGCGATCAGAGCGAGAACGAAGAGGATCTGGACAATAAGGACGGAGATTCAGCGACCCCTCCACTACCACCAGTCAGACAGCTATCGTTACATCAGCGGAAGATCACTCCACGCCCAGCCCCAACGCCCAACAAGGCCAATTACAACGTGGCTCGGTTACGGATGCTACTGGGCAGAAAAAACAAGCCATCGAACGCAAATCATAACTCTCCTGTAGAACCAAAGAGTGGCTCGCCTTCCCGGGTGAAACAAATGTCGAAACCGAGTTTGACTGCTCATGACTCGAACTTCGAGGCATTGCGGGATCCTAATCGATCTGTACCAGCAGGATGCCAACCATCAAAAAGTCCCATGGTGATGGGCGACGCAAAACTACAGTCAGCGAGTGGAGCCCCGAGTACTCTCTCAGAAATCAACTCGCAACATGCCCCTTCGACGCTATCATTGACCACTTTGGCCAAGCCTGCGTTGCGAACGGTACACAACCCCACTGGCAGCCAAGCAACTAAGACTTGGTCAGAAGGCACATTGCCTAGCTCTCGTGCTAAATCTCAATCAACAACAAGCAGTCTAGAATCGAAGACTGATCTGGGTCAATCCCCGCAGAAGAAGGCCGTCAATTCGACTAGTGTTGCGAAACACCCACCAGCAATGCCTGTGGCGGAGGATCATACACCCGGAGTCTCCACCAGCAGTCGTACACAGAGCGCTCCTCGAACGTCGAGCAGTGCTGGGCTCGTTGGTGGTCTACTTCGAGGCATTCGCCAAAACGAAGGGGGCCACGATCCAAAGGTCGGAAATACGCTAAGTACCGCAAGTCCCGTTATAGGCAGACCCAAGAAGGCCACACAAAAGCAACTACAACCTCGAGTAAATTCTGACCTTCCTCGGGGCCAGTCTTTGCACCAAGTCCGATCCAAGCAAACTACGAATATTGGTCGGACGGAGTCGACGCCTGCCAACACGGGTGAAGATAAGGTGCCAAACGGTCCTATCGCGGCTCCCATTGCGAAAGAAAAAGATGGTCCTCCAAAGGACGTCCCGCTTTCTTGTGGTGCTGTAGCTCGAGATCAGCGTGCCAATATGATCCTATCCCGGGCTTCATCGTCAAAGGAGGCACCTAGCAATCATCGGCGAGATGCCAGCCCAGGGGGTTTGGGTACCGTTGGCCTGCCTATCAAGGACCCTGCGACTATTGCCAAATCTAAAGCAACCACCGCTGGGACCTTAAAGGAAGGACAACGAGGGCCAGAGGACGGATTGAAGTCGGATGTTTCCCCCATAATAACTGCAGGCGACACACCTTCCACTGCCCGTAAATCGCCGTCGGTAGCTACTGGTCCTGTACCTCGCGCTGGGCATAAACAGGAACCCGCGGCAAGGCCTGATCCACAGGAGGGAACTTCCGCGGCGTCAACAAAGACCACAAAAGCGTCCAGACAACAAACGCGCATGCCAGCTGAAGCGACCCAGGAACCTATGACTGCAAAGAAGAATGTTGCTGTAGCGAAAGTCATGGCAGGGGATAACTCTTCAAGTAGCAGCAATACTTCAGATCATCAAACGCCAACGAAGGGACCAATTCTGCATATCACCCCCAGGACAGTGCTATCCGTCAGCATTGCTAACAAGAAAGCGCAACCCGCCACGACTGTGAGATCTGTTGCCGCTACGGATGTTTCATCCGTTGACGCGTGTGTGGAGCAAGAGCTGGGCGAAGTAGCTACGAAGTCATCCAATCAAGTGACACACGCGATAGCTCCGCCGTTATCGAGCGAGCCAGCAGGCGCCTCTCAATCGCCGACCATAAGGATAAACGATCACAATGAGACTCAGGAGTGTATAGATAGCGCCGATCCAATACAAACCCCAGCGCAGGATGCCTTCACTAATAAGAACGAGCAATGGAAAGTATCGGCAGTCGAATCAGCTCCAAAGCCGACCCTGAACGTAAATCCCGCCGTAGACCGGGCAGCCTCATCAGCCAAAACATCTTTTGAAGCGGCAGCTCAGGATGCTGGAAAGATATCTCAGCCCAATGAACCAGCCCAGATCACGACAGTCGATTTACAGCGGAGAGCACGTCAGAGCGAGGAGCAAAATGAGCAAAGAGATCATGAGAGGTCTACTAAGGTCGACCACAAAGCAGCACCGAGCGTAACTACAAATAATACAACACCAGCCCCTCCCGTCGAACCGCAGCTAGCTCCTGCGGTCCAAGACAAAATTCGCACACTGTATCAGGAATGTCTGGTGACAACTACTCCGGGTCCGTCAGAGCCAATCAAGGCCGGAAAAGAACAGCATGCAGACTCGACCGAAGAGCATCCCCTCCCCATTGTTCTCCTCGCCACCTCGCCAAATCCCGCCGCAGATGCGGAGCCGTACTTCGAATACTCCATCCATCAAAACATCTGGTCTGAGTCGACGCCCGAGTCTTCATCTCCATCGACCGAGTGTTCGCGACCCTTGACTTGCATCGAAGAAGCCAATGCGCAAGCCGAGACACTCTCCAGAGCCCTCCGCGAGCAATATCAGCAGCATTTCCGCGTCCACTTCTCAGGCTGGAACAACGAAAAAGACAACCATGGCTGCGACGCGCTCACCAGCACCTTCGCGCCCGTCGATGATCCGCGGAAGAAGAGCTACATGAAAGTCTGGGTGCAGCGAAACTACGTCAGCGCATATGCTGGCGTCAAGCCTGCGGATCTCCCACGCGCCCCCTTCGTCGCGAAAACAGTCTATGTTCTCCGCTTGTTTAAGCTCGTTGGCTCGAACGCCGAGTCTGATGCTGAAGACGCTGTTGAAGGGGAAGATACGCGGACTGAGACTGTGTCGCGCATCTATCACCCTCTTCCGCGCACAGAGTGCTACACTACCCTCGACGCGGCGAATCGCGCGGCTCGCGATGTTCAGCTTGAGATGAGTCTTAAAAAGGATCCGAGAGAGCTGGAGAAGATCTGGCAGGAGCAGAAGTTGAGGGAATTGCATAACAAGGTCAGGGAACTGGGAGAGGACACGTGCTGGAAGAGCGAGTTCAATGGTTCAGGATTGGGGTCGGCGAGATTCGAGCTGGTGGTTGAGGAGGTGGGATTATGTGGGCCGAGGAATCTCTGAGCTATACTGCGTGATGCTAGAGGAAAGGGTTATGGGGTGGATGCGAAGCGTGCATGTGGGGACGAGTGGTGTGTTCGTCCTTCCTTGCTCGAGGTGATTAGAGCTTGAGGCTACTTCAAGCGAGGGCTCTACACAGTAGGCGGGTATGAACTGATACTGAAGGATCATATCAAACTGATCTGGATGCATGCTTTATCACATAGCTAGATTTCTTAATCAATGTTCACACCCATACTCAAGCCCATCCGTGCATTCACAACAAGTCAAAAAGCAGAACTAATCTCATCGATAGGCGCCACATTCCAACAACTCAT